>Ga0334883_1000673_pt1 | contig 59444 bp, 38 predicted proteins | sample GraSluR1_MG_6_FD_207230 | JGI IMG/M metagenome (GOLD analysis project Ga0334883, IMG submission 207230) | Sludge microbial communities from methane-producing bioreactor in Wageningen University, Netherlands - Granular Sludge_09_05-R1 | ecosystem: Engineered > Bioreactor > Anaerobic >...
AACGGGTTTACGTTTTTCATGGTTGCTTATTTTAATACTGCTAAGTTAAGCAATTTATAAGCTATTTCATCAATTAAAATATTAACAATCAAGTGTTTATATTAACAATTGGTTTTTAGAGATGCCCTAAAGTAAATTTTAGATACTTTTGCCCCCGAAAGCAGAAATTTGAATTATGCCGAAAATACGGATTACCAAACGGTTTCATTTCGAGATGGCACACACACTTTACGGGTACGACGGCCTGTGCCGCAACATCCACGGACATTCATACAACCTGGAAGTAACGCTGGCCGGCCAGCCACGCAGCGAACCCGGCCACCCGAAAGACGGAATGGTGATGGATTTTGCCGATTTGAAAACGCTGGTAAAATCGGAAATCGTGAACCGGTTCGACCACTCACTCATGGTAAACAAGTTGGTTCCCAAAGAACAAATCGAGTTGTTGCGAAAAACTTCCGAACGAATCATTTTGGTTGATTTTCAGCCTACCACCGAAAACATTGTGAGTTACATTGCCGAAATTTTACAGCCTCAATTACCGGCAGGAGCAGAACTTTTCAGCATTCGCCTGTACGAAACCGTTACCTCGTTTGCCGAATGGTTTGCAAGCGACAATCAATAGTTCACAATAGCTTTTTTAAAAACTTAACCTTAAATTTGTCTGGTATAATAATTCTGTAAAAGATTTCAGAATTATTGAGCAGGTGACTCAAAGTCACCAGCTCAATTAAAAAAAACAAAAAGTTATGTCAGAAAACCCGTTGAAAAAACTTTTCCTGCTCGATGCTTATGCATTGATTTACAGAAGCTACTATGCTTTTATCCGCAATCCCCGGTTTAACTCGAAAGGGGTGAATACTTCAGCTATGCTGGGGTTTGTAAATACGTTGGTGCAATTGCTCGAAAGCGAGAACCCGCACTATATCGGTGTGGTTTTCGACGTGAATGCCCCAACTTTCAGGCACGAAATGTATAAAGAATACAAAGCCAATCGCGAAGCCATGCCCGAGGATTTGCGGAAGTCGATTCCATACATCCGTAAAATTATAGAATGTTTCAATATTCCGATTATTGAAATGGAAGGTTTTGAAGCCGACGATGTGATTGGTACACTGGCACAAAAAGCAAAAAAAGAGGGGTTCGATACCTACATGATGACTCCCGATAAAGATTATGCGCAGTTGGTGGAAGATCATGTGCGAATGTATAAACCGGCCAAAAGTGGCGGTGCTGCCGAAGTGTGGGGACCTGACGAGGTGAAAAAGAACTTCGGGATTGAAAATACAGAGCAGGTAATCGACATTCTGGGGCTGATGGGCGACAGCTCCGACAACATTCCCGGTTGTCCGGGCATCGGGCCTAAAACCGCTGAAAAATTGATTTCAGAATATGGAAGCATCGATGGTATTTACGAGAACATCGACAAACTGAAGGGCAAGCAAAAAGAGAATTTGCTGGAGTTTAAAGACCAGGTTTACCTTTCGCGGAAACTGGTTACCATTATTCAGGATGTTCCTATTGAATTTGACAAAAAAGGCCTTACCCGGGATGAAATAAATAAGGAGGGGTTAAAAGCCATTTTCCAGGATTTGGAATTTCGAACCCTGGCTGAACGCCTCAACCTTGAAGAAGTAAAAGCCGGCAAAGCAGTTCAGCAGACTTTGTTTGGCGAGGTAGAAACTTCGCAACCGGAAACCGTCAAAAAAGAGAACATTGAAACGATTCCACACCAATACTATCTGGTAGAAAATGAAATGCAGCGGGCCAGTTTACGTGCCGAACTTTCAATTACCGACGCTTTCTGTTTCGACACCGAAACCACCGGTCTTGATACCCATTCTTCCGAAATTGTTTGTATGTCGTTTGCGTTCAGAAAACATGAAGCTTACTGTGTTTTGCTTCCCAAAAAAAAGGACGAAGCACAACAGGTTTTAGACGAATTCAGGGAGGTATTTGCCGATGAAAACATTGAAAAAATAGGGCAAAACCTGAAATTCGACCTGCTGATGCTGGGAAATTACGGCATAGAGGTAAAAGGAAAACTGTACGATACCATGCTGGCGCACTACCTCATTCAGCCCGAACAGAAACACAACCTCGACCATCTGTGCGAAATTTATCTGAATTACGAAAAGGTTCACACCGAAAGCCTCATTGGTAAAAAAGGGAAAAACCAGCTGAATATGCGTTCGGTTTCCAAAGAAAAATTGCGCGACTATGCCTGTGAAGATGCCGATCTCACTTTTCAGTTGAAGGACGCCATTGACCCTGAACTGGATAAATATGAAATGCGCGAACTGTTTGAAACCATTGAAATGCCACTGGTACCGGTGCTTGTGCACATGGAGCAGGCCGGGGTGAAACTGGATACCGAAGTGCTGAAAGAATACGCAGTTACCTTGCGGGAGCAAATCATTCAGGTTGAAAAAGAGATATTTGAACTGGCAGGAGAGGAGTTTAATGTTTCGTCGCCCAAACAAATGGGCCTTATTCTTTTTGAAAAGCTGAAAATAGGTTCCGGCAGCGGGGCACGAAAAACCAAAACCAAACAGTATTCCACCTCCGAGGAAGTGTTGGTAAAACTGGCTGACAAGCATCCCATTATCAATAAAATTCTGGAGTTCCGCGGATTGAAAAAATTGCTTTCAACTTATGTGGAAGCATTGCCGCAGCTGGTAAACTCAAAAACAGAGAAATTGCATACGTCATATAACCAGGCTGTTACATCCACCGGGCGACTCAGTTCGGTAAATCCAAACCTGCAAAACATCCCCATCCGCGACGATAACGGGAGGGAAATCCGCCGGGCTTTTATTCCGTCTGATGAGGAACATACTTTTCTTTCGGCTGACTATTCACAAATTGAACTGCGAATTATGGCATCATTGAGCCAGGATGAGGAGATGCTGAAAGCGTTCAGCGAAGGGAAAGACATACATGCCATAACTGCCTCTAAAATTTATAAAGTACCTGAAAATGAGGTAACTTCTGAAATGCGTCGCAAAGCAAAAACGGCTAATTTTGGAATTATTTATGGTATTTCGGCTTTTGGTTTGTCACAACGTCTAAACATTCCGCGTACCGAAGCCAAAGAGTTAATCGACGGTTACTTTGAAAACTTCCCGAGGATTAAAGCTTTCATGGATAAACAGATAGAATTGGCGGGAAAGAAAGGGTACGTGCAAACAATTAAAGGGCGTAAACGTTATTTAAATGACATTAACTCAGCCAATGCGGTAGTGAGGGGAATGGCGGAACGAAACGCCATTAACGCACCTATACAGGGTTCGGCGGCAGATATAATAAAAGTGGCAATGATAAACATCTTTCAAAAGTTCAATAATGAAAAACTGAAATCGAAAATGGTTTTACAGGTACACGACGAACTGAATTTCGATGTTTACAAATCCGAACTGGAAAAAGTGAAAGTGATTGTAAAAAAAGAAATGGAACATGCCGTTGAACTGGATGTTCCGCTTACCGTTGAAATGAATGCTGCCGGCAACTGGCTCGATGCTCATTAGAAAAATATGCGTAAAAGAATTGCTGAAATAGAAACTGAAGACGATTACCGTGATGCCCTCAACCGGTTCATCGAGTTGTGCGAATCGCAAAAAACCGATGAAGATCTGCAGGAACTGCTCTTGCTTACCGATTTAATGGAAAAATTTGAACGGGCTAATTGCGGAGAGAACTGAGTTACTTCTTCCGTGGTACACTTTCCCTGATATAACAATCGTTCATAAGAGGCCTGACATTGTTTTTGTTTTTCAGGTTCAAATGGCTTTAACCCAACACTTCCAGTATATATTATTAAGAATATTTCTTTTTAAGGCGATTCTCTGTCTGATTTTATAAAAAACTGTTGCCCCGTTTTTGGAAAAAGCGTAAATTGTTGAGGGTTTTTCTTAATAATGTGTGCAACAGGATTATATAGTCACCTAAAATCAATATCATGAAAATCAAATTCTACCTTCTTCTGTTGTTGTTTTGTGTTGGACATGTTTTTACATTAAAAGCACAATCAGTTGTGGCACTCCAGCGATCTGGAGAAACTCACTTTTTCAGTGGCGCAGATGCCTTTAAGCTGGCATACGAAGCGGCTTCTTCGGGAGACACTCTCTTTGTATCGGGGGGTACTTACATAGTTCCCGAAACGGTCAATAAACTGTTGATGGTTTTTGGCGCCGGGCATAATCCCGATTATACCAAAGCTACCGGGCAAACGATTTTTTCGGGAGACCTTGTCCTTGCCCAGGGCGCTGCCAAAAGTTATTTTGAGGGCTGTTTGCTGCTTGATAAGTTAATTTTTAGCGAGAATGAAAAAGTGGACGATTTGGTGTTCAGGCGGTGCCGTATTAACGGGATGATAGATTTTATCGGGAATCACACCAGCGAAAATTTGTGTGAAAACACCCATTTTATTGAATGTGTGTTCGCCCCTAACTCACAGAATAATTTTAGCCATTCGAAAAATACCACCATTTCCAACTCAATATGTGCCGGACGTTTTAGTAATATGAATTACGCAACGCTATCCAATTGCATCTTTTTAACTACTGGGGGAAGTGGCGCCGTTTTTTACAGTGGTGCTCACTGTACTGTGCAAAATTCTGTTATTAATGCAAATCCCTATTTGTACAGTAATACCAATTTTACTTTTAAGAACAATGTATTCTTTAAAAATGTAGGTTTAAGTTCTTCCCATTACTACAGCGATAATTATGTTGGAGTTGAAAGTGAGGGCTTCTTTGTTAATCAGGATGGAGTTTCCTTTGGCTATACCGATAACTATAACCTGAGCAACCCGGAGAGCTACACAGGCACCGATGGCACCCAGGTGGGAGTTTACGGCGGCATGCACCCCTGGAAAGAGGGTTCAATACCCATGATACCTCATATATCGAGGAAAAGCATATCCCACTCGGTGGATGCAGATGGTAATTTGAAGATTGAAGTAGATGTTTCGGCACAGGAATATTAAATAAAAGGCCATGGCAAAACGATTATTTATGGTATGGCTGGTTTTGTTTGGAGCATTCCTTCAAAGTGAAAGCCAGAACAGCGAAATCTGGGAATACTGGTTCAATAACGATTACGAAGCCCGGTCAGTGAGTAGTTTTATTTTATCTGACGGACAGGCAAAAACTAAATTCATACCAACCGATGACCTGGATGCAGGAATGCATACGCTTCATTTTCGTTTTCGTGATGATAACGGTTTATGGAGCGTTCCCCAAAGTTTTATTTTTTTCAAAGGTGGCCGGCTTTTAAGCAGCTACGAATACTGGTTTAATGATGATTATAACGATAAGGTCAGCATCGAAACCAATGGGTCCGATTCGTTGCAGTTTAATGCAGCGTTGCAAACAACCCATTTAGCTAACGGAATGCACTGGATTCATTTCAGGTTTAAAGATGATTCAGGGATTTACAGCCCCCTGCAAAGTCATCTGTTCTGGAAGACAGGACAAAAACTGGTGGCTTACGAATTTTGGTACGACGATAACTTTAACAGCAGGTCGGCGAGCCATATTTCGGGCGGTATTGATGAAAGCTGGATAAAAATAGTGGAACTGGATGCCGTTAACTTTGAAAAAATTTCTGCCCGGTACAAAGATTCCGGCGGGTTGTGGAGTCCGGTAGTTTCGCTCGATGTACCGGAGTCGGTTTCTGCACTGGCTTTGGAAAGGTACCTGGGTATTTCCGTGTTTCCTAATCCTGCATCCGAAAAACTGAATATTTCTTACCGTGCTGAAACGGGAGAATCCGTTGTTTTTATGGTTTATGATATTCAGGGCACAAAGATATTCACCGAAATTTTTGACAGTGCTCCCGGAATCGAACAAATGAAAACAGTAGATGTTAGCCATTTAACAAACGGTGTCTATCTTCTGGTTTTTGAAACCGAAAGCAAACGATCGGTTTTTAAAACAGTTATAAATCGCTGATTTTAAATTGTTTTTCAAATAATGGGTGTCGTAATTAGTTAGGTAATAAGACTGATTCATCAGGGGTATTAGATTATTTTTTACGAAATGAATATTATTTATACAGTTTGGAAATCAAGGATGCATGTGGATCATTTATCTTCGTTTAAAAAAACAAAACCAATGAAAAATTCAATCAAAATCTTAGCAGTTAAAACTTTGTTTTTATTCTGGTTATTGCCTGCTGTTAATCTTGCAGCCCAAACAACCATAACCTCAACAACAACCGGAGGCAAATGGAACGATGTCACAACCTGGGTAGGTGGCGGCATTCCCACGGCTAACAACCATGTTGTTATAAACGGTCCGGTTTACATCAACGGAACTTTTTCATGCATGAATTTAACCATTAACAGCAATGCTGAGTTATACAACGATGTGTACAGTACGGTAACTCTTACTGTAACCGGGAACCTGATAAACAAAGGGAAAATAAGCACTCACCCTACTTCAGGCTACCGTTTGTCTGTAAGTGTTAAAGGGAATATTGAAAACAATGGAATATGGACAGTGCAGAAAACTTTTCTTTCGGGAAATTCCAATCAATATTTAAAACAGGGTGCGGGAGCAAAGTTTGAGGGTGAGTTTGAAACTACTGACGATAATGGTGATATTGTTTTAAACAGCAACGTTAATTTTTTAAACAGTAGTTGGGATCTAAAATCTTCACGGATACTTACCAATGGATATCGCCTGATTACCCTGGACTATCATCTGAAAAACGGTTTTATTGTTTCCAATGACCATCTGGAATTAAACAATACGGTCGTTTCAGGGCTTACATTTGATGGCACGTATAAGCTTCATGGCAAAATTAGAATTCAGAACGGCATTGTGTTTAAGGGACAGGCTACCCTGCTCGACACATTGCATAACGATACATATTACACTACAACACTTGTTGTTGAAGGCGATATGGTCAACGAGGGTTACCTGATTACACATCCGTCATCCGGGTACCGTATGTCAGTTGACCTTTGGAAAGATTTGGAAAACAAGGGCGTTTGGGCGCCTTACCAAACCACTTTTAAAGCCGTTACCAATCAGCAGATAAGTCAGGCTTCGGGGAAAAAATTTGAGGGATATTTCGCAAAAAGCGATTCACTAGGGCAGATCGTTCTGGACAGCGATGTCGTTTTTGACAACAACATATTCGACCTTGCCAAATCGACACTCAACACCAACGGCCATTTGCTGCAAACCATAAATTTTAAATTACAGAATGGTAAAATAGCGTCGGAAGACAGGATGCTTTTAGAGAATTCGATACTCGCCCAGTTATCTTTTTCGGGTAATTACAAACTGGATGGCAAAATAAGAATTCAGAACAACGTCGTGTTTAAAGGGCATGCAACGGTGCTTGACACATTACACAACGATACATTTTACAATACTACACTTGTTGTTGAAGGCGATATGGTCAATGAAGGTTACCTGATTACGCATCCGTCATCCGGGTACCGTTTGTCGGTTGACCTTTGGAAAGATTTGGAAAATAAGGGCGTTTGGGTGCCTTACCAAACCACTTTTAAGGCCGTTACCAATCAGCAGATAAGTCAGGCTTCGGACAAAAAATTTGAAGGATATTTCGCAAAAAGCGATTCACTGGGGCAGATCGTTCTGGGCAGCGATGTCGTTTTTAACAACAACACATTCGACCTTGCCAAATCGACACTCAACACCAACGGCCATTTGCTGCAAACCATAGACTATAAATTACAGAATGGTAAAATAGCGTCGGAAGACAGGATGCTTTTAGAGAATTCGATACTTGCCCAGTTATCTTTTTCGGGTAATTACAAACTGGATGGCAAAATAAGAATTCAGTATGGTATTGTTTTTAAGGGTAATACAACGCTACTCGACACATTGCATAACGATACATATTACAATACTACACTTGTTGTTGAAGGCGATATGGTCAATGAAGGTTACCTGATTTCGCATCCGTCCTCTTCCTACCGGCTCAGAGTTGACCTGTGGAGTGATTTGGAAAACAAGGGCATTTGGGCGCCTTACCAAACCACTTTTAAAGCCGTTACCGATCAGCAGATAAGTCAGGCTTCGGGGAAAAAATTTGAGGGATATTTCACAAAAAGCGATTCACTGGGGCAGGTTGTTCTGGGCAGCGATGTTGTTTTTGACAACAATACATTCGACCTTGCCAAATCGACACTCAACACCAACGAACATTTGCTGCAGTCCAATAATTATTCTTTTTCTAACGGAAAAATATGGTGTAATGATACAGTATTTTTTAATGACACCAAGTTGTCGGGCATAACAGCTAAGGGTAATTTTGTACTAAAAGGAAAGGTAAGGATACAGAACAACAACACGTTTGAGGGAATTGTAACATTGGCCGACAGCCTGTTCAACGATACATACTATAATTCCACCCTAAAAATTAGCGGAAATCTGATCAATGAAGGATATCTTATCAACAATCCGTCTGGATACCGCCTCTCCTTAAGTATAAATGGGAATATTGAAAACAACAAACATTTGTCTATCCAAACAATTTATCTAACGGGTTCAAATGAACGTACAATTGGAGGGAAGAATGTAAATGGAATTGAGGCTGCTTTTTACGTTGATGACTCCATCGTTTTAACGGGTTCAAATACGCTGCCCAATTTGAATTTTACCAGCAACCCGGAGGCAGGTTGTTTGGTAAAGGAAGGCGCTGTGCTCAACATAAGGAGTGCAGTCTCAAATGCTTCAAAAATAAAAAATTACGGACGTGTAGGCATCGAACAGGAAATGGATAACTCTTTTAATAAAACCTATACCTTTTTTGCCGCATCGGCTTCAGTGCCCGGGAATCCGGAATTTTTGAAACTTACTGTTGATAATTATGGTTACCAGCAGCACCCAACTGCAACCGGCACCATCAATACCTGGTGGCGACTCAGGAATTCCCCCGGTACATACAACGATTCTCTGAACTGGCTTAAACTGACTTATCCTGATGACGCATTAAACGGCGCCAACGAAGATTCAATCATGGTTTTCCATTCCCCCAATTCAGGGCTTACCTGGAAAACAATAAGAGCAGATTATACGGTTGATAAAGAAAAAAATGAGGTTACGATTAATAAAGCGCCATCCTGGGGGCACTACTTATTATCGTCTTCAGCTTTGGGCATTACCAGTTTTCAGCCATTGGTAGAATCGGCCGAGCCGCGGTTTGGAGGAAACTCGGGGCAGCTAACCATGTACATTTTTGGTGCTGGGTTTAAAAATTCAACAACAGTGAAATTGCAGCGTCCGGGCCAAACAACAATAGTGGCCGATACAACTATGCTTACCGACATATTCGGTGAATCGATGCTGGCGCGTTTCAATCTGAAAGGTCAGTCGTTGGGAAGTTACGATGTTGTAGTTGAAACACCTGGTGAAACAACCATAACACTAACCAATTATTTTACGATTGAGCAGGGCGAACGAAGCGATCCCTGGTCGGCAATTGCAGGCCGCAACAGGTTTCTTCTGAACCGGTGGTCAACTTTCAACCTGAGCTATGGGAACACTGCCAATACTGATGCCCTGGGTACAATATTGGTGTATGTTGTGGACGATTTGCCCGGCCTTGAAGTTGAGTTTCCAGATGTAAATATCATTTTGCCGAAAACACTGGTGGAAATGGGACCTGACTTTACCCGGTTCAGCGATTCGCTCGACATTTATTATGTTTCCGACAGTTTGTCGGGTTATGAAGGGCAAAACATGAGAATCTATCCCTTTTACATACCTTACATTGCTGCGGGTTCATCAAACAGCGTAAGGGTAAGGGTTAAGCTTACAGGTACAGGATCGCTAAACATGGACTCATGGATACTGGATCCGCTTTATGAGGTTATTGATTACAACCTGAAATCGGCTGAACCCATGCCCGCAGAAGTTCGGGCATGCATCACTGCGGCAGCCATGAAAGCCTGGTACGGGGGAATGGTTTCTATGGGAGCTTCGGTAGTACCGGGGCTGGCCTGTTGGTCGATAATTGATAAAACCATTGACCCGATTGGCTATATCACTCCCGAGGAGTTAAAACCGGAAGGCAAAGAAACCTGGGGCAGCTGGCTTTGGAAAGGAGTGTCCATTATGGGCTCCGCCGTTCAGTGCGGGGCCAGTTTTGTGCCCGTAATCGGCACAGCGGTTAGCCTGGGAATCAGCATGGTTAATACCACAATCGACATGAAAGATGGTTACGATGCTACCGAAGGCTGCTGGCGAAAATTCAGAAAAAAATCGCAAAGTAAACTGAAAAGCAACGGCGTTTCTTCCTTTGATCCGAATGAAAAAGCAGGCCCGCAGGGATATACCGCAGACCGTTACATTCCTAAAGAAGGGAATCTCAATTATACCATCTTTTTCGAAAATCTGCCAACTGCGGGTGCGTCAGCATTGGAGGTTTTTATTACCGATACACTTGATGTTACCAAATTCGACTTCAGTACTTTTAGTTTTCATACCATTGCCTTTGCCGATACATCCATAAAAATTCAGCAATACGCCAAAGAGTTTCAGGTGTTGGTTGATTTATTCCCGAAAAAGGAAACGATTGTCCAAATTCATGGCAAGCTGGATACCCTTACCGGAATTGTGAAGTGGGATTTCCATTCGCTCGACAGGCAAACCATGGAACTCACGGAAGATCCCGACGGGGGATTTTTGCCTCCGAATAAAATTTCGCCAGAGGGAGAAGGCCATGTAACTTTTAGTTGTAAACTGAAATCATCTGTTCAACACAACGATCTTATCAGCAACAGGGCATCTATCGTTTTCGACCTGAACAAACCGATCATTACCAATACTTTTTCCAACCGTATTGATGACAGAATACCTGAAAGTACGATATTCCCGTTGGCGCTGGCTCAGGAAGATTCAGTATTTACCGTTTCCTGGACAGGAAGCGACCAGGGTAGCCAAATTGAGAATTACAATATTTTTGTATCTGTAAATGATAGTGCCTATGTGCTTTGGAAAATAGCAAAAACTGCCGGAAGTGCTGAATTTACTGGTAAAGATGGATACCAATACCGGTTTTTTTCAGTAGCTACTGACAGTATCGGTTTTGCAGAACCTTATAAAACCAGTGCCGAAGCTGTTACAGTAGTCGATGTTAACACCGGCTCAGGCCTAACCGGTAATGTATTTGCTGAAATACAGGTGTATCCCAATCCTGCCGATCAATATTGCACAGTGGCTTTCAATATGAAAAATCCTGGTGAAGTGGAAATATTGCTGCATGACATAACAGGGAGAACAACCTACAGGAAAACCAGAGATTTTTGGCCATCAGGATTGCAAAGGGCACGCCTCGATCTAAAGGATATTCCGGACGGACTATATCTGGTTCAGATAAAAGCCGGAGAATACGCTCATTATATAAAATTGATTAAAAGGGCAGAATAAAAAAATCATGAAATAATAATCCCTTTGCATAGTCGCAGTTGTGCGCTCATGTTAGAAATTTTCAATCGTTGATGTTGATTTACGATTTGAACATGATTTTTACGATTTGAACATGATTTTCATTTTTCAATATGTATTTTTATTGTCTGAAATTAAGATTACAAACCATCTGAAAATGAAAAGCCATACAAAAACGATTTTTTTAAATGGCAACCACCCTTTCAGCCTGCCTGTCGGGCATGGTTTACTTTATTTTGAAACCCATAAAAACTGAAGTCATGTTTAAAAAAACCAGAATGAGACTTACAACCATCATGTTTGCATTTGTTATGCTAACATTTCATGGCTTTTCCATTAACCCCTTTGTTTCCAATTACCTCATTAACCTTTCCGAAGGCGAAGAAGGACCCGGATACGACGACAAAGTACCGGAAATTGTGGTTTCGGGGAATACTGTACATGCAGTTTGGGTTCAGAGTGTGGCAACCCGGGAAGCCCATCTCTATTACCGCCGTTCCACCGATTTGGGTGAAACATGGGAGGCTCCCAAAGTAATTTTAACCTTTAAAGACAGAGGCAAGGCTATTGCGGTTGAAAACAGGCGGCTGGCAGTTGACGGCGATGTGGTACACATCTGTGCAGCCGATTACGACTATGATGACAACGGCACCGGACGCCTCCATTATTTCCGCTCGCAAAATGGCGGCGTTTCCTTTGAAAGCGAACGGATTATTGCTGCTACTTCGGGTGGATATAAGTCTCTCGACAGAAGTTTTATTAAAGCCTCGAACGGGAAAGTTGCAGTGGCTTATCAGGGAACAGGTGATAAAAATGGCACATGGGTTCTTTTTTCTTCCAATGGCGGAACCACTTTTTCCGAAACAAAGATGCCCGAGGAAAGCATTTATGTGTATGACTTATTCTATGACGGAGACCAGGTGATTGTGCTTCATGGCAATTTTTCTACTTCCTACGGATACGTTACTGTAGGCAAAATATGGGTTTCTGCTTCTCAAAATGGAACAACTTTCACAACCAGTAAAATATCGGCAACATATATAAAGGACGATGTGGAGCGTGAACGCTGTTATGTGATACATAATTATCACTACTCCCCAAAAATTACCCGTTCCGGTAATTTTATCCATGCTGTATTCACCGGATATGCAGAAGGAGATGTTTGGACAACATTCTATGCCCGTTCAACCAATGGTGGAAATTCATTTGAAGCCCCTGTAGATATGGGAGCGATTACCCCTGAAAGTTTACAAAACGGAAGTGAAACGGTAGCCTCTAAAAACGGCCATGTTTATTTTCTTGCATCCACTACAAATCATGATGCGGGAAACCGGTTCTATTTTGCTTATTCACACGATAACGGAAATAACTTTACTGCACCCCGCAGAATCATGAACCCCGATGTCTATCATGTGGGAAAATCCTCACTTCCGGGCATTGCTATCGACCCGACTGATGAAACAGGTAAAACACTGTATCTTACCGGCAACTGGTTGTTTACTACCAAATCAGTCGATGGTGGCGAATCTTTTTCCGGAAGCACCTCACTGGCGCCATTCCTGGAAAGCAATATTATAAACATGTCACACAGCTACATGAACTCTTATATGCAAATGGACAGCGAAGGGGGAATGCACTGGATTACACAGGCCCGGTGGAGGGATGGAAACGACCAGGATATTTTTTACCGGAATGTAAGAAAACAACCCGAACCGGGAACTTTAAACAAAGCCTATTTTGTGGAAAGCCTTGCCGGAAACCGGCAGGCCAGAGAGTTGGTGGTAGTGCCTTCATCTGAAACCATTCAGTTCGATTCGGCCATGACCGCCGAGGCTTGGGTAAAATTTCATCCGGATACGGAAGCACGGTTCAGTATTCTGGCAAAGGTTGACGGAGCAGACCTTTACGACAACAATCCATCCGGTTATCATCTGGGATTCCGGCAGGTTAACGGTGCCATTCAGGTGAATGCAGGAATGAAAACAGATAACGATGCCGTTGTGAACTGGAGTGAAATTGATTTGAACGACAACCTGTGGCACCACATTGCGCTTACCTACGATGCCAATGGCGGTCTGAATAATTTCAAACTATACATTAACGGGTTACTGCACAAAGAACAAACACTATCGGGAGCCATTATTCGTGAAGACGGCATGCTGATGATCGGTTCACGGCAAATGGGCGACGGATATTACCGCGATGCCAAATACCACCTGGACGATGTGCGTTTATGGAACCGGGCTTTAAGCCAGGAAGAATTGCTGGAAAATCAAACCCAAAAGCTGACAGGTGAAGAAGAAGGCCTGACGCTGTTTATCAATTTTGACGATACTTTCAAAGATATTTCGGGAAATGGCAACGACGGTATTGCCGTTTATAAAGGCACATTGCACGAGTCGGATTTCAACCCACCGGTTCCCGCATTTGACATGTACCAGTCGGGAAACTCGGTATCGTTCAACAACAAAACAAAAAATGCCACTTCCTGGCTTTGGAATTTTGGCGATGGCGGCACTTCGGAACAGGGAAACCCGAAATATGGTTATTCCACCCCGGGTGAGTACTCCATTTCGCTGCTGGCTAAAAATGCAAATAGTGTAGCGGCAGCTGCCGGTCATGCTACCATCGAAGGGATCGACAGGGTTGAACCTGCCAGTGCCGGAGCTGCCGGAATTGTAACCGTAACTGTATTTGGGGGAGGACTGGCTTCCGAAGGCAGTACCTTACTGCTCCGGAGAAATGGAGCTGAAATAACCGGGAATGACCTATATTCTCCCGCTCCCGGGCAGCTGGCCGGCCGGTTTTTGATGAATGGGGCTGAACTGGGAGAGTACGATGTGGTTTTCCGGAAAAATGGAGCAGAACTTATACTTGAAGAGGGATTTACGGTGGTTGAGGCTACATTGCCGGAACCGTGGGTCTCGGTTTCTGGCCGTGGAATGGCTTTAATTGGTATGAGACAAACTTATGCGATAAGCTATGGGAACAAAGGGAATGTGGATGCGCTGGGAGTACCTTTAAACATCGTAATCAGCGACCATCCCGATCTTAAAGTCGGGTTTTTCGACTTTAAAGTGGAGGCAAGTGAGTATATGAAAACGCACACTCCCGAGATAGTAGAATTGATGGATACACTTTATCATGTTGTTGAAGATTATTTTGAACCGGGGCATCATGCAAGGTTCTATCCTCTTTTTGTGCCCATCCTGGAAGCAAACAGTTCCCACAGTGTGCGTATTCGGATAACAAGCACGGAAAACTTTTATATTGAAGCCTGGACAAATGATCCGTTTTTTGAATTTGTTGACCCTGAAACCAAAAGTGCTGCTGCAAGTCAGGATGACTGGCCGGATGAAAAAACCAAACTGAATGCCTGTATTGCACTTTCTGCCGCAAACGCTGCATCCTCCGTTGCTATGGATGCGCTCGGCATGGTACTTCCGGTTGATTGTGTGTACGATTTTTCAACCCTGGTGTTTAATCCATGGGAAGCCGCAAAGCCTGAAATGAATGAACCCTCGGTATTTAATAACTGGGGATACTCCCTCGCTTCTGCAGCCGTAAGTTGCATCGGTGATTTGAGCCCGATAAAAGCCATCAAAATTGGAATTAAAATTGCTTCGATTGTCAACAACATGTACCAGGGGTATATGGCCCACCAGGATTGTCTGAATAACTTCGATCCCCGCTACAAAAACAGAAAACGCGTTATCACCGTGGCTTCATTCGATCCCAACGAAATGGTTGGCCCCTCAGGCTTTGGCGAGCAAAATTACATTGTCAAATACCCCATGATGCCATATACCATTTTGTTCGAAAACAAAAGCGAAGCCACTGCACCTGCACATATTGTTATTATTACTGATACGCTCGACCTGTCGGTTTTTGACATTTCAGAATTTGGATTCAGCTCCTTCGGCTGGGCCGATACCACCTTCTCTCCTCCGGGAAACAAGCTGAAAGAATTCTCGATGGACATCGACATGCGGCCCGAGCTGGAACTCATCACCCGCGTCTCAGGGAAACTGGATACACTTACAGGCGTAATTAAATGGGAATTCCTTTCCCTGAATCCCGAGACCATGGATTTGGAAGAAGATCCGTTCCTGGGCTTTTTGCCACCCAATGTTACACCACCCGAGGGAGACGGATTTGTGAGCTTCTCTGTTGGGTTGAAAGAAGAACTTTGGACGAACGATGAAATCCGGAACCAGGCCACCATTGTGTTCGACGCCAACGAGCCCATTATTACAAATGAATACCTGAACACCCTCGACATGGATGAACCCCAGAGCCGGGTTTACCCGTTGGAGACAACTTCTGTCAGCAGTTTTATGGTTGACTGGACCGGCACTGATGAGGGATCGGGAATAGGCAGCTACACCATTTATGTAATGGAAAACGACACGCTGCTTTACCCGTGGCTGACCAACACAACTGAAATTACGGCAGAATTCATTGGGGAAGTCGGCTCTACCTACAAATTTTACAGCATAGCCACCGACAATGTGGGACACAGGGAAACCACGCCCAATGATTACGATACGCAAACCACTGTGGTGGTGAACCTGGAAGAGTTTGAACGGGTGAAAGAAGAACTTGCGGTTTGGCCCAACCCGGTAAAAGATAATTTGCGCGTAACCTTCAGCCGCGCCCCCTGCGGCATGTATGTGGTTGAACTGGTAAGTGCAACCGGATCGGTAAAACATTCGCAACTTTACGAAGACCGGCAACTGCAAAACGGAATTTCAGTTAATGTTTCGGATTGTCCTCCTGGACAGTATGTTTTGCGGGTTGTATTCGGGAATAAAACAGAGACGAGGAAAGTGGTGGTTCAGTAGAAGCATCCTATCCATACAACCTTTGAAAATGGTTCTCCAGATGATTTCGCATGGCTGAGCGAAATTGGTCGGGAGTGCCATTTTTTAATACATCCACCAGGCCCTGGTGCGAGATGTGTTTTACCTTTTTAATAGGTTTGTTTATCAGGCCGCTGTCATACATATAATTAAACACCGGTAAAAGAATCTGCTGAAATTTTTTGAGGGTTTTGTTTCCGGCTATTTCATAAAGCTTGCCATGAAACCGGATTTCATGATCGATATCGAACAGCACATGGTTTGATTTTTCAGGTTCTATGTTGATGATCTGCTCCAATTCGGCAATGTCTTCCGGGGTTACATGCTGGAAAATCAAATCGGCCATACCGATTTCAATAACCAGCCTGAATTCAAAAATATCTTTTAATGTACTGTCATCCAGCATCCGTGGAATCATCGACTTTGCCAAAAGCGCCGAAAGATCCGGGCTTTTAATAATGGTACCCTTGTGTTTCACCGCTTCAATAATACCCAGTGTTTTCAGGCGGGTTAACGACTCGCGCACTACCGTGCGGCTAACGCCCATGGCACTAGCCAGCTCCATTTCTTTGGGAATCACGTCGCCGGGTTTAAATTCCTTTTTAATGAAAAAATCTACCAGGTTCATTTCAACCTTATCTACCAGGCTTCGGGTGTCAACGGTTTGTAAATATTCTGAGGTTCCTTGTGAATTCATATCTCTGCTTTAGTCAATTATTTTAAAAATTTTTGCCACAAATTTCAATAAAATATTTTGGAATTACGAATTAAATAATATATTTGCACCGTATTATGTAATACATAATGCAAATATAAGAATAAATTCAATAAAAAAGTAGCTTATGAAAGATTTGATGCTAAAAATGCTAAAATTTCGCTGGGTAGTAATACTGATGCTGCTTAGCGGACAAGTGTTTGCCCAAAAAGACATCACAGGAAAGGTTACAGATGCTGCTTCTGGTGAGCCGCTTCCCGGGGTTTCCATTGTTATTTCGGGAACAACCATGGGAACCATTTCCGATTTTGACGGAAATTTCAGTATCACTGTTCCGGAAGAAAACAATCAACTGGAGTTTTCCATGATTGGATATTCCAGAAAAGCGGTACCTCTCGATGGCGCCACTACGTTGAATGTGATGCTTGAGGAAAGCACCACTGCACTGGAAGAAATTGTGGTAACCGGTTACAGCACACAATCGCGTGCCGAAATGACCACCTCAATTTCGAAACTGGATACCAAAAACCTGGAAAGTGTTCCGCGTTCAAACGCCGCAACAGCCTTGCAGGGAACCATTGCCGGTTTGAAAGTAACCCAAACCACCGGTCAGCCGGGTTCTACACCCAGCATGGTGGTTCGGGGCGGAACCAGCTTCTCGGGAACAGGAAGTCCGCTGATTTTAATTGACGGGGTACCGGGTTCATTTTACGCCTTAAATGCCGACGATATTGAATCGATGGAAGTGTTGAAAGATGCTGCTTCTACTGCCATTTACGGAGCAAGGGCAGCCAATGGTGTTATTCTGGTTACTACCAAAAAAGGGAAAGCCGGAACTTCGAACATCAGCCTGAGAGCAAAATTCATCAGCAATCAGCGCCGCGAAGACCCGATGGAATATCTGGGTGCCAGAGATTATGTGCATTTTAACAGGCTTGCAGTTAAACAAGCCCAGGACGTGATGGGCTACGCATGGCTGAACCAGTTTTTAACAGGAGCCAATGCTGCAGGAACAGGAAACAATACCACCAATTCGCTTTATACAACTATGGTGTTATCGGACGATAACCGCTATTTACTCGACTACGAAGGCTGGCAAACTATGGAAGACCCGGTTAATCCGGGAACTACACTCATTTTTCAGGAGAACCAGATGAATGAATTGTTCTACCAGGACAGCTACGCGCAGGATTATACCTTGTCTTTTGATGGCGGAAACGACAAAGGAACGTATTATCTCGGTCTCGGATTTCTGGATGATAAAGGGTTGGTGTTTGGTTCCGATTTCGACCGCTATTCCGGAACATTTAACGCATCGTACAAATTATCAGATGCTTTGAAGGTTTCTTCCAACATTATTTATGCGCACTCGAGCCAGGCTTTGCCTTTCGATACCGATTACAACCTGTTTCAGCGTACCGCCGGATTGGCGCCTACTTCGCGCATTTATTTTAATAATCCCGACGGAAGTTTATCGGATGATTATCACCCTGGAACATACGTTGGGTTTGGTAACCCGCTTTACTACCAGGATAAATTTGTACGTTCAAATCTTGAACAACGACTTACGGGTTCCGTTCAGTTTGATTACACTTTTTTGAAAAACTTTACGTTGACTGCCCGCGGAAGCCATTTTACCATCAACAATTCGAACGAATCGTTTAACAAAGCTTACCTGAATTCGGGTAGTCTGAATACCGAAAGACGTGCTGCAGCATCGCATGCCCGCACGCTTCGCAACCAGTTAACGGCCATGTTAAACTACCGCAATTCATTTGCCGGGGTGCACAACGTAACGGCATTGGTGGGAACTGAATACTTCGTGGAAAAATATTTTGCTTTTAGCGCTGCAACAAGGTTGTCGCCAACCGATTTGATTTACACCATGAATGTGGGTTCCGAAGCTGCCGGCATTCCTTCTTCTTCAAGAACCGGATATGAAATTGCTTCGTTATTTGGACAGGCCAACTACGATTTTGATTATAAATATTTGTTTGGTCTGACTTTCCGTTACGACGGTACCTCGCGTTTGGGAAACAATAAATATGGTTTCTTCCCGGGGATTTCTGCCGGTTGGAATGTTCACAACGAAGATTTTTTCCAGCGTTCGAAAGTGAACGATATCGTGAGCAAACTGAAACCGAGGGTGAGTTACGGTGTAAACGGAAACATCGACATTTTGAGCAACTTTGGAGTATTCGGAAGCTACGGACAAACTGCAGTTTATGATACACAAACCGGTTATGCCAATAATGGTCTTCCGCTGCTCGATTTGAGATGGGAACGCTCAACTACCCTGAACATGGGGCTGGATGTTGGCTTGTTCGACAACCGCGTGAGTCTGATTTCCGACTTCTTTATCCGTGACGTTCAGGATAAGCTGGCCGGGTTAACCCTGCCGCTCTGGACCGGATTTTCATCCATTCAAACCAACAACGGTACATTGCAAAACCGGGGTATAGAACTCGAAGTGGATGCGAATGTGGTGAAAACAAACGACGTTAACTGGAACCTGGGACTTACCTATTACAGTGTACGCAATTATGCCAAACAGCTTCCCGACAATGGAGTGGAGAAAAACAGGCAGGGAGGTACCGAAATTTACGACCCGGCAACCGGCGGAACAATGTATGTTGGCGGTTTGCAGGAAGGCGAACGTGTGGGTTACGATGTGATTACCGCGTATGTGTTCGACGGTGTTTACAAAACACAGGCAGATATCGATGAACATGCAGGCCGCATTGTGGAGTTTGCTCAGGATAAAGATACCCGCTTTTTAGGCGATACCCGCTGGAAAGATTTGAATAACGACGGAGTTATCAATTACCTCGACCGTGAAGTGATTGGGAGAAGAACCCCTGATTTTACAGGTGGGTTGACATCAGATTTGAGCTATAAAAACTTCAATCTGTATGTAAAAACCGACTTTACGCTTGGACACTATATTATTAACGGTCGTCGCGTGAAAGGAATTGCCCAAACTCAGGGGAACCAAAACGGACCGCTGGAAATCAGAGATACCTGGACACCGGATAATCCGGATGCCGATGTTCCGATTTTCACACTGGTTGACCGTCAGCGCAACCATCTGGCTGCCGGTTACGACCAGGGTTCTATGGACCAAAGCAGTTCACGGATGTGGGAAAAAGGAGACTATTTTGCTCTGCGCGAAGTAACACTGAGTTACAATCTCGATGGAAAAATCGTAAATAATCTTGTTAAAAACATGAGGTTATACCTTTCAGGCTCCAACCTGGCTTATTTTAACGGATTTTCGGGAAGCTCGCCGGAAGAATCAGGTGATGGTATTGATTACGGAAGGTTCCCGCTGCCGCGCACAATCACTTTAGGCGTAAACGTAAACTTTTAAAAATTGGGAATTATGAAGAAATACATCATATTATTAATAGCCGTTGCTTTTCTGGGCGCTTGCGACCTGGATATGCAACCCGAAAGTCAGTTGACTTACAATGGATTCTGGGACACCGAAGAAGCAGCAAAAGCTGCCCACACCGGTATTTATGCCAGCTACCGGAACTATGCCTACACGCTTTGGCAAATGGGCGAACTGCGTTCTGACATTTGGGGTGGAAACACCATCGAATCTCCCAATGGAATCGATTTAATCGAAAATAACATCAGCAGCTCTATTGTACATTTTGGCAACTGGGCTAATTTTTACGGATTGTTGCACTACATTAACGATTTTATAAAAAGTGCACCCGATGTGCCGTTTAAAAGTGAAGCCGAAAAAAACCACATGCTTGGCCAGGTTTATGGTCTCAGGGCACAGGTTTATTATACCATGGTACGTGCCTGGGGAGATGTGCCAATCAGCACCGAACCTTTACTCGAAGTGGACCTGGAAAAACTGAAAAAACCGCGTTCGCCCAAGGAACAGGTTATGCAGTTAATTAAAGACGATATTGCCAAATCACTCGAATATTTTGGCAACGACAACAGCCTGTGGATGGGTAAAAACATCTATTGGTCGAAAGCGGCAACCCTTGCGCTTAAAGGCGATGCCTATTTGTGGTCGGGTAAAGTGCTTGGCGGTGGAAACGCCGATTTCAACGAGGCCAAATCAGCACTTTCACAAGTTTCCGGGTTCAGTCTGGTGCCTTACGAAAACCTTTGGGGTCAGGGCAATGAGTTCAATAACGAGTTCATTTTTGCATTTGACTATCAGGAAGACCAGGCAAGCGGTTTCTACTATCTTTTCACAGGAAGAGCGGTCGATTTTGCTGAGCTTTATGATGATGAAGGCAATTCCATGAACGGTTTTGTGGTGAATGGAGCCAGCCGTTTTGGTCCTTCTGATAAAACGCTGCTTGCACTGGATGACACGGATGATGCCCGCCGAAATACATTCGTTCGTTTGTACAACGATGGGGAAAACCACATTCCATACGAGGCAGGAAACGATAGTTACAAAGGAGCACTTCTGAATAAATTCCTGGGAATAGTAGGCGATGATGGAACACGCAAAGATTTCAACAATGTTCCGCTCTACCGTTATGCCGATGTGGTTTTGATGCTGGCTGAAGCCAAAAATCATTTGGGCGAAGACCCTTCTGCAGAAATAAATGCGGTTCGCGCCCGTGCCTATGGCGATAATTTTGCCGGAAATGAGTATTCAAACGGAACAAAAGCCGAAAATACCCACGCCATTTTAAATGAACGGATGAAAGAGTTTGTGGGCGAAGGCAAAAGATGGTGGGACCTGGTTCGTGCAGGCGATGGAATCGTATTTGAAGAGGTAGCCACACTCAATGCCAATGAAGCGTATAAAATTTATTACTCGATTTCGCAGGCGATGCTGGCCAACGATTCGGAATTGACGCAAACCGAAGGATATTAGTTTTTGATACAGAATAGCAAATATTTTTCATAGGTTTGGTTTTTAAGAATTGGAGGCTCAAACGGGCCTTCAATTCTCTTATTTTTCACTATTTTCAAAGCTCAGTAAAGCAAATCGAAATGAACAAAATACTCGTATTATTTTTTATGACAACCCTTTTTTTCGCTTGCGGAAAAGAAGAGAAAGTGCCTGAATTCAGCGCCAGTTCAATCCATCTCAATCGCGTTCCGTTGTTCGTTGGCCGCGAAAACCCGGATGTACTGCACGTTAAAATCTCGGTTCCCGACACCGGGAGAACTTATCAGTTAGCCACTACAATATTTTATTTTGAGGAGAACGGCAATTCTGAAATTCTGGAATCGGTTAGCATAAATCACCTGAACAACGGCGAAGAACAATTCGAACCCATTACAGATAATGGTTTTCAACTGCTGGACAACCGGGCAGAAGTGGATGCCACTGCTGAAATTGGCCCCGGAAATCATATCCTTTCCTATGGCTTTCAGGTAAAAGATGATGCAGTTCTTACTGAAAGTTTTTCCATTCAACAAGTGGAATTGCGGTTCGATGACGGCTCTGTGTTGAATCTCGAACCGGAATTGGATTTCGCCTACCGTCCGGCCAATGTGGTTCGTGCTGCCGGCCAGGACAACTGCGATACCTACCGCATTCCGGGAATGGTAACCACCAACGAAGGAACGCTCATTGCCGTTTACGACAACCGCTACAACAACAGTAAAGATTTGCAGGAAGACATCGACGTGGGCATGAGCCGCAGCACCGATGGCGGACAAACATGGGAACCTATGCGCGTGATTATGGACATGGGCGAATGGGGCGGAAACCCGGACCGCCTCAACGGCATCGGCGACCCGGCTGTGTTGTACGATCACACCACCGGAACCATTTGGGTGGCGGCATTGTGGATTAGCGGACTTTCCGAAACCGACATGCTCTGGTGGGCTTCGAAACCCGGCATGAAACCTACCGAAACCGGGCAGTTTGTGCTGGTAAAAAGTACCGACGATGGCCTCACCTGGTCGGAGCCCATTAACATTACCGAGCAGATTAAAGCCCCCGCCTGGCAGTTGCTTTTCCAGGGCCCCGGCCGCGGAATTACCCTTGATGACGGCACACTGGTTTTTCCGGCGCAGTTCAAGGCCGATATTGGTGAAAAGGCGCTCGACGGCGGCCAGTACACTGCTCATTCCACCATTGTGTACAGCAAAGATGGCGGCAAAACCTGGCAAATCGGCACCGGTGCCAAACCTAACACTACCGAGGCACAGGTGGTACAACTGGCCGACGGCAGCCTCATGCTCAACATGCGCGACGACCTCAACCGCCGCGTAAAAGACGAAACCAACGGACGGGCAGTAGCTGTTACCAGCGATTTGGGAAAAACCTGGACAATACATCCGTCTTCAAACTCAGCATTACCCGAACCGAACTGTATGGCCAGCCTCATTGCCGCTGATATGGAATTAAACGGGCAAAATCAACAGGTGCTTTTCTTTTCCAATCCCAACGATAAAGAGGCCCGTATAAACATGACCATCAAAGCCAGTCTCGATCAGGGACATACCTGGCCCGAAGAGCACCAGGTTTTACTCAACGAAAACCAGGGATTTGGTTACTCCTGCATGACCATGGTGGATGAAAACACCGTGGGTATTTTGTATGAAGGTGCAAAAGAGCTTTATTTTCAAAAAGTTCCGGTTAAAGAATTGTTGGGAGAAATCCTTAATTAATTCATTCTGAATCAAAATGCACCGTAGTTTTTTCAAGTTACGTTTCGTTTACAGCCAGTGATGATAAAAAGTATTAAAATACCGGAAATAATAAGTTCCAGAACGGAATACAAAAGAAAATTCAGTCTCGCTGAAATGTATCGGGCTTTTGTACTGATTCCGGGGGCGTTGGCTAAAATGATTGGGAACAGCAGAAAAAAATTGCTGAGTAAAGATTTTATCGAACGATTGCAGCTGGCAGTTACAGAGGTGAATGGATGTGCAGCCTGCTCTTATGCACACACTTATCTGGCATTAAAACAGGGAATGAGTAACGAAGAAATTAACAGTTTTCTCAGCGGTGACGGTAAATTTATCGGGTCGCAGGAAGCAAAGGCCATATTATTTGCCCAGCATTATGCCGATTTTCGCGGTTTTCCGAAAAAGGACGTGTTTGAATCCATTGTGGACGAGTATGGGGAAGTGAAAACAGGCATCATTCTTTCAGCAGTGCAGTTGATGATGGCAGGAAATATTTTTGGAATTCCATATAGCGCCTTGATTTCCAGACTGAAGGGCAAGCCTTACCAGGATAGTTCGTTAATTTATGAATTGGGGATGCATGTTGCTGGAATTGTTTTGTTCCCTGTTGCAATGGTTCATGGCCTTTTCCGCAATATCGCCGGTTTCCCAAATATAAAATTTGACAACGCAGAGAACGAGAACGGATTATGAAAGAAATGAAATTAAATATCGGATATGTATGTAAGCAAATCAGGTGGAAGGAAGAAATCAGGAAAACATTTCGTTTTTATAAAGGTGGATTGATTTTGTGGTTAGTTGCATTTTTAATGGTGCAGTGCACATCTGAAAAAGCAGAACAGCCGGCACTAATTCCCATGCCGCAAAACCTGGAATGGAATGGGCAGACTTTCAACATGTCGGACAGCAGTGCGCGGTTTGTTCAGCGAATAGTTCAACATATAAATGATATTCCACTGAATGAAAACGAAGCCTACACATTGGATGTAACATCTGATTCGCTGATTCTATCTACTTTGACAGAAGAAGGATTGTTCCGCGGGTTACAAACAGTGAAACAACTGACGTATTCTGAAAAGGGTAAACGTCTGGTGGCTGGTTGTTCTGTACGCGACTGGCCGGCATTCCGGTTGCGCGGTTTTATGCAGGATTTGGGCCGGAATTTTCAGAGTATGGAAATGCTGAAGGAACAGATTGATGTTTTAGCTGCTTACAAATTCAACGCATTTCATTTTCACGTTACCGATAATCCGGGTTGGCGCCTTGAAAGTAAAAAGTACCCGCAGCTAAATTCTCCGGAATCCATGAGTCGCTGGCCGGGAAAATACTATACGCAGGAAGAGTTTAAAGAGCTGGTGGATTATTGTTACGAACGGAAAATAGCGCTCATTCCCGAGTTCGATTTGCCGGGGCACAGTGCGGCATTCCGCAAAGCTTTCGGGTTTGAAACCATGAGCGATCCACGTGTACAGCCGGTTCTTATCGATTTGATTGATGAATTGGTGAGTTTGGTTCCACCTGAAAAAATGCCGTATATCCACCTCGGTACCGACGAGGTGTGGCACAGTTACGAAGAACCGTCGCCAACCCTTTTGCCTGCGCTTTTGGAGCGGGTAACACAATATCACGGCCGCGAACTCATCGTTTGGCGGCCGGGTTACCATATTGAAGGTGATTCGGTTTCCATTTCACAACTCTGGTCGTCCAACGGTCACCCCAAACCGGGGCACCGTTACCTCGATTCAAGGCTGAATTACCTCAACCACCTCGACCCGCTGGCTGGAATCCCTCAGTTGTATTTCGAGCGCATCAACGGCGCAACGCATGGCGATTCGCTTCGCATGGGCGGTATTTTGTGCAACTGGAACGACAACCTGGTTGCTTACGAATACGATGCCATCCTCCACAATCCGGTTTACCCGGGAATTTTAACTTACAGCGAAACGTCATGGACGGGCCAGTCCGAAGATTTTGGTGAAAAATACCTGGCGAAGTTTCCGGTTAGAAATTCTTCGGCATTTCAAAAATATGCTGATTTTGAAGAGCGCCTGGTGAAACACCGCGATTTGTACTTTCAGGATAAACCGTTTCCGTATGTGAAACAAACCCACATGCAGTGGCGTATAGCCGGGCCGTTCAATCACAAAGGAGATGTGAACAAAAAATTTCCCCCCGAAGACTCCATCGCTGATGAATATGTGGTGGATTCAGAAAAACATACCTGGTCGGAGCCGGTAACCGGCGGCACGGTGCATCTTACCCATTTTTTTGGGTATCCTTCGTTTTTCCCAAAAAAAACGGGTACCTGGTACGCGTTTACCCGCATCTGGTCGCCCGAGAATCAATCGGTGGATGCGTGGATAAGTTTTCACGACTGGTCGCGTTCGGGCGGCAGGCGAGGCGGGCCGTTCCCGGAACAGGGACAATGGCACAACACCAATCCGCAGGTTTGGGTAAACGGCGAAGTTATTCCGCCACCGGTCTGGAAAAAGCCCGGGTTGGAGGCTAATTCGGAGGAAATACCTTTCAGCGATGAAAATTACTTTTTCCGCGAACCGGCCAAAATTCAACTGAAAAAAGGCTGGAATGATGTGCTCTTAAAAATACCGGTGAAACAAAACTCGTGGAAAAGGATGTTTACGTTTGTACCCGTTCAAAAAAACGGGGAAAATTTCAGAGAAATGGAAGGCTTGAAGTTTTCTGCTGAAATAGAATAAATAGCGATTGAACACTTAAAATTAAAAGATATGAGAAGCATAAAATTTGCCGTTCTGGTTTTATTTGCAGCGAGTCATTTTTATTCCATTACAATCAACGGGCAGGAAGTATTTCAATCCACCTATTACGAGCAACGCCGAACCTTATTTGAAAACCTTCCCAACACAAAAAATGAAATCATTTTTTTGGGAAACAGCATCACCGATGGAAGCGAATGGTCGGAACTGTTTCAGAACAAACGCATAAAAAACAGGGGAATCAGCGGCGATGTTACTGAAGGAGTGCTTTACCGGCTGGAAGAAGTAACCGAATCGAAACCAGCCAAAGTTTTTTTGCTGATTGGAATCAACGATTTGGCCCGCAATATTCAAAAAGATACAGTTTTTACCAACATCTGCCGTATTGCCACCACCATCAGGGAGCAATCGCCAAAAACCAGGGTGTTTGTGCAAAGCATTCTGCCTGTAAATCCTGCCTTTGATAAATTTATCGGGCATTGTTCAAAAACCGGTGAAGTGAAATGGATAAACGAAAAATTAGAAGAATTTTGTGCGCAATCCGGGTTTCAGTATGTTGATTTATTTACGTATTTCAAAAACGAAAACAACGATTATATGAATCCGGAGTTTACAAACGACGGTCTGCATCTCACCGGCGCAGGTTACCTGAAGTGGGCAGAAATAATAAAACCCTTGTTGTAAAAAGTCAATATTTTTTTTCAGAAACAATTTAAAAAACAGATACCGAATGATACCAAAATTTGAAGGATTGATAGCCGCTCCGTTCACACCCATGGATGAAAAGAGTGGAGTGGTTTACGAACGCATTCCTGCATATTACAACTTTTTGAAAAACAATAAAGTGGTGGGGGCATTTATCAATGGCTCCACCGGAGAAGGCGTTTCGCTTACCCAAAAAGAGCGGATGAAAACTGCCGAACATTGGGTGGCGGCTGCAAAGGCCGATCCGGAGGTTAAAGTCATAAACCTTGCTGGTGGGACTTCCTACATGGAATGTATTGAAAATGCGCAACACTCGGCAGAAATTGGCGTGGATGCCATTGCATTACTGGCACCGTATTATTTTAAACCGTCAGGTGCCGGTCAACTGGCTGAGTTTGTTGCCCGTGTGGCCGATACCGTACCTAAACTGCCGGTTTACTTTTATCACATTCCGGTTCTTACAGGCTGTAACGTGCCCATGTACGATTTTCTGAAAGAAGCAGCACCGGCCATTCCCAACCTGGCCGGCATCAAATACACCCACGAAGATTTTATGGATTTTCAGAGCTGCAACAGTTTTATGGATGGCAAATACGACATGCTTTGGGGGCGTGATGAAAACCTGCTTTCGGCACTGGTTTTGGGAACCCGCAGCGGCGTAGGAAGCACTTTTAATTACGCAGCGCCCTTGTATTATAAACTGATTGCTGCATTCGATGCCGGTAACCTTGTTCTTGCCCGCCAGTTGCAACAAAAAGCCATCGACATGATTCGCCTGCTGGGGAAATATGGCGGTATTGCCACCGGGAAAGCGTATATGCGTTACGTGGGATTCGAATGTGGCGAGTTTCGTTCGCCCATAAAAAACATGAGTCGCGACGATTACCGGAAATTTACCGAAGATGTTAAAACGCTGGGGATGGAAGAGGAATTCTCAAAATATTTTTCCTGAACCAAAGTTCATAAACAGGGTCCAGAAATTCGAGTCTGGTTCCTCTGATATCAATAAGTTCTTTCTCATATAAAACTTTTTTTTGTTTGCTTATGTTGGCTGATGTACCCAGGCGATATTTGGTCAGAATTTCAGGATTGCTGAAGCCTTCTGCAATTCCTGAAGCAACAGCTTTTAAAAGGTTTAACTGGGTTTCGCTCAGCATTTCAGTTTCCAGTTGATAAAGGTTGGCATTCTGCGCTAACAAATCTTCAATGGCAACAGTAATAGTTTCATTTTCAACTGAATCAGGTGTGCGTTGCCAGATTAAATGGGATAATTGCTGAACGTAGTAAGAATGGGTCTTAACGGTTTGCGTTATTATTTCAGCCTGTTCAGTTGAAATTTTTTTACCGGTTGACTGGAATCTTTCGGTAATAAAAGCTACCCAATGCTTTTCTGAAATCTTTTCCAGATTGATGGTTTCACCAAATTTGTAGAAAGGCATGGACTGTTTTTCAAAAAGGTTAGACATCATGTGCTTTTTACTTCCGTAAAGGCAATAAGTAACTGATTGGTGATTTTGCCAGGCTGTCCGAAGACGTTTGTGAAACAATTTTGCTTCTGTAAAATTTGCAGTGTTTTGAAACTCATCGATGCAGATAATCAGATTAACCTTTTTTTCTTCGGCAATTTTTTCGGGCAAGTCCAGTAATTCCCTGTAATTCTTTTCAATGGACTCCAGGTTAAACGTTAATTCGAAAGTGCTGAAAGGGTCAGTTCCAAAAGATACTTTTGGAGAAAGCCGGCTGATAAATTTTCGGATATTCTCCAGCCAGGTTTCCACTTTCCCTGAAGTATTTTTGATGACTTCAGTGGTTAGCAAAGTGTAAAAATCCTTAGGGTCGCGAATGCCAAAAGCATCCAACTGAATAACAATCGTTTTTTCGTTTGTAACCAAATCGCAGGCCTTTTTCACCAGCGAAGATTTTCCCCATCTTCGGGGCGAAATCAAAACAGTGTTCACTTTGTTCTGAAAGTTTGAAACCAAACGATTCGTTTCGGCCTCCCGGTCGGTGAATTTTTCACCTACAGCTTTTCTGCCGAATACAAAAGGACTTTCGTGTAAAACCATGACGTTTTGTTATTTTGGTTGACACAAATATATGAATAATAACTTTCCTAACCAATCGGTTAGCAACCGTTTGGTTAGCAACCAATCGGTTAGTTTTATTTTTAATTTTAAGTAGTTGATATATTGGTTTTTATGATTGAAAAAAATAATACATTTTGAAATATGGACATTAAAAATATAGCACAACAATACAAAAACGAACTCCTTCAAAACGTGGTTCCTTTTTGGGAGAACCACTCAAAAGATGAGGAGTTTGGCGGTTATTTTACCTGCCTCGATCGGGAAGGAAAGGTATTTGATACCGATAAATTTGTCTGGCTGCAGGGGCGGGAAGTCTGGATGTTTTCCACACTGTTCAACAAAGTGGAGCAAAAACAGCAGTGGCTCGACATGGCGTTGCACGGCGCTGAATTCCTGCAAAAATACGGGCACGACGGAAACCTGAACTGGTACTTTTCCCTCACCCGAGAAGGAAAGCCGCTGGTACAGCCCTACAATATTTTTTCCGACTGCTTTGCCACCATGGCTTTTGGCCAGCTTTACAAAGCTACCGGTAATGAGGAGTACGGGCAAATAGCCAAAAGCACTTTCGACAATATTTTAAAACGCAGCGACAATCCCAAAGGAAAATACAACAAACTGGTTCCCGGAACACGGCCGCTGAAAGGGTTTTCGCTGCCCATGATTTTGTGCAATCTTTCGCTGGAAATCGAGCACCTGCTGCCCGAACAACTGGTGGATGAAACCATTGAAAAAGTTTTGCACGAAGTGATGGAGGTGTTTTACCAGCCCGACTCAGGTTTGATTTTGGAGAACGTAAAACCCGATGGCAGTTTTTCCGATTCGTTCGACGGCCGCCTGCTCAATCCGGGACACGCAATCGAAGCCATGTGGTTTATCATGGATTTGTCGGTTCGCCTGCAAAGACCCGAGCTGGCCGAAAAAGCAGTGGAAATTGTGTTGCGAACGCTGGAATACGGCTGGGACAAGGATTTTGATGGCATATACTATTTTCTCGACATCAAGGGAAATCCGCCGCAGCAACTGGAGTGGGACCAGAAACTTTGGTGGGTGCACATTGAAACACTTATCAGCCTGATAAAAGGCTACGCGCTTACCAAGAATGAAAAGTGTCTTACCTGGTTTGAAAAAGTGCACGATTACACCTGGTCGCATTTTGCCGACCCGGAACATGGCGAATGGTTTGGTTACCTCAACCGCCGGGGCGAGGTGTTACTCCCCCTCAAAGGTGGAAAATGGAAAGGTTGTTTCCATATACCGCGCGGGTTGTACCAGGTTTGGAAAACGTTGGAAACGCTGAAATAAAATTTTTGTTCCGCAGATTGGGCTGATAGGTGTAGATTGTGGATTTTCTTTCTGCGTAAATCTGCGATATCTGCGGGAGATTTTTATTGAGGATAAGTCTTGTAATCAATTTAATATGTGTCATTTAAAAAAATTAACAATATTCTTTTTATTTCTTTTCTTTTCGTTTTGGAAAGGAGAAGTTGCAGCTGAATCATCCATCAATCAAATCAGTCAGCGAAGTTTTCCGCTGTTTGAAAATGTGGACGAAATTTCCGGCAACGAAGGACTGGCCGGAACTTTTGCCGGTGTGCACAACAACGTGTTGCTGGTTGCCGGCGGCACTGCTTTCCCCGGAGGAAAACCCTGGGAAAACGGCGCAAAACATTTTTCGGATGCGGTGCTGGTTTATGAACGCACGGTAAATGGCGTAAATTTATTGAATGCGTCTTCAAAACTGCCAGTTCCATTGGGCGAAGGCGCTTCGGTATCGCTGTCGCAGGGTGTACTTAGTATTGGCGGCCAATCACCCGACGGGTTAAGCAGCAAGGTATTTCTGCTGAGTTGGAACGGCACTTCAGTGGATATTTCAGAATATCCGGAATTGCCTGTGGCTGTGAAAAGTCCGGCTGCAGCAGCGATTGGAAATACAGTTTACGTTATTGGTGGCGAAAACGAGAATGGTGCAACAAACCAGTTTTTGGCGCTTGATATTTCCAGACTTTCAGACGGATGGAAAACCCTTCCGGATTTTCCCCTGCCAGTTTCAGGCGCTTCGGCTGTTGCGCAAATGGATGGAGAAGAAATAAGCCTGCATGTTTTTGGCGGGCGTGCTAAAAAAGAAGGTGACCTCACAACCACTTTTTATCCACACGTTTTTCGTTACCGGCCATCATTCGGTTACTGGGAGCAAAAGCAGGACATGGAAATCCCGTTGGCGGTGGCCTCGGCGGCTCCGGTTGGGGCTTCGCACATAGTTTTGGCGGGCGGCGATTCGGGCGAAACTTTCTATAAAGTGGAACAGGCAATTCATGCTATGCAAAGCGGAGATGAAAATGCCCGGCAACTGCGCGATTCACTCTGGAAAAACCATTCCGGATTCAATTCAAAAATATGGGTTTACAACACGGTTACCGACGTGTGGTTTGACGCCGGCGAGTGGGAGGGAACGCCTGTGGCTGTTGCCCCAGCTGTTGTTTGGGGTGGTGCCGTTGTAATTCCCGGAGGTGAAATCAGGCCGGCAACCCGCACGCCGCTGTTGCACGAAATTCAGTTTTCGGTGAAACCGGTTTTTGGCTGGCTGAACTACATTGTGTTAGGTTTCTATTTTATTGGTATGTTGTTGCTGGGATTCTACTTCATGCGGCGTGAAAACAGCACCGACGATTTTTTCAAAGCCGGTGGCCGCATTCCCTGGTGGGCAGCGGGCATCAGTATCTTTGCCACTACGCTTAGCGCTATCACGTTTATTGCTATTCCGGCCAAATCGTATGCCACCGACTGGCGCATGTTCATGTTTAACATGGCTATTATTATGGTGGCGCCCATTGTCATTCGTTATTTTTTGCCGTTTTTTCGGCGTTTCAATTTTGATACGGCCTATCAATATCTCGAAGCGCGGTTTAACCGGGCAGTACGCTGGCTGGCGTCGTCCCTGTTTGTATTTTTTATGGTGAGCCGCATTGCCGTAGTACTTTTTTTGCCTTCGCTGGCTTTGAACGCGGTTACAGGGTTTAGCATTTACTGGGCAATCATTATTATGGGAGTGGTGACCATTATTTATTGTACCAGCGGCGGCATGGAAGCCGTGGTTTGGGGCGATGTAATTCAGGGATTTATTCTTTTGGGCGGCGCCATTACAGCCCTTGCATTTATGCTGGCTGGTGTGGAAGGCGGGTTGAGTGGTTTCTTTGAAATTACCGGCGAGCATCAGAAATTCAAAACCTTCGATTTCAGGTTCGATTTTTCACAGCCGGTGTTTTGGGTGGTTTTGATTGGAGGCCTTGCCAACACCCTCATTACCTATACCAGCGACCAGAGTGTGGTGCAGCGGTATATGACCACCAAAGATGAAAAAGCCACCGCGCGGAGTATCTGGCTGAACGGATTTCTGGCTATTCCGGTGACTATCATTTTCTTTTTGCTCGGTACAGGATTGTATGCGTATTACACCTCAAACCCGGAACATTTGTCGGTGCTCAATCCCAACATCGATTCGGTATTCCCGCAGTTTATTGTGGCACAAATGCCGGCGGGTGTGGCCGGACTGCTCATTGCCGCCATTTTTGCGGCGGCCATGTCCACATTGTCGTCCAACATCAATTCGGTTTCGGCAGTTATTACCACCGATTTTTACAAAGTGATTGCAGTAAATGCAAATCATAAAAGTCACATGACTGTGGCACGCTGGTCGGGAATTATTGTGGGCGTATTTGGGATTGTGATGGCGCTGATGCTGGCTACGTGGAACATTGCCTCGCTGTGGGACCAGTTCAATACCTTTCTCGGACTGCTTACTGCCGGTCTGGGTGCGCTGTTTGTGATGGGGATTTTCTTTCCGCGCATTAGCGGAAAAGCTGCACTCATTGGTGTTTTGGCAGGAATTGTGATTTTAATTCTGGTGAAAAACCACACCACACTTTCGTTTCTGTTATATGGTTTTGTTGGACTTGTGGCCAGTGTTTTGCTGGCGCTGGTTTTCAGCCTGGTTTTCCCCAACCGGAAAGAAATTACGGGGTATTCGTGGAAAAGCAGGGTACGAAAATTTAGCACAACTGAGCAGGTGGACTGAGAGCCACCAGCTCAATTTCAGAGCGTTCACCTGCTGACTCAAAGTTCAGCTGGTGAATGTTTCTTAAGAAATTTCAACGGGATTGAGCCGGTGAGCTCCAGTCACCAACTCAATGTTCTGATACTAATCTAAAACCCCTTTCTTTTTTCCTGCACAGGAACTTCTCCGGTGCGTTCAATTTTTTGCATGTTCTTGCCCGATGAAAACCGATAGCTGATTTTAATCCACAATGGCACGGCTGAAAGTTGGATTTCGCCTTTGGAATATTGGTAAAAATCTGGTCCGACAACTTCCGAGCCCTGGTATGTGAAGGTTTTTGCCAGTGGCAACCCGCTAACAATCCCGGCTTTCAGGTTTTTGGAAAAGGATTTTTCAACCGAAACGAAATAGAGCGCATCACTGAATGTGTTCCCCTGGATTTCATTCATCGGGCTGGCATACTGAAAAATTACCGAAGCCGTAAAACCTTTTTTAAACGTTGCAAAAGTTGAGAGCCCCGATTCCAAAACCAGTTGATGTTTTGACTCAATCTGTTGTTCGGCTGCCAGTTGATTGGGTTTGGAAAAGGCATCAAATATTTTCAGGTACGGATTAATTCCTACTTTCCCAAAACTCAACGCACCACTAAATTGAATTCCGGTTCTACGGATTTCTCCCAGGTTGTTTTTCTGAATTTCAAAAAGGCCGCTATCGTTTAAAACCATCAGATTCCGGATGGCATCAGAAGTTTTGTGATTAAATAAACGTGCGGTGAAAAAATGATTATCAAACCGGCAGGAATACTCAAGATTCACCTGATAGTGAGTTTCGGGTCTGAGATTAGCATTCCCCGAGTTTAGCGTAAACGGGTCTTCCACTGATGTGTAGGAATTCAACTGGTAAAATCCCGGCCACGATAGTGAACGCCGGTAATTCAGTTTCAGGGTTTGCTTTTCGTTCAGATTATAAATGGCCGAAAAATTTGGTAAAAGGAAAATTTCTTTCCGGGTTTTTTCTTCCTGCAATTTTGTATTCTGGTTTTCAAGCCGAAGTCCCAGGGTTGTTTCCAGTTTGGTTGTTTTGTAGCTGAGGGTCCCGTATCCTGCAAAAATATTTTCATTGTACCGGAATGTTGCCGAATTTCTGTCATTCATTGTTGTGAGGCGTGTTTGGAAACCGGCGTTCAGCTTCATTTTTTCACTTACCGGAAGTGTGTAATCCAGTTTAACATGAATATTTTGATTTTGCGGCCGCACTTTGTTTTCATGGAAAAAACCGGTTTCGGAATTACTGAAAATAGTGGTATTCTCAGCTTTCAGGTTGTATAAGCTCATGTCGAGCGCCAGTTCATGACCGGCAGTTTTATCGAAAAAATGATTGTACCAAAGCGAATAAAACCCACTGTAATTGAGGTCTGTATCCTCTTTTTTGGCCAGCCAGCCGGTGGTTTCAGTACCGGTTGAAATTACCTCAACATCGCCGTCGAGTTCCTGAGAATAGGGATTGAAAAACCCATAAAAATTCAGTTGGTTCCGCTCGTTTATAAACCAGTCGAACCCATAGTGAAACCGGTGCGACCAAGTTTTCTGACGCACATTTTGGGTAGAATTGATTTCGTTCATTTCAGGATTGCCGGAGATTTCCCTGCGGTACGATTCCGTGATGTTGAAATAGCGCAAATCGCCGTTGTAGGAAGTAAACAGGTTGAATTTACCAAACCCGTAATTCAGGCTGTATGCCGGTGTTAGAAATATTTCGGAGCCGGAAGTGGGAATTTCCAGGTAAATATGCCCGTCCAGCCCGGTGTTATTTCCCCTGGCAAGAACAATATTGACGACTCCCGTTACGCTGGCGTCATATTTTGCCGGCGGCGAACTGATAACTTCCACCTTGTCGATTTTGGAGGCCGGCAACTGGCTCAGAAAACTGCGGTCGTGTTCTTTCCCGTCAACAAGGATGATAATGTTCTGGCTGCCTTCCAGCGAAATGTTCTGCTGCAAATCTACCTGCAATCCAGGTATTAGTTTCAGAATGTCGGTTCCGGAATTGGAAGATTCGTGCATTTTCCGGTTCACAAAAAACGTGGTTTTATCCGGCGATGGTTTTGCTTTTATACGTTCGGCAACCACATCTATATTTTTTAGCTGAACGTTGGAGTTAAGTAACGGAACAGACCCCAGATTCACATCCCCACGCATTTTCATTTTTTTTGTCCACGATTCAAAACCGAGCGCACTTACCTGAATTTGATACGTTCCGGGCGCCACATTATTTAAAATGAAATTTCCCGTTTCGTTTCCAGCCGCACCATCAATAATTTGGGTTCGGGTTGAATCGAAAAGGGCAACGTTGGCAAAAGCAACGGCTTCATTATTTTCAACTGAAACAATTTCGCCGGAAATGGTGAAACCGGGTTGTGCCGAAACCAGTGAATGATATAAAATACATACCAGTACCAAAAGTTTAAAAAGAATGATTTTTTGAATTTTTTTCAAGTTGTACCTATTCGTTTTCATCTCATTAAAATTGTTTATTTCATTTGTATTCGATGGAACTCCCGATGAATTTTAATTCTTCTTGTTTGTGAATTTGAAGAATAAAAATTCATCGTCGTTTCATTGTCGTAAATTTTTGAATTTCAGTACAAATTGACGGAACATGAAAGGACTGTGCAAATTTCCGGGATACGATGCAAACTTTTGTTGCAGGCTGATAAATTAAGGGTTTTCAGGTGTTACAGAAGGTAAAATTCTGTGATGAACGGATTAGCTGAATTGTCTGAAAAGCTGGCTGAAGGAACGGGTATTGTTTCTGGAAACCGGAATTTCAGCGTCGGTTCCCTGAAGCCGCAACCGGTAACCCAGACTGTTTCCTTTTTTCGATTTGATTTTTTTCAGGTTAACGATAAATGCCCTGTGTGTTCTTACCAAATAAGGAATGTGTGCCAGTTGCTGTTCCACATCGGTTATAGAATTGCGAATGACTTTTTTCTGTACTTTATCGCTGGAGATCAAATAAAAATTGACGTAGTTGCTGTCCGATTCGGCATAAATCAATTGGCTGGGATAAAAACTAAGCGACTCTTTTTTGAGTTGCGAACTGATTTGAATCAGCTTTTCAACGGCTGAAGCACTGCCTGAATCGGATGAAGCGCCATATTTCTCTTCGGGTGAAATCCAATAGAGGTAGTTCAGTGCGGTAAAAAACAGAAACGGGATGATGCCGATGAGAAAAGCATTTTTCACCGAGTCGAAAAATGTGGGAAAGTTCCAGCGGTTTGCGGGTTCTTCCAGAATAAAAGCGGCAAAATAAATGACCACGCCCAGGGCAAATAACAGGATTACAATTGCAAGCAATTCCTTGGTAAATGTCCATTTGGCCTTATTTGAAAAAAAGTTGATTCTGATCAAAAGGCTAATCCAGCCAAAAAGCGAGGCGCCGGAAATGAATGCATAAACGGCCATGGTTGCTTCGTAACCCAAAAACCGGCTTGCATGGGAGCCAAGCGGTTTATAAAGCAATGCAAAAACCAGCGTAAATCCCGCAATGAGAAAAGCCCCGTAAAGCGGACGCTTTATGATGAAGTTCTGAGGAAATTTTTCGGGAATCAGTTTTTTCAGGCGCATTTTATTTCGAAATTTCCAGCATCCGTTCGATGGGAACGCGGGCTTTTTCAATCACATCGGCAGGTAAAGTCACTTCCGGTTGTTCATGCTTCATGCAGACATAGAGTTTTTGTAGGCTGTTCAGCTTCATGTAGGTACAGTCGTTGCATCCGCAGGTAGAATCGACCGATGGAGCCGGAATAAATAGTTTGTCGGGAGATGCTTTTTTCATCTGGTGAAGAATGCCACTTTCGGTAGCCACAATGAATTTTTTGGCCGGGCTGCTTTTGGTGTAATTCAGCAACGAAGTGGTGGAACCGATATGTTTGGCCAGCAGTAAAACAGGTTTTTCGCACTCGGGGTGGGCAATAAATTCAGCATCAGGGTATTTGTCCATCAGATCGATAATTTTTTCTACCGAATACTGTTCGTGCACCATGCAGGCGCCATCCCACAAAACCATGTTTCTTCCGGTAACGCTGTTCAGGTAGTTTCCCAGATTTTTATCCGGGCCGAAAATCAGTTTCTCATCTTCAGGAAAACTGTCGATTATTTTTTTTGCGTTGGCCGAGGTACAAACAATGTCTGACATGGTTTTCAATGCTGCCGTGGCATTTACGTAGGTAATTACCTTGTGGTCGGGGTATTTGGCTTTAAATTCTGCAAAAGCCTCAGCCGGAGCCGATTCGGCCAGTGAACATCCTGCTTTCAGGTCGGGAAGTATCACTTTTTTTCCGGGATTGAGAATTTTTGCGGTTTCGGCCATAAAATGAACGCCTACAAACACAATCAAATCAGCATCGGTTTTGGCTGCTTCCTGTGCCAGCCCGAGGCTGTCGCCCACATAATCGGCAATGTCCTGTAATTCACCTTCCACATAAAAATGGCTGAGGATAACCGCATTTTTCTCCTTTCTGAGCCGATTGATTTCTTCCACCAGCTTAACATTCGGATTTACCGGTTCGTCAATAAATCCCTTTTCTTCCAGCATTCGGTCTATAAGTGCCTGTTCCATCTGTAATAAATTCTGAATGTCCCCCTTGAATCAGGCAGCAAAAATAAAAATTCATTCGCAAAAAAACCGTTAAATGTCTGAATAGTTTGGCGGAAAGCAACAAAAAAGGCCGCCCCGGTTTTGAGACAGCCTCTTTTTTAAATTATTCCATTAAGCTAATAATGATAGATATTACATTGCTTATAGCATATGGTTTCCTATTACTTATTCTGCACTTTCGTGGCTGAAATAAATACCATGTGCAAGTTGAGGTACTCCATTATATGAGCCCTTCGTTGCAATCACTGTCAATATGTCTCCAACTTGAATGTCTTTGTCAGCCAACAGGAATTTTCTGGCATCGCCGGTTGCACCGTAACCCGGATAACAGCCATAGAGGTAGATCTCACTGTCACCATCCTTCAAATAGAGATTACCGTATGTCTCGTTGGCTATTGAGGTAATTTCACCGGTAACCAAAAAGAAATCCTGGCTGGAATCAGGTTTGGTGAGCACTTCGGCAATGGTAGCAGGTGTTACGGGAATCACGCTTTCCAACACGGCAGAACCCACTTGAGGAGAATTGTTATATGCGGCACGTTTTCCAACAATTGTGATGATGTCACCCTCTTTCAATCCTTTTTCCTGGAAATCTTCAATTCCATACACATAGGTTTCGCCGGAGAAATCGCGCAAGTATAAATTGCCATATCTGGTATTGGCAATGTTGGTGATAACACCTGTCAATCGATATTGCGTATTACCAACTTCAGCTGCAAGAAACTCTGAAATAGGCACTTCCAGAATCGCTCCTTTTTGAGTCAGCGTTGTTTCTGTGCTGTAGTTTTTTGAGCCGTCGGTGGTTCGGAATATGAGAGTAGTTCCACGGTCTCCACCGGTATTGGCAGCGGCATTGAACTTCACAACTACTTCTTCGCCTGCCGATTCAATAGACGAAATTGACAACCAGGACTTGGCATCCTCAGGGATATCAACAGATACGCCTTGTCCTTTGCTGGTAAGGTATGCGATGAATTCACCCCCTTCAATAGGAAGTGCTTGGTTTTCAACAGAATCTACTTGTATAAGTGATTTGTTGATAGTGATTACCGTGACATCCACCATTTGAGGATTTCCCTGGTAAGATGACTTTGGTCCTTCAATCGTTACTTCATCTCCAACTTCAAGTCCAAGACTCAGGAAATTTCTTGTTGCGCCCTTCTCATCAAGCGTACCGTATATATACACAGTTCCCGTTTCATCAGTTAAATACCAGTTGCCATATAAAGTATTTACAATGGAAGTACAAACACCCGTAACACGGAAAGTTTTTCCATCGGGGCCTGCATTCACTTCAGCTGCTGTGACTTCAGATATTTTCGCCAATCCCTGGATGATGTTAATTCTCTGCGTTTTGCCTCCACTGTGAAGCAGAACTTCCGCTGTACGACCATCTATGGCAGAGGGGGCAGAAAAGGTAAGTTCTGACTCACCGACACTTCCTGAAGTTGAAGATATAGTCAACCATTCAACCTCATCTTTCTCTGTGGTTACCTTCTCTATTGTCCAGCTATCCTGAGCCGTTACAGTAATAGTAGTAGAACCGCCCTCCTCTGGAATAGCGACGTATGACGACGATACCTGAATTTCATCAAGTAAGGTCATAACTTCTTCATCGGCACAACTTGTCATCAGGGTTACCGCTGCGAAGAATAATGGAAATAAATATTTTAATTTCATATCGTCTATACTTTTTATTAGTTGAAAATATACTTTATACCTATTGAAGCATACCAGGTTTGACCCAACGAGTAGCTTGGAGTGAATGTTTGGGTATTACCATGGATGGAAGAGGGTGTAGAGAATGTAGCCACGCCGTCAGCATCAACACCTTCATATCTGAGGATACGGGCTTCCGAGCCAATTTCCGGGTTCAAATATTTACCTACACCCCAACTGGAGTTGAACAGGTTCATCATGTTTTTGATATCAAAGCTAAGTTGCAGTTTGTGTTGGTTATTACCTGCATTAAGAGCAAAATCATGTTTGTAGCTGAAGTCGATGCGATGTACCCAGGGAGAGTAAACGCTGTAGGCTTCTGCATACTTGCCTTGTTGATTTTTCAGATAATCATTGGCATGAACATAGTCCATGAAACGGGTTTTGTCATCTTCCGAAACAAAGCGGAATTGATTGTTTGCCACCTCATCGTCAGTCGGCACATAGATTGCATCGTAGTTGTAACCGTCACCGTTGATGTCGTTCACAGTCATGAAGGAGTAGTTTGCACCACCGTGCCATCCTTCATAGATAAAGCTGTAGTGGTTACCGCTCTTGTCGTGGGCAGTAAGTGCAGCCACAAGACGATCGGGTGTGGTGTATTGAGAATTGTGCAGTTTAATGTGGTTGGGACCTTCCACTGTAGGAACGTATGTAAATGCAGATTCTGCATTCGATCCGGGCATACCGGTAACATCTTTGGCAACTGTGTGTGTATAGGCAGCCATCAGGCTGATCCTTTCTGTTGGTTGGGCATTGAGAGTGATGTTACCTGACCAGCCATAACCACGGCTTGTGTTCTCCAGCACAAATGCCTTTGTGCCGGTACGATAACCATCGGGATAAACCGGACGATTGTCAATACCATTGAAACGGGCAAAACCACCTACAGAAGGAATACTCCAGTCGGAGATGGAAACACCGTTGATGGTTTTGTTGAAGATTCCTTCTACCGTTACAGAGAATGGGAAAGATGTGAGGAATGCATAGTCAACAGCAAGCGAGGTTTTCCAAACTTGTGGCATTTTAAAATTGGGATCTACGGCCGCAATTGCGGAAGGAACGGTACCGTCTTCGGGTGAAATGGTTGTAGGATATCCCAATGACGCCAATTTGTCATAAAGAGCAGATATATTGGCATTTCCGTTGGCATCCGTAACAAGGCCGCCGGCAAATTCATCCATTGTGAAACCATTATTCGCAGCATTTCTTTCATTTATTTGTGCCTGATATTGTACCATGCCACCGTTGGTGGGCATATTGGTGAAAAACACAAGAGGCAAATTACCTGAGAAAAGACCTGTACCACCACGAACTTTCAGGCTATTGTCTCCATAAGTATCCCATACAAAACCTACGCGGGGAGAGATTATGACACTTGCTGAAGGCCACTTACCAGTGTCAATATTACGACCGGAATAATCAATCTCGTAGATTGCCTTGTTCGTCATCAGGTCATCATTATTGAAGAAAAGTCCATCGATACGAAGACCGTATGAAAGTTTGAATTTTTCACTTATACTCCAATCATCCTGCCCGTATATACCAATCTTATTTGTTCTTACACGAGCTGCAGGATTAGTTTCGCCATCGTAACCATAGGTAAGGTTAACAATTTCAGGTACTCCTCCGTTTAAGAACTCATCGAGACTGGAGTAGCGATAGTATCCGGTACCGTTACGCATATAAGAGTTATCTGCCATCTTATATTCGTATGCAATACCACCAACAACTTTGTGATTACCCATATAGTAGGTCAACTCATCTTTGATATTCAATACATTGTTATGCACACCGTTGTTCCAGGTGAAAAGCTCATACCCCAAAGACATATAGGCTTGTTCATCTTTCAAAATGTCGATGAAAGGAAATTCGGTTGAATTGGTTCCGCGAATATCGTCAAGTTTTGAGAATGTGGCCAGAAATTGGTTGGATACGTTATCCGACAGACGACTGTTCAGGTCGAAAGAGTATGAATGAACGAGGTTGTCCATCGAATACATCGAATTTGCAAATGACATTGAGGCTTGTGACATTCTTGCCTCCGACACGCGAGTGCCCCCATCCATAGAAGTAGCATTGGGAGATCTCCATGACAGGTTTTTCGTGTAATTATAACGTAAAGCCAGACGATGTTTGTTTGAGATATTCCAATCCAAACGGGCAAGTAGTTTGTGATTGCTTTCGTCTGCCGGGAAATTTGTGTAAGATCCCGTTTCATAACCATATTCACTTCTTACAAAATCAGATACCCTCTTCAGATCGTTTTCTGTGGTGCGGGAGATATAATTGTCCGGATCAGCAACACCATCAGTTGAAGCTCTCCAACGATTGGCAATGGTTGGTATTTTAGCCATTTCACCATTTACGAAAAAGAAGAGCTTGTTTTTGATAATTGGACCTCCCATCGTAAAACCGTAAGTTGTATTACGGTCTTTCTCACGCGCTCCCTGGATTTGTAAACCATTAACAGCATCGCCGCGTAAGTTTTCATTTCTGTGATAAGCGTAAGCGCTGGCTTTGAACGTGTTGGTACCCGATTTTGTAATTGCGTTTACACCACCACCAATAAAGTTGGTCTGACGAACATCGTATGGTGCGATTACAACCTGTAATTCTTCAATGGCTTCGATGGAGATTGGGTTACCTCCACCAGGGAGAGCAGAACTCAAACCGAAGTTGTTGTTGAAATTGGCTCCATCCACCGTAAAGTTAGCGGTACGGCCATCTGTACCGCCAAAGCTCATGCCATTGCCTCCGTAAGGTGATAGACGGGTAACGTCCATAATGCTGCGGGTTACGGTAGGCAAATTAGCGATTTGGTCATTGGTGATATTGGTAACTGCACCGGTTTTCTCAGTTGAGAATTTTGTACGGGTTGCTGTAACAAGAACTTCATCTAATGATAATGATTCTTCTGAGAGTACAACATTCATTACATAGTTTTCACCCAGGCTCAACGTAACGTTGTTCGTAGTGTTTTTACCATATCCAATGAAAGAAATTTCAACGGTATAAGGTCCGCCTACACGCATACCGTTCAGGTTGAACCGACCTTCTACGTTGGTTACCGTCCCATAAGTTGTTCCTGAAGGTTCGTGAGTAGCAATCACTGTTGCACCGATCACGGCTCCCTCAGCATCAGTAACCCGTCCGCTCATACTGGAGGTGGTTACCTGTGCTTGCACTATAGTAGCTGATGAAATCATGAGTGCTACTAATAAAACACCGATTTTTTTAATCATAAATGTAAACTTTAATTTAGTAGTTATATAAATAGAATTTCGTTAAATTGTGTTGCAAAAAAATACATTTAATGTTTAATTACCATTAACCCGATATTAATTTTCAATGAAAGTTTTGTTCTTTTGCTCCTGTGGCGTTTAGTAACGCGATGTTTTGTGTTGGTTTTTAGTTGTTTAATTAAAAATTCATAATCTTTTGTCAGAGGCGGAAAGTTCCTATTATTTTCTTTACCGTCCAAGCCTGGTATTTAATAGTTATCAAACGTTTTTGCACATTTTTTAACAACTTATCAAAAGGAAATAAACATTATTGATAGGTTGTTAAAATGATACGAAAAGTGTAAAAACGCTGCAAAAATCGTGAAGCTGTTCTTACAGGAGTAGCCTCTTTTTGTGCACAAAACATTTTTTTCGGAAAGATTTTTTTCAAATGAAATCTATTTCAAAAAAAAACATATTTTTTATTAGATTGTAACCGGCTGTATGACAATGAATTGCAATAAAACAATAAATCTTTTTAAAATATATGGTACTTTGTGTTGCATGGTACTAAAATTTTTACATATATTTGCAATACCAATAACAGTGTAAATAAAAGTAGTTTTTTTAAAAAAGTTCTTTGCAAACTGTAACGATTAGAAAAAAGCAACGTCATAAGAACAGAAACAACAGAAACAACAGAAAACAAACAGAAGCCATGAAAACAATTGAAACAATGAAAACAGAAAAAGCCATGAAAACAAAAACAAATTTTCGGAAAGCAGCCTTGCGTACGGCAGCCGTTATCGTTAGCTTTGTCCTGGTAAGTTTTACGGTAAGTGCACAGGAGTTTTGGAAAAAACTGTTAACCAACAGCAGTTTCAACGAAATCGCCATTGCTATGGTAGAGACAAAAAACGAAGGTGCAACTACCGGTTCAGGTTCTGATTATTCAAACTGGGACTACTTCGACAAAGCTTTCGATCCTGCTCTGGAGCTTGAAAACTGGATGATGAGCAGCGAGTACTTTGAGTTAGTGGTTTTTCATGTCGAAACCGAGACAGAAGCTCCGCTGGCAGTTGAAAGCTGGATGCTCAACTCCCGTTTGTTTGAGGTTTACCAAACTGCGGAAGAGCCGCTTGAACTTGAAAGCTGGATGACATCGTATGAATTTTGGGGCATTTAATCAGCCTTGAAAAGAAGAAAGAGAAAGGGCCTGGAGGATTATTAATTTTTTAAGGAAAAAAGCAAAAATGAAACTGGAAAATACAAAAGCGCAAATGAGGAAAGGGGTACTGGAATACTGCATCCTTTTGGTTTTGGACGGTGAGCCGCTTTATGCAAGCAACATCATTCAGGAACTTAAAGAAGCCAAAATGATTGTGGTGGAAGGCACACTCTATCCGTTGCTTACACGATTGAAAAATGCCGGCTTGCTGGCATACCGCTGGGAAGAATCAACTCAGGGCCCCCCCCGAAAGTATTACGAATTAACCGATAAGGGCCGTAAGTTTCTGGGAGAACTGGAAGGTTCGTGGGCCGAACTGGTCGATGCCGTTGGGAAAATCAGAAAAAGCAGGGCTTAACGCAATTGAATAAACCGGAATAGAAAACTCAAAGAAGATATACCATGAAAAAGACATTCACAATCAATATCAGCGGAACCGTTTTTCACATCGAAGAAGATGCTTATGAGGTGTTGCAAAAATACCTGGTAAAGCTGAAAAACCATTTTGGAAACGAAGAAGAAGGAAAGGAAATTCTGGCCGATATCGAAGCCCGGATTGCCGAAATATTTGCAGAGAAATCTTCAGACGAAAAAAGGGTAATTACCCTTCTGCTGGTAGAGCAGGTGATTGAAACCATGGGCACACCCGAAGATTTTGCCGAAGAAGAAGGCGAAGATGAAGAAGAATTTGTCAGTCAGCCAAAACGCAAAAGACGGCTTTATCGCGATCCGGAACACCGCGTGCTGGGAGGAGTTTGCGGAGGACTGGGCGCCTATTTCAACATCGACCCGGTAATATTGCGCATCATTTTCGTAGTGCTGCTAATTATTACATCAATTGTGCCTGCGCTGCTGGCTTACCTCGTTCTGTGGATTGCGGTGCCAAAAGCAATTACCACAGCCCAGCGCCTCGAGATGCGCGGACAGGAGGCTACGGTAAAAAACATTGAAAAGTCCATACGCGAAGAAGTTAAAGAGGTAAAAGAGAGTTACAAAAAGTTTAAGGAATCGGACACCTACTCAAGGGGTAAAAAAAAAGTGGACGGAGCAGGTGAAGTAACCTACAACGTATTCAGACTTTTGTTGAAAGTGGCTGTCGTTGTTATCGGGGTTATTCTCATCATCTCCGGATTTTTCGGACTGCTTGGTCTTATTTCTTCACTAATTATCGGTCAATCGTTTGTTCAGGGCTGGCCTCTGATTTGGACACCCGAAATCAATTTCCCCGATTTTCTGAACTATTTGGTTGAACCCGGAGCAGTAAAATCAGGACTTGTAACGGTTGGCTTTTTAGCCGGAATTCCTATGCTGGCCATGCTTTATGTAGGCTCCAAAATGGTATTCAGGTATAAATCCAACAACACTGCCATCGGACTTGGCCTGGTTGGTGTCTGGCTTTTGTCTCTCATTGCACTTGTGGTGATTTCAACCAGTCAGATAAGCAATTTTAAAAATCAGGCCTCGGTGGTGGAAAGTGTTACCGTTGATTGCGACAGTTGTCAGACACTCTACCTGAAACTGGCCGAAGATAAATACAAAGGTTACGCCGCACAGGCCTGGGACCTGAACAAGCTGAAAGTGATGGTTGTGGAAGGCGACCGGGTTATTTTGGGAAATCCGAGGCTCGATATTGACAGGGCCAGCGGAAATTCATTTTTGGTTACCGTAAAAAAATCATCCCGCGGACGTACCCGTGAAATTGCCCGCGATCATGCTTCCGATCTGGTTTACAAATACCAGGTGCAGGACTCGGTTTTGTTTTTTGAACCCTACTTTTTTCTTGAAGAAGGCGACAAGTGGCGCGACCAGGAAGTGCATATTACCGTAAAAGTACCGGAGGGAGGTACCGTTTTCCTAGATGAGCGAATGGTAGATATTATTTATGATATTGATAATGTAACGAATACGCTGGATGGCGATATGGTTGGTAAATACTGGGAAATGAAACCCGATGGCCTCACCTTGAAAGAACTGGCCGAGTAATTATACTGATCTGAAGTGCTAATTTCTATGCAATTGAAACTGTATGGAAATTAGCACTTTTAGGAGATTAGCGAAAATTTATTGTAATGAAATTGTTTTTCTGCCGTCTTAAAAAAATAAGATAATTATAAAACTTATGAAAACAATTAAATTCTTCTCAGTTGCTATTCTTCTTTTAATGTTTCAAAACGGATTTGCTCAAAGTAAATCAGATAGAATGTACGATGCATTTTCGGGGGAAGATGGCGTTTTAAATTTTTCATTCTCGAAGAACATGATCGATGCCATAGATATTGATTTGGGCGACGATATGGATGAAAAAAAAGTTACCGGTGATTTACATCAAGTCAGATTTATGTCGTACAATCCTAAGAAAGGATGTTTAAGCGGTTCTGAATTCACCGAAAAAACAATCGGCTACCTGCCAAAATCTGCTTATAAAAAATATGAAGGCGAAGAGGATGAAGACGCTGAGATATGGCTGGCTGGAGGAAAAAAGAAATTCTCAGAATGTCATGTTTTCCTCAAAAACCAGAAGGAAGATCAAATCCGAATTGTGGTTTCATTCTATGGCAATTTTAAGGTAAACGATTTGAGGGCCTTGAAGGAAACCGGGAAAAATATAGCTTATTAACCAAGTCAGTCTGAATCCGGCATTTCTTTTAGGAAACACAACTCCACTTTATCCGTATAATTCCCAAAATACCGATTAATATGCCTGTTAAAATTTTTACAGTTTTTTTTGCTTTTATGCTGGCTTCACAATTTTCGTGCAGCCAAAACAGCGATCCTTTTTTTGCCCAGCGAAACCGGATGGTGAAAACACAAATCGAAGCCCGTGGTATAACCGATACGAAAGTACTGGAAGCATTCCGGAATGTGGAACGGCATAAATTTGTTCTACCCGAATACATTCCTTATGCTTACAACGATTCACCACTGCCGATCGACGAGGGGCAAACCATTTCGCAGCCTTATATTGTGGCATTTATGACCGATGCACTGAATTTGAAAAGAACCGACAAAGTGCTGGAGATTGGAACCGGCTCGGGTTATCAGGCGGCTATACTTGCCGAGTTGTGCGATTCGGTGTTCACCATCGAAATTTTTGAGAAACTCGCAAACAAAGCCCAAAGGGTGTTTGACGAACTGGGCTACGATAACATCTGGTGCAAAACCGGCGACGGATTTCAGGGATGGCCTGAACATGCCCCTTTCGATGCTATAATTGTTACCTGTGCACCGACCAACATTCCGGAACCGCTGAAAGAACAACTGGCCGAGGGTGGAAGAATGATTATTCCGGTGGGCAGCGACCCGGTGCAGCACCTGGTACTTTTGCGAAAAAGAAAAGGAAAAATCCGCGAGGAACGTGTATTGCCTGTACGATTTGTACCAATGATTGACACCGAAGGTAAAAAATATTAAGTTTTCTGAACACAAAACCACTTGGTTGCGGTTTCGGAAAAATAAACAAGCGCCACGTAATGCATTTTTCAGAAGTACTTTTTTTTAATGAAATCGGATTAACATGAAGTGTAACCCGGTGTGTTTTCAATTTATAATCCGAATATTTCTTTTATTTTCGCATTTTCTTTTATTTGAATTACACTTTTTATGTGGCTGAAAGTTTCAAGCATCATACTCAGGAATAAATTTCTTTTATTAGGCATTCTGGCGGTTATTACGGTATTTTTAGGTTATCATGCCCGCAATGTTGAAATGTCGTACGAATATAATTCCCTGCTTCCTAAGAAAGATCCGGCATTTAAGGAACACCAGCAGTTTGTTGAGGTATTTGGAGAGGAGGGTAACCTGATTATCATTGGTATTCAGGATACGGCTTTTTTTCAAATCGACCGGTTCAGGAAATGGGAAGAATTGTGTTACGAGCTGTCACAGGTAGAAGGAGTGGAAGACCTGCTGTCGGTTTCAAGTGCATACAACCTGGTTAAAAACACCGAAGAACGCCGATTTGAAATTGAAGCGCTTTTTCCCGGCGCAATTGCTTCTCAGGAAGAAATGAACCGCAGGGTGAACACGTTTCATAGTTTGCCTTTTTATCAAAAGCTGGTTTATAACCCCGACAGCCATGCCTATTTGCTGGCCATTACGGTGAACAAAGACAAAATGCGATCGAAGGAACGGGAAAACCTGGTAAAATCAATCCAGCGAATTACACGCAATTTTGAAAAAGAGCAAAAGGTTGATTTGCATTACTCGGGTTTGCCCTACATACGCGTTATCAATTCCATTCAGATTAAAAAAGAAATTTATTTGTTCAGTGCACTGGCCCTGGCAATATGCATTGTGGTACTGTTCCTGTTTTTCCGTTCGTTCAAAGCGGTGTTTTTCCCGGTGCTGATTGTGCTTACAGGAGTTGTATGGGCCATGGGAATGCTGGCTTTGTTTGGGTTTAAAGTCACTTTGCTTTCAGGAATGATTCCGCCGCTGCTGATTGTCATCGGGATTCCAAACAGCATTTACATGCTGAATAAATTTCATCACGAGTATGTATTGCATGGCAATAAAATTAAAGCACTGCAGCGTGTAATTGTTAAAATCGGGAATGCCACTTTTTTAACCAACCTGACTACTGCCTCGGGTTTTGCTACGTTTGTTATTGTAAAAAGCGATATTTTGCGGCAGTTTGGTATTGTGGCGTCTTTAAGTATCATGGGGCTGTTCTTTTTGTCGTTGTTGCTCATCCCAATCATTTTCAGTTTTATAAAACCACCATCATCGAGGCATGTAAACCATCTGAACAACAAATTTGTTTCGGGCATTATTCGTAAATTAATTTATATAACCGAAAAGCACCGGAAGGTGGTTTATGTAGTAGCTATAGGTATTCTGGCTGCCGGAATTTATGGTATTACCCTTATGAAAAGTTCGGGTTACATGGTGGACGATATTCCTGAAAGTGATCCGATTTACAAAGACCTGAAGTTTTTCGAATCGAATTTCGACGGTCTGATGCCACTTGAAATTATGGTGGACACCAAACAACCGGGCGGGGTTATGCAGCTTTCAACCTTTAATAAAATTAACCAGTTGGACGAGCGCCTGGCGCAATACCCCGAGCTGTCGCCCTCGCTTTCGTTGCTAAACCTGCTTAAATTTTCGAAACAGGCCTTTTACAACGGACACGAAAACTATTATGCCCTGCCCAACAACCGGGAGCAAAATTTTATTTTGCAATATGCCTCGCTCGAAGACAACGACGAAGGGTTGCTGCGCTCCTTTGTCGACAGTTCAAAGCAGGTCACCCGCATCAGCATTCGGATGAAGGATGTTGGCACCAAACGCATGGAGGATTTATATGCCCGGTTCAATGCCGATATCGATTCCATTTTCACTTCCGACAACTACGATGTAACGGTTACCGGTTCAAGTGTTACTTCATTTAAAGGAACACAATACCTGCTCAGAAACCTGTTTACCAGTCTGGGACTGGCCATTCTACTAATTTCGGTGTTTATGGCCATTATGTTTTCCTCGTGGCAAATGGTGCTTATGTCGCTTACACCCAATGTAATTCCGCTGATTTTTACAGCAGCCCTTATGGGCTACACCGGAATACCTATAAAGGCCTCCACTATTCTGGTGTTCAGTATTGCATTTGGTATCTCGGTTGACAATACCATTCATTTTCTGGCCAAATACCGGCAGGAGCTCATTGCCACCGGCTGGGATATTCGCCGGTCAGTTGTTCTGGCTTTAAAAGAAACCGGAGTTAGCATGCTCTACACCTCGGTAGTGCTGTTCTTTGGCTTTGGTATTTTTGCTCTTTCCGGCTTTGGCGGAACCGTAGCGATGGGGGTATTGGTTTCTCTTACGCTGCTGGTAGCGGTAACCTCAAACCTGGTGCTGCTTCCGTCGCTGCTTACCGGCCTCGACAGGCTTACTACCACCCGCTCGTTCAAGGAACCATTACTTCATATTTACGACGAAGAGGAGGATATTGAACTGGAGGAACTGAAAATTAAGGATATTAATAATCATACATGAAAAATTATGTATTCAGCAGAGAAACTCCGGGAAATTATAAACAATGAAATCGACAGGCGCCTGGCACAACTGAGTGCCCGAAAACCCGAAGAGCTTTATGCGCCGGTAAAATATTCGCTTGGTGCAGGCGGAAAAAGATTAAGGCCCGTTTTGTTGCTCACGTCTTTCAATCTTTTTTCTGATGAAATTGAGAAAGCTCTACCCGCAGCCATTGCCGTTGAGGTGTTTCATAATTTCACGCTGCTGCACGACGATATTATGGATAAGGCAGAAATGCGCAGGAATAATCCTACCGTGCATGTGAAATTCAGCGAGAATAACGCCATCCTTTCCGGAGATGCCATGGCTTTTCTTTCTTATCAGTATCTTGCGGAATACCATACTCCACAGCTGTTCGATGTGGTTGATTTGTTCACCAAAACGGCATTGCAGGTATGCGAAGGCCAGCAATACGACATGGATTTTGAAAATCGGATGGATGTTACGGAAGAGGAATACCTGGAAATGATAAGGCTCAAAACAGCCGTGCTGCTCGGTTGCAGCCTGAAAGCCGGCGCCCTGCTGGCCGGTACTTCTGGTGAAACAGCTCAACAGTTATACAATTATGGCATCAACCTGGGAATGGCTTTTCAGCTGCAGGACGATTGGCTCGATACGTTTGGGAACCAGAAAGATTTTGGAAAAAAAATCGGTGGAGATATTCTGGCCAATAAAAAAACCTGGTTGCTGATTAAGGCATTGGAAAAGGCTTCCGGGCAGGCAAAAACTTCTTTGACTTACTGGCTGGATGCAAAGGAATATGCAGAGACAGAGAAAATTAATTCGATAATAGCGGTTTACAATGAATTGGGGATAAAAATGCTGGGCGAAGAAAAGATTAAGTTTTATTTTAACGCGGCCGAAAAAATAGTGCAGGATTTGCCTGTTTCAGAACTGCGAAAGGCGCCCCTGCAAAAATTTGGCAGAAGCATGCTTGGCCGCAGCGTTTGAAAAATTGCAAGGGAACTGATTCCTTTGTTTGCTGAATTTAAAACTTCAATAAATTTGTTTCGCTAAAAAAAAGCGGTATCTTTTTACCACTTTTCAAATTCATTAAGCATGGATCAAAGCAAAGGAAAAATCATTCAGGTAATTGGCCCTGTGGTCGATGTAAGTTTCATAATAGACGGGAGTGAGCTGCCTTCTATTTACGATGCCCTTGAAGTTGTGCGCGAGGGGGAAGATAATCTGGTAATTGAATGCCAGCAACACGTAGGTGAAAACACCATCCGTTGCATCGCCATGGATTCAACCGATGGACTGAAAAGGGGAATGGATGTGATTCCCATGGGAAAATCCATTACCATGCCAAAAGGCGAGGATGCATTGGGCAGGTTGCTAAACGTAACCGGCGATGCGGTGGACGGGCTCGAACAACTCCCGAAAAACGGATTCAAAATTCATAACGATCCGCCGAAATACGAAGACCTGCTTACTGAAACCGAAGTGCTATTTACCGGCATAAAGGTTATCGATTTAATTGAACCTTATGCAAAAGGTGGAAAAATTGGCTTGTTTGGTGGGGCCGGTGTTGGAAAAACCGTTCTGATTCAGGAACTAATTAACAATATTGCCCTGGCTCACAGCGGGTTGTCGGTATTTGCCGGAGTTGGAGAACGTACCCGTGAAGGAAACGATTTGCTACGTGAAATGATTGAAGCCAAAATTGTTGATTATGGCGATGCATTTCGTGAATCAATGGAAGAGGGAGGATGGGATCTCTCGAAAGTAGATGTAAAGAAATTAAAGAAATCGAAGCTGGCTATGGTGTTTGGCCAAATGAACGAACCACCCGGTGCACGTGCACGGGTTGCCCTTTCAGGTTTGGCTATTGCCGAAAGCCTTCGCGACAGCGCTGTCGGAACAGGTGAAGGACGAGACATCCTCTTTTTTGTAGATAATGTTTTCCGGTTTACCCAGGCAGGGTCCGAAGTTTCAGCACTCCTGGGCAGAATGCCCTCGGCGGTAGGTTACCAACCTACGCTGGCTACCGAAATGGGAAATATGCAGGAGCGTATTACCTCAACAAAACACGGCTCTATTACTTCAGTTCAGGCAGTATATGTGCCTGCCGACGACCTGACAGACCCCGCTCCGGCAACTACTTTCTCGCACCTCGACGCCACTACGGTACTGAGCCGAAAAATTGTTGAGCTGGGGATTTATCCTGCCGTTGACCCACTCGATTCATCATCCCGTATTCTTACGCCCGAAATTGTGGGAGAAGAACATTACAACTGTGCTCAAAGTGTGATTAACCTGCTTCAGCGATACAAAGAGTTGCAGGATATTATTGCCATACTTGGTATGGAAGAACTGTCGGAAGAAGATAAACTGGTGGTACACCGCGCCCGACGGGCACAGCGGTTTTTCTCCCAGCCGTTTGTTGTCGCTTCACAGTTCACCGGCATCGAAGGAAAACTGGTGTCTATTGAGGATACCATAAAAGGGTTCAGGATGATACTGAACGGCGAAATGGACAAGTACCCGGAAAGTGCGTTTAACCTGGTTGGTACAATTGAAGACGCCATTGAAAAAGGAGAACGTTTGCTTGCTGGTGGTTAAAATAAAATTTTGTGCCATGTTTCTTGAAATTATTACACCCGACAAAAAAATTTATGAAGGCGAGGTAAAACGAGTTAGATTACCCGGCAGCAAAGGATTGTTTGAAATTTTGAACAATCACGCCCCGATTATCTCTACACTCGAAAAAGGAACCATACGTATTGTTGAAGACGACGACAGGCAGCGCACGTTTAAAGTGAATGGCGGCCTTGTGGAAAATAAAAGAAACCGCATTATTGTTTTATTGGAATCGATTTGAAAATTAAATACCTGGTCATACGGTTCAGTTCAATTGGCGACATTGTGCTTACTTCGCCGGTTATTCGTTGTTTGAAAAATCAGGTTAACGACGCTGAAGTTCATTTTGTTACTAAGAACCGGTTTTCCTGCCTGGTCAATCAAAATCCTTATATCGATAAAGTACACCTGTTAACCGGCAATATAAATGAACTGATTGTTCGGTTAAAGAAAGAGAATTTTGACTACATCATCGATCTTCATCACAACCTGCGCAGCAGCAGAATAAAAAGCAGGCTGAAATGCCCTGCCTTCACGTTTAATAAACTCAATATTGAAAAATATCTGCTGGTCAATTTCAAAATTAACCGGCTACCCGAAACACATATCGTCGATCGTTATCTGGAAATTTTGTCGGTTTTCGATGTGGTCAACGATGGGGGCGGGCTTGATTTTTTTATACCCGATCAAGAGTGTTTTAATCTGAATGAGTTACCTCCGAAGTTCCGCACCGGATTTATAGCTTTTGTTATTGCCGGAACCTGGGCTACCAAAAAACTGCCTGAACATAAAGTAGCTGAAATTTGCAACAGCATTGATTTTCCCGTAATTCTTCTGGGAGGAGAAGCCGAAATGGAGGCAGGTGACTGGATTCTCAGGCAATCGAAAGGAAATGTGCTCAACCTGGCCGGGAAAACAGGTTTCTACCAGTCGGCCAGCCTGGTGCGCGATGCAAACCTTGTATTAACCAACGATACAGGCTTGATGCACGTTGCTGCTGCATTTAAAAAGAAAATCCTCTCTTTCTGGGGATGCACGGTGCCTGCCTTTGGGATGACTCCCTACCAGGCACATCCGGCATCTGAAATAATGGAAGTCACCGGAATTTCCTGCCGGCCCTGTTCCAAAATCGGTTTCCGAAAATGCCCAAAAAAGCATTTCAAATGTATGGAAGATCAAAATGTTGAACAGGCAGTGCATTGGGTTAATCAACATTTTTACAGTTGACAGAGTAAATTTCCCGATAACATGTCTTTTGTGCAATAGAAACAATTGTGATGGGTAGTTTTTTGTTCAGACTGATTCCCACTTTTTTGTAATGTGTTTTTAGTACCGAAGAAACTCAAAACTCCAGCTTATAGCTCAAATTCGGAATCAGCAAAAGGTCTTCCTTTTTTTCAATCTGATTTGTTTCTGTGTTAAATCCATATTCCTGAAAGTCTTTATGTCCCAATGCATTAATCAAATGGAACGACCATACAGAAGAATGTCCGGATTTGTTTTTCCGGTAACTGAACGATAATGAAAGAATGGGCGCATTGGGCAGTTGTTGTTCAAAAGCCCGGGTTACATCTTCAACAATCTCCTTTTGTTGCATGGTGGCTGTCACATTCAGCGGAATAATGCGGTCTCCGCCCATGTAAGTAAAACGTAGATTGGCATTAAAAAGGTTTTGGTTGTCTTTGCCTGTTTGCCATTCTTTTCCTCCCAGAGCATTGAAAACGTAATTTTTGTTGTACTGCGTATTTCTTTCGATGCCGTCGCCGCCTTTGTATTTCGAATCGAACAGCGAGGCGGTAAAGAGGTAGTAGTAACCTTTGCTGAGAAAGCGCTCGAGCGTAACATCCAGTCCGATATTTCTTCCGGTACCTTTGTTGACAAGCAGGTCGTTAAAATCCCATATTTCATGGAGGTTGATTGTTGAAATGTGGCTGCCTGGCACCACCGGAATATCGAACAGCCGCTGGTAATAGGGTTCCACTTTTAAATGCAGGTTTTGATTGAACTGAACTTCATAACCGAATACAAAATGGTGCGCTTTGTTAAAATCCAGGTTTTTATTCGGCAGGACTGTTCCGGTGGCCGTGTTTTGTTCCACCAGGTAGAGTTGCATTTTTTCCAACTGACTGTGGAATCCGTAAGCCATAGAAAAGGTGTGCCGGGGCAGGAAACTCCAGCGGAACCCGAGGCGCGGTTCGATGCTGTAGTTTCTGTTCAAAGTAAAATATTGTGCATGTACTCCAACATTAAACGCGAGGTTATTGGCAGGTGTAATTTTCGATTGCGAGTAAAACCGGAGTAAATTGCTCCCGTTTTTTTCAGAAACATACGTTTGCAGTATATTTTCGTTTTCCTCTGCATTTTTAATTTCAATATCGTACATCATCCGGTCGAGAATAAAACCGGTGCGGTTGGTGTGTTTTGCCCCGAATTTGTGGTTTACAAAACCCGTAAACGTGTATTTCCACTGGAAATCGGTTACTTCGCGGTTGGGAAGCAAATTCAGGTTCCTGTTATAACGTTTTTCCGACCAGTCCAAACTGTTTTCTGTCACCGCAAGGGTGGTTTGAATGTAGGTGGTATTGCCGATTATTTTTTTGTAGTTCAACCCCATGGCGGCCATGGTCAGTTTCGTTTCGAACTCTTCCCGGTCGTCGCTGCTTTCCCATTTTGCAGAATCGCTTACCGCATCGTTCCCCTGGAAATCGTAAGCCCCGATTCCCCACAGCGAGAAGGTTCCGGCCTTAGTCGGGAAATTCAGCTTAAACGACAAATCCTGGTACGTCAGTTTTCCCATTTCTTCGGGCAGAATAGGTGCAAGGAGACCGAGCGTGGAATAGCGGTAATTAAAAAGGTATGAAGCACGTTTCCCTTTTTTGAACGGTCCTTCCGAAGCAAAATCGATTCCCACGAGCCCGGCCTGAAATACGTGCTCCTTTTTTTCGGTATTTCCGGTGCGCATGTTCATGTCGAAAACGCCCGACAGTGCATTACCGTATTCCGCCGGAAACGCCCCTGTAAAAAAGTCGGAAGTAGCCATTGTCTGGCTACTCAACGCGGTTAGAGCGCCTCCGCCCAGCGAAATATAATCGGCAAAATGGTTGGGATTCGAAATTTGCACCCCTTCCATCCGCCAAAGCAATCCTTTGGGGGAGTTTCCGCGTATAACTAATCCGTTGTTTCCAACGGCAGAAGCCACCCCGGCATACGAAGAAACCAGCCTGGCAGGATCGTCGAAACCGCCGGCATACCGGTTCGCCTCTTCCATGTTTACCTGCCGGGCGCTGATTGTAGCCATTGAATTGATGGGTTCATTCTTGTCAGAGTAAGCTTTTATCGTTACCTCCTCCAGATCTTTCACCGACTCTTTCAATCCGATATTTAGTACGGCTTCCCTTCCGCTGCTGATAACAATTTCGCGGGCAATATAGGGCTGGTAGCCAATATAACTCACCGAAATGTTGTAACGCCCCACGGCAACCGAGTCGATTCTGAAGTTTCCTTCCGCATCGGTAGCCGTCCCCTTCAACGGGTCAGTGTTTATGATGACAACCGTTGCGCCGATTAACGGAATGTTCGATTCGCTGTCGAAAACTTTCCCTTTTAAAGTTTGAGTAACAGGCTGGGAAAACAGGCTGTTCTGAAAACTAAACAAGAGGGTTAACAACAATAAAAGAAAAAACACGTTTTTATTGGAAAAATTCATGGCTTATCTTTTTTACAAAGATTTAGTGAATTTAAATTTTTCACAATACTGATTAATCAGTAATTTCATGGATGAACTATATCAGTTGTTTCAGGAATACAACACCGTCCTCGAAATGCAGCAATTTGAAGAGGCTGGTTTGGATTACAATCTGGTGGAAAAGCATATTGATTTTCTCACCCAGCTTGATGTTATTGAAAACAGCGCCATTTCCGTTTTTGACTTGTTCAAAAAAGAGCATGTTTTTGTATCAGAAAATTATTCCAAAATGCTCAAATACAACCTGGCCGAGTTTGAAATAAGAGGAAATGATTTCTTTAATTCCAGGGTCCATCCCGATGACTTTATGGTTAACCTGAAAATTGGTACTGAACTTATTAGACATTCGTACCGGATACCTGTTGCCGAACGAAAAAATTACAAAGTGATTTCCGACTATCGGGTAAAAAACGGTAACGGTGAATACATCCGCATTATTGAACAACACCAGGCCCTGGAACTGGACAAAAAGGGCAATATCTGGCTGGCGCTGAGCACGGTGGATGTATCACCCAACCAGGATTTGACCGGAGGCGTGAAATGTATCATATTCAACACTAAAACGGGCAAAACGCTTCCTTACAGCTTTGCGAATAAACAAAAGGACAGTGAAAACTTTTTAAGCAAACGCGAACAGGAAGTGCTGAGTTTGGTGAAAGATGGACTTCCCAGCAAAGAAATCGCCGAAAGGCTGTTCATCAGTATCCATACTGTAAATACCCACCGTCAGCGGATTCTGGAAAAGTTGAATGTCTCCAATTCGTATGAAGCGATTCAGTATGCTGCAAGGTTGGGGTTGCTGGAGTGAATTTCAGGTCATATTTATCAGTTTATTTGGAAACCGGAAAAAAGTTTTCAAGGCTTTGACAATAATTCCGAATTTAAATCTGACAGAAAGCTTTTTTCAGCCTCTCCAGTCCTTCCTCCAGCACACTTCTCGGACAACCGATATTTAACCGCATCCAGCCGTCGCCGCCGGTGCCAAACCGGGCGCCGTTGTTCAGTCCTACTTTTGCTTTTTCTACGGTGAATTTCATCAGTTCCTCGTCTTTCATTCCATATTCCCTGAAATCGAGCCAGATTAAATAAGTGGCTTCGGGTTTCATCACCTTTACTTTGGGTAGATGTTCTTTCATGAATTTTTCAAGAAAGAGGTAATTCTCCCAAAGGTAATCCAGCAACTGAAGGAGCCACTTGTCTCCGCTGGCATAGGCTGCTTCCAGCGCTACTGAACCAAAAATGTTGCCCATACCCAGGTGCCCCACACCCAGTGCTCTTTCGTAGCGTGCGTGATTTGTTTTATTGGGGATAATAACCAATGATGAAGCCAGGCCTGCCACATTAAACGTTTTGCTGGGCGCCATGCACACCACGCAGTTATTAGCTGCCTCTGCCGGGAGTGAGGCAAACGGGATATGCCTGTTTTCTTTGAAAACAAGGTCAGAATGGATTTCATCGGCAATTACCATTACTCCGTTTTCAGAACAAATGGCCGAAAGTTCTTCCAGTTCTCCTAATGTCCAAACCATGCCTCCGGGGTTTTGCGGATTGCAAAGCAGCAGCAGTTTGGTTTTTTCACTGATTTTCGATTTTAAGTCTTCAAAATCGAAGGTGTAACGGCCATTTTTTAGCTGAAGCGGATTTTCAATCAGCTTTCGTTTGGTCCCTTTCACACATTCAAAAAAAGGAAAATAAACCGGTGGCTGCACAATTACTTCGTCTCCGGGCTTTGAAAAGGTTTCGATGGCTACTGTAATTCCTGCCACCACTCCGGGGCTGAATGAAATCCACTCCCTCTCGATTTTCCAGTTGTGCCGCCGGCTCATCCAACCCAAAATGGCTTCGTAATAGGAGTCGGACTTAAACGTGTAGCCGAATATTTCATGCTCCGCACGTTTTTTTATGGCTTCCACAATAAAATCAGGCGTTCTGAAATCGGTATCGGCCACCCAAAGCGGCAAAACATTGTTGGTTTTAAAAATCCATTCGCGGGCATCGTATTTCATGCAATGGGTGCCCTCACGGGGAATAATCTCATCGAAGTTGTATTTTTTCATAACTGTCAGGTTTTTGCAGGTAGATGAATTTGTCGTAAAAAGGCATGAACGCCGGTGCGCTCCACTTTCAGTACAAAGTTAAAGGCGTTCAGGCGAAGGCATAACCCGAAATCCTCACTGGGCGCCCACTCCTGCTTGTCAGCCTCAAAAAACCGCCTGCCCGAGCCTTTGCGGATAATCTCCACCATTTTTTCAAAATCGTTGGGCAATCCTTTCATCTCATTTCTGATGTATTCGGCACACAAGGTATCTTCGTCGGTGGGAAACTCGCAGGCATAACCCATACACACCAGCGAAACTGTGTCGGGATTCTGTTGCCTGATGTAATTAACAATAGCCCCTGCGTTTACAAAGCTTCCGGTAATTATTTCGGGAGCATGTGCGGCGGCATCTATGCCCTGGGTGCCCGAACTGGTGGTATGCACTATGGTTTTGCCTTCCAGGTTTGCCTTTTGAATCAGCGCCGGTGAGTTTCCGAAATCGAACCCATGCGGTTTCATTTCGTTTCGTTCACCCATCAGCACATACCCGGGGTTTTGCTCTTTCATACGGTATGCCAGTTCAATGTTACCTACAGGAATAATTTGGGCTGCTCCGCGATCATATACATAACATGCGGTGGAAAAGGCGCGGAACACATCGATAATAACGGTCAGCCCCCTTGCTTCTTTCGCTCCGTCAATCAATTGCAGTATTTGAATATCCATTTTTTGTGTTTATACAAATTAAATAAAAATAATTTAATGCCGGCAATAATATTATGGCACTATATTTGATAAGTTTGGCATATTTTATATATTATTCTGAAAAACAGCTATTTAAAATTAATGTTAAGAGCATAATCAAAATTAAACGTAAACTTTACATTTATTTGATACAATGGTAACGCATGTTTTACAGCATGTTTTGAAAAAAGGGGTTATGTTTGCACCGTGATTAAGATAAACGAAAAAACAATTGAATAGTCACAGAACAT
>Ga0334883_1000677_pt1 | contig 59147 bp, 56 predicted proteins | sample GraSluR1_MG_6_FD_207230 | JGI IMG/M metagenome (GOLD analysis project Ga0334883, IMG submission 207230) | Sludge microbial communities from methane-producing bioreactor in Wageningen University, Netherlands - Granular Sludge_09_05-R1 | ecosystem: Engineered > Bioreactor > Anaerobic >...
GGGTCAGGGACGAGGTCGTGTACCATCTACGGGTACCGCAAAAACGGTCCTGGGGCATTGGCGCAGTTGGTAGCGCGTCTCGTTCGCAATGAGAAGGTCAGGGGTTCGAATCCCCTATGCTCCACCGCATGCACAAGGCTCGAACCCTTGCCAACGGAAACGTTGGTCGAGGCTCGGGCCTTGTGTGCGTCTGCGGCCCAGGTCAGAGCGTTGGCGTTGACCTGCGGGTCGAGGAGCATCTCGAAGGGCCGGTTGTGCTCGACGCGCAGTTCGTTGTCCTCGTCGATGAAGACCTTGGTGAAGAACGCCTGGTTGCACAGCCGCCGGTTGGTGTCGTCGCAGCGGGTGTAGATGTCGGCGCAGTTGGCGAGCAGGCCGAGTGCGTCGTCGAGGTGGGCGCGGGCGTCGGCGTAGTCACCGAAGTGGGCGTCGATGCGGCGGGTCACCTGGTCGAGTTCGGCGACGATCCGGTCTTGTTCGCGCTTGAGCACGGAGAGCGGGATCGCGTCGGCGTAGTGCGCCTGCATGAGGCGGTCCTGCTCGCTTTCGAGCCGGTCGCGGTTGGTGGTGAGGCGTTCCAGTTCCTCGGTTTCGGCGGCCATGAGCCGGTCGAACTCGTGGTGGAGCATACCCGCGAGGGCGTCCTGCTGGGCGGGCGTGATCTGGACGCGGGTGTAGTAGTCCGCGACGAGCTTCTCGACGTCCTCGATGAGCATCGCCTGGCGCGTGCAGTCGGTGCGCTTGGAGTGCCGACCGGAGCACACGAAGTAGCAGTAGACGTTGCCGTGGCGGTTCTTCGCGTTCGAGACGATGAGCCGGGACCCGCATTGTCCGCAGTGGATGGTGCCTTTGAGGTAGTGGCCGTGGACTTGGGTTGCCTCGACCGCGCACTGGTGCGCGGTGAGCACGGACTGGACCTGATACCAGACCTCGGCGGGCACGAGCGCTGGGTGGTTGCCCTTGTAGCGGGTGCCTCGGTAGATGACATCGCCCTTGTAGTACGGGTTGGTCAGGAGCCGGTGGATGGTGGACACGGCCAGCGGCTTCGCTGGCCTCTTCGGCGTGGACAGGCTGCGCAGGCCGCGCGAGGTGAGTTCATCGTGCAGTTGGCTGACGCTCCAGTTGCCCGAGGCGTACGCCTTGAACGCCCATTCGATCATCGGTGCCCGTTCGGGGTCGAGTTCGATGGTGCGGACTTCGCGGCCGAGTTCGTCGCGCTTGCGGACGTTCAGGTACCCGATGGGTGCTCGTCCGTTCGTGCCGCCGCCGATGGCCTTCTGGGTCATGCCCTTGGCGACCTCGGTGGCGAGGTTGCGGGAGTAGAACTCGGCGATTGTGGACATGATGCCGTGCAGCAGCATCCCCGAGGGGGTCTCGTCGATGTTCTCCGACGCGGACACGAGCATGACGCCGCACTGTTGGAGTGCCAGGTGGATGCTCACGTCGTCGGCGCGGTTGCGGGCGAGCCGGTCGACCTTGTGAACGATGCAGTACGCGACCTTGTTGGCCTTGACGTACTGGATCATTCGCATCAGCTCGGGCCGGTCGGACGACTTGGCCGAAGCTCCCGCGTCGACGAACTCCTCGACGATGCCAGCGCCGAGCTGTTCGGCCTTGCGCCTGGTCGCTTCGCGCTGGGCCGGGATCGAGAAGCCCTCGTCGGTCCCGCCCTTCTCGGCCTGCTCGCGGGTGGAGACCCGCAGGTAGGACACGGCGGCGGCCATTGTCTTGGGCGGGTCGATGAGGCTGGCTGCCGGATCGTCGGCAATGGTGGTCATCGGGGCTCACTCTCACGCGGTTCGACCCTCGCGCTCCCAACTGTTCGTGGGAGGAGTGTTGATCGTGAGAGCAGCCGGTGAAGGCTGTAGGGCGAGACCCGATGGTCTCGGTGCGTGTTGCCCGCCGAGCGGCGAGGTTTAGGCCACAACACCCCGCATCGCGAGGCTTGCAGGGTTCATTCTACCGGGCGGCTTCTGGGGCGGCCAGGCCATCCGTCGCCGCCCGGTAGGTGTCGGGCACCCGCACGGCCTCGCGGGCCGCGCGGCTCTCGCCGGTCTCCTGCAGCGTCAGCCTGATGAGAACCTCGGCGAGCTTGTGGAGGTCGGTGCGTTCGCGGTGGATGGCCCGGACGGAGAACGACCGCTCCTCGTAGGGGCGACGGTCGGTCTTCTTGGCGTAGCGGCTCATCGGTCTACGGCGCTTCGTCGTCGGCCAGGTTGGCGTAGAACTCGTCTTCGGCCTCCTGGCGCTTGCGGACTTGGGCGATGACGAACTCGACGAACTCGGTGTCGCGGTCGGTGAAGGTGAAGTCCTGGATCGTGGGTGCTGGGTCCTCACCGGGCCAAGCAGCTTGCCGGGTCGGGCGGTCGCGATCGCCACGAGTGCCGCAGGCGGTGACCCAGTAGCGAAGCCGCTCTCGTGCGTCCGCGAAGTCGCGGTGCCAGCCGAGCGGCGCGGATGCGTTCTGCTCGGGGTCGTAGGCCCCGAGCCAGTGCAGGTGCAGGGCCGACAGCTCCCAGACCATCTCCGGGTGGTGGTGCCAGAACGGCGGCACCACCGCGACGGTGAGGCCGTAGGTGCGTCGCAGCCAGTCGACCCAGCGGTTCAGCGCGAGCCATTCCTGCTCCAGCTCGTGGGCCGTCAGCAGGTTCCAGTTCACGGGGTGGGGCGGCTCGGGCATGTCCGCGTTGGTGACGCGCGGCGGTCCGTCGAAGACGTCCGGCTCATCCATCTCATGCTGATCCTTCATGGTGCTGTGGCTCCCGAACTCACATGCTGACCGGGGCGTGCGCCGCGGCTGCTGCTCGCTGCGTCGGGTCGTACGCCGCTGCGTCCCGGCCGACTCCGTTGCGCGGCGTCCGGTCCACCTCGTAGCGGGTTCGCGCGGCGTCGTGGCCGATCTTCTTCGCGACGAACTCTTCGCCCTCGATCGCCTGACCGTTGCGCTCGTAGTTGACCGGTCGCGTGTAGCCCTCGGCGACGAAGTTGTCGCCCTGGGCGAAGTTCGCGTGCGCATGCTCGGCGGAGCGCCCGAACATCACCAAGTGGTGGTAGGTCGTCTCGGTCTGTGTGAACGATCCGTCGTCCTCGCGGCGGAAGTGCTCCTTGCCGATGCGGGCGAAGAACCTGGCGTCTCCCTTGGTCGTCTCGGTGAGCAGCGGCTCCGAGGCGATGAAGCCTGACAGCGATTCCTGGGTGTGAATGGCCATGATGGCCTCCTCCTGACTCGGGCGACCAACTGCGTGTGGGTCGCTCTGTCAGGCAGGTGCGCTCCCGCGCCCAAGCACCCGCGTCAGGAGACGGGGCGATGGCGCAGCAGTGCTTCGAGTTCGTCGCGGTCGCTGCGGAGCTGGCCCGCGTCGGAGCGGGTTGGCCAGGCGCGGAGGGCGGTGACGATGGGCGGTGCTGAGCGCAGCATCGTGATGCCGGTGCCGAATGGCAGGGTTCGGATGCGGTCTGGCGGCAGGATCGGGACGCGGCGGATCGAGCGCTGGTTGGAGCGGGTGCCGTGGTCGCCGAGGGTCACGCTGTCGGTGTACTCGTCACGCTCTCCGATGAGAGTGGAGAGGTCTTGGAGGTCGCGGCTATTGGATGCGCCGCCGAGGATGATCTTGACGATGCTGGCGTCCCAGATCGCTCCGGCCTGGTGCTCGCTCCATCGGTCGCGGGCTTGGGCGAGGGACTGCAAGACGGGCATGGTCGTGATTCCGGTGCCGCCGCCTTCGGCCATGAGCGTCGGCAGGGACGGCAATGGGGCGAGGTTCCCGATCTCATCGAGCGCGAGCAACAGTGGTGGGTCGAGCCGGGCTCCGGGTGAGCGGGCGGCGAGCCGGCGGGCGGTTTCAATGAGGTCTTCGACAAACGCTGCGACCAGCGAGGCGGAGGCTCCTGCTCCGGCCCCGGTGGCCAGCAGGTAGAGGCTGCCTTGCTCGGTAAGGAAGGTCTCGGGGTCAAAGTGTTCGTGAGGGCTTGGAGTGACGGCATCGAGTACGCGCGGGTCGGCGAGGGCAGCGAGTGCGAGGGAGACGCCTTGCCAGATGCTGTCGCGGGTTTTGGGGTCGGCGTCGATCATCGCGCCCAGGGAGTCGTCCCAGCCCATCGCGGCGTTCGGGTGGGAGTTGAGGATGGCGACGGCTTCGGATGCGGCGCTGGGGTCGAGGGTCCACCGGAACAGCTCGGCGGGCGGGCGGCCGTCGAGCGCGGCTGCGTGTAGCAGGCTCTGGAGTGCTGTGCGGGTCTTGCCTTCCCAGAACCCGCCGGACTCGACGCCTCCGGCGCTGAGGCCGGTGGCGGCGGCGAGTCCGTTGGCGCGGATCATCGCGGTCAGCGGGTCGTCGCAGCCGCGAATGGGTGACCAGCGGAGCCCTGCGGGGATGCCTTCGGCGAGGTGTTGGGGGTCGAACACTGCGACCGGGCCGCCTTTGCGGCGCCGGGCGCGGAGGGTCGCGGTGAGGTTGTCGGGCCTCGTGCTGGTGGTGACGACCGCGCCGGGTGCGTCGAGGATCGTGTTGATGACGACGTGCAGGCCCTTGCCGGAGCGGGGTGGGCCGATCAGCAGGATCGAGTCCTCGACCGATGCCCAGACCTTCGTGCCGCGACTGGCACCGAGGAGATAGCCGACATCCTGCGGTGCTGGCGACTGCAAGGAGGGTCGGAGCGTGGCCGCGCGGTGAAGGAGTGCCTTCGCGGATGCTGCGGTCTTGACCTCGTGGCTGGTCGCGATCCCTGCCAGTCGGTGCGGGTCGGTCTCGGTCTTCCGCGTGTGTCGGCGCAGGACCATCCAGACCCAGATGACCCCGGCGGCGAGTCCGCCGAGCAGTGCTGTGCTGATGAGCCAGTAGACGACTGGGTTGAGTCCGTCGGTACCGAGTGCGGTCGCGGGGTCGGCGGGGTTGAACAGCACGGCGAGTCCCGCCGCTGCGCCAGCTTCGGGCTGCGGTGTGCCGGTGAGGAACGCGGCGACGCTGCCGGCGGCGCGGAGGACGAGAGCGATCCCGAACATGCCGATCAGGCCGATGAGGGCGGCGTTGGTGAGTTCGTCGCCCATGCCTCCGGCTTGCCGCTGGTTCATGTCAGCCGCCGCACCGCGAGGGTGCCCGAGATGCGCCCGAACAGGATCACCTCGTATGCGCCGTCGGGTAGGTCGTCGAGGTCGATCAGCGTCCGGGCCTCGCCGGTTCCAGTGGCGTCGGTGTGGGAGAAGATCGTCGCGACGGCGACATCCTCGCCGGGCACGAACCCCTTGGCGGTGACCTCCGCCAAGCGTGGCACCCGGCGGGCGTGGCGACTCCGGCGAGTTTCTGGCACTGGGCTCTCGGTGGGGGCCGCTGCGCGTCGGGGCTTGCGGGTGCGGAGGATGTCGGTGAAGACGCTTCCGTCGTTCTCGCGCACCTCGACCCGGACCGCGATGGTGCGGTCCTTGGTGATGGCATCCATGAGCGGCCCGAACGTCGCCCGCGTCCACGGACCCGCGTCCGGCGATGCGACGAATGGTGTTCCATCGACTGTCGCGGTGAGGGTGCCGTCTTCGGCGACGGTGACTATGACGTGCGGCAGCTCGACAGGTGCGGTCGTGTCGTCGTCGTTCGGGCCTGTTCGGCGCGGGCTGGTGAGGTTCATCGGTGGCCTCCCGCTGCGCGGCTGCTGGTGTCGAATAGAGCGAGTTCGTCGGGGTGGAGTTGGTGCTGGCAGACGAAGCTCCTGGCCTTGATCCGCCACAGGCCTTGTCCGACGCCGAGGTTCGGCAAGAGCTGCTGCTCGGTGCCGGTCAGGCCGAGAGCGGTTGCGGTCGGCCCGAGCTGGTCGGACTCCTGCCGGTACACGATCCGGGTCTCGGCATTCGCGAGCAGAGAGTTGGCCAGGGAGCGCATGGCGGAGCCTTGGTCGCCCACGTTGTCGAGGTCGGTGAGCTTGTGGAAGATCAGCATGTTCGCGATCCCGTAGTGCCGGGCGAGTCGCCAGTGGGCATCCATCCGCCGCAACAGCGCCGGGTGGGACATGAGCCGCCATGCCTCGTCGTAGATCACCCACCGCTGCCCACCGTTCGGGTCGAGCAGTGCGGATTCCATCCACGCCGACGAGCACGTCATCAACACCGAGATGAGGGTCGAGTTCTCGGTCACCCGCGAGAGGTCGAGCGAGATCATCGGCAACGACGGATCGAACGCGACCGTCGAAGGCCCGTCGAACAGACCGGCCAGGTCACCGGCCACGAGACGGCGCAGCGCGTGGCCGACGAGGCGGCCGTCCTCGACCAACCGGCCGTCGGCATCCGCGTTCGGGGCGAGGATGCGGTCAACGACCATCGGCAGGATCGGCACGTCGTTCTCCCGCACGGTCTGGGTCAGGGCGATGTCGATCGCGGTGTGCTCCAACGGCGACAACCCGCGCGCGAGCACGGTCTCAGCGAGCGCGCCGATCAGGTCACGACGCCGCGCGGCGACGGTCGAGGCCCACTGCTCATCCGACAGGCCGCTCGGTCGGTGGCCTTCGTCGAGCGGGTTCAGGCGAGTGTTGAGGCCGTGCCCGAGGACGATGGCGCGTCCGCCGACGGCGTTGGCGACGGCGGTGTGTTCGCCCTTCGGGTCGCCGGGCACGTACACGCGCCGCCCGAACGGCAGCGACCGCGTGTAGAGGGACTTGGCCAGCGATGACTTGCCGGAGCCGACGATCCCGGCCAGCACCACGTTGGGTGCGGTGATGATGCCGCGCGCGTAGAGCACCCACGGGTCGTAGACGAAACTCCCGCCCGAGTAGAGGTCTTGACCGACGAACACGCCATCGGCACCGAGACCGCCCTCGGCGACGAACGGGTACGCGCCCGCCAGCGTCGCCGACGTGTCCTGATGTCGCGTCAGATGGAACCGGCCCGGAGTGCGCAGCCGAGCAACGCCCGGCTCGCCGGCCTTCGGCAGGTAGATCGTGGCGCGACGCTCGGCACGCTCCTCCTCGGCCTTTGCCTTCGCGGCGGCGAGGGCGGTCCGTCGCTGCTCGGCGTGGAGTCGGGCCTCGGCCTTGCGGCGCTGCTTGCGGAGCTTCCGCCGCTCCTTCGACGGTGCCACCAGGACAGCGGTGTGCAGCCGCGCGCGATCCTCGGTCACCGCACCAGCCCCCGCGACTGCTTGACCGCCGTGATCTTGGCCGGCTCGAACCACGACCCATCCCGCTTCGGGGTCGGCGGGTCGGCTCGCTTCGGAGCGCCCGGCGACGAGTACGACACCAGAAGCTCCGGCCTCGGCTGCACCGGAGCCGGTTCGACCAGCTCGGCATCCTGGGGCTCGGCCTCTGGTTCGGTGTAGCGGCGCAGCAGTGAGACGTAGCCGATATGCGGGTTGACGACCAGCGCGTAGTCGCCCGAGAGCGCAACCCGATCGTTGGTGCCCTCGCCGGGCTTGTCGTAGACGTAGCCGTTCTCCAGCGCGGCCTGCGTGGTCTCGTCGCCGTAGTCCCACTGCGCGAGGAAGTCCACCGCATCCACGTGTCCCAGCTCGCCCAGGATGTGCAACGGCCGGTCGGCCTCCTCGCCCTGGAGGAACACCACGCTGACCCACCGCGACGGCATGACCTCCTCGACGGCGGGCTCGGGGTGCCAGGCGATCCGCCCCGCGGCGATGAAGCCTTCCGCGAGCCGGTCGTGGGCCCGGTCGACGAGGTTCGCGGCCTGACGCAACTCTTCCGCAGCAGCGAGCGCCTCCCGCACGCCTGCCTCGTGGCTTCCGGCGTCGTTGAACGCGTGCGCGGCCTTGCGCTCGTGAACATCGGCGATCTGGTCGAGCGCCTGCCGCAGCGAGCGCATGCCCGAGGACAGATCACCGATCACCCCGTACATCTCGGCGGGCTGATCGAAGCCCCGGCTCGCGTGCGCGAGGCCGCGCAAGGCTTCGGACGCCTCGGCGGCGTCGGCAGTCGAATCGAAGAACGTAGGCATGGTGACCTCCTGGTGCCGTATGACGGGGAGGTGCGCACCAGCGAACGGAAAATGTCGGTGGTGCGGCCTAGCGTTGTAGATGACACGAGGGCAAACGAGGCAGGAGCCCGACAGAGTGAGCGCAAGTCAGTACCGAGGACAGCTTGACCGCAAGCGCAAACAGCGGATCGACGCGGACAAGAAGGCGGGTGAGTACCGGTCGAAGGAGTCCTCGAAGCGAGCCGATGCCGCCAAGGCGCGGCAGGCTGCCGCAAAGACGACGAGCAGTTCCACCCGCAGCAGCAAGTTGCGGGACGCCGAGCGCCGCGAGAAGGAAGCGGAGACTGCGGGCAAGGAGGCCAGCCGCTGGCAGACCCGGGCAGCCGGCTACGCGAAGGACGAGGCCGCGCTACAGACCAAGCTCTCCCGTGCCGAACAGTCGGAGGCCGATGCCGCCGAGAGACGCCGAAAGAGCGAGCAGCAGCGTGCCGACCGGCGGGCGGCGGCTGAACGTGCCCAGCTTGAATCGCGGATCAGCGGTGCCGAGGTAGCCGTCAGTCACGCGCTGCGTCAGCTCCCAGCGCCCAAGCCGGAGAAGCTCCGAGTGCTCATGCTGGGTGCTTCGGCCGAAGGTGACCTCCGCGTTGGAAGGGAGCAGAAGCGCATCCGGGCAGCGGTCGAGTCGGCTTTGCACCGTGACCAGATCGAACTCGATGTGCGGCCAGCAGCAACTACGGCTGACCTACTGGACGGCATCACGAAGTTCCGTCCTCACGTGGTCCACTTCTCGGGCCACAGCAACGACGACCTGATCGTCTTTGAGGATGAAGCAGACGAACCCCACGAGGGAGTGATCGTGACGGCGCTAGCCTTCGCACGCGCGATCAGCGCAACCGACGATCCTCCGCTCCTCGTCCTGCTGAACTCGTGTCGCTCCGCAGCCCAGATCGACGACCTGGTGGCTCGAGTCGTGCCGTTCGCGATCGGGATGGCCGACAGCATCGAAGACGCCGATGCGATCAACTACGCCGCACAGTTCTACGCGGCAGTCGCAAACGGGCAGTCCATCATCTCTTCGCATCTGTCGGGACAGGCTGCGCTCGAACTCGCGGGACTGGAAAGCGCTGACCTGCCGACCCTTGCTTGGGCACCCGATGTCGATCCATCAGCCACGATCCTCGTCAGCCCTGAAGGCTGAACTCAGACCCGCCGGCAGAGCGGGAGCGCGGCGGCGGTGAAGGCGGCGGCTTGCTGGCCGACGAGCAGCCGCGTCTCACAGGAGGCTTGGATCGCGGCCTGCTCGATCGCGGCGACGGCGGCATCGAGCTCTTCGCCGGTGGGCGCAGAGACGGCGATGAGGCCGGTGTAGCGGAGGATGCCGTGGCCGGCGGTGAGGTCGGCTTCTTGCTGGAGCACGTCGTGATACTCGGCGGTCTGCGAGGCGTCCTCGATCTGGCCGATCTTCGCGCGCTGGGCCTGGTCGGAGATGTGCTCGACCTTCTTCCTGCGGATGTCGCGAGCAGCGGCATCGGAGCGCATCGGGGTGCAGATCAGCGAGAACGACCGCTGGATGCCGGTGGACAGCAGCACGGGCGACAGGAATCCCGGATAGACGAGCGACCTGGGCCACTCGCTGACCCAGAGCACCGCGTGGTGGGCGGAGTCGGTGCGCAGCTTGCCCCAGGTCTCGGTGACCGCAACCGGCCCTGCGGTCGCGAGGGACTGGCCGAGCCTGCCGTGCCGTTCCAGCGTGGCGGCGATCGCTGGGTCGTAGGCGGAACGCAGCATCACCGCGATGTGCCCTGGTGTCAGCCATCCCGACGGCGAGAGGTCGGCGGAGCGAAGCGCCGCGATGAGAGTGTTCATCTCTTGGCGCAGCACGGCGGCAGCACCGCGCATCCCGGCGCCCGCGGTCCTGATCTGCCGAGCGCTGGTCTTCATGTCCAGTGACAGCGAGAGGGTGGTGGCGTGGCGTTCGCCGGCGGGTCCGGCACGGTCGATGAGTTCTGCGTAGGTGTCGGCCGCCCATGATCCGTCCGGGGTGCCGTGGGTGGCCCACCATTCGGCCAGTCCGGTGCCGGAGTCCGGCAGAGTCCGCTCCAAGACCTGAAGAGTCGCGATCCGCCCGGAGCGGCAGACGGTGGCCAGCACCCGGCCCCAGGAGCTGACGCGGCGTTCCTGCTCGCCGGGATCGAGGAGCACGAACGCGGGATGGGTGACCTCGCACACCACGGTCAACGTGGCGGCGTGGGGGTCGTGGATCATCCCCGCTCCGGTGTCGGGGTCGGTGTACTCGCGCAGTCGCGCCATGTCGCCGGGCAGTGCGAGGGTGCCGACGGGGCGCGGGACGACGATCCTGCGCCGGTACAGCAGTTGTCCGCCGGTGGTACGCCACAGCCACCAGCAGGCGATGGGCAGCCACTCCACGATCGGCCGGCCCGCGATCGGTATCCAAGTCAGCGCGGCGGCGAGTACCCAGATCGGGGCACTGTAGGCGAGCAGCATCCCACCTCCGGCGTAGAACGCGCCGATGAGTGTGGCTCCGCCGATGGCGAGTGTGATGAGCTGGGTCAGCGACAGGCCGAGGAGGACGCCGCGGCGGGTGAGGCGGGAGAACTTCACCGGCACGAGTTCACCCGCAGTGGGCCGGTCCTGGTTCGTGCTGCTCATCATCTACTCCTTTGGTGGGCGTGGCGCGGGCGGCGGGGGCTGCTTCGGCGGCGGTGACGGGTCGGTGCTCGGCGGTCGTGGTGCCGAGATTGACGGCGGTGCCGCAGGTGAGGCGGCGGGCGGTGGCGTTGTCTGCGCGGCTGCGTCGGCGGCGTGCTCGCCCTGGGTTCCCAGCGCCGTTCCGGCCTTCGGCCCGGCGGTCGCGGCACCCTTGGCGACACTCGCCCCGACCACCACCCCTGCGGCCACGGGGCCGGCCGCGGCCGCGCCGCCCCCGCCTGCGGCGGCACCTCCACCACCCGCGGCGGGTGCCGGTGCCGGGGTCTTCGGCGGTGGCGGTGTGCTACTTCCTCCACCGGAGCCTCCGCCCGCGTTCCCGCCGCCACTGCTGCTCCCGTCGAGCACCTTCTTCCGATCGCCGCCTCCTTGCGGCTTGGTCGGGACGGGGATCGGGCGGTTGAGTGCGCTCTTGGCGTCCTGCTCGGAGCCGATCGCGTGGTACATGTCGAACCCGACGAACGCGATGAACTTGTACGTGAGATACGGGGCGAACGCGGCCATCGCCATCAGCACGATCCCCGCGATGGGATCGCTGACCGAGGCGAGGTCGGCGTCGATCGGTGCGGAGACCTGGGTGATCGCGACGAGGAACATCACGACGAGCACGAGCTTGGAGCAGATCAGCGCGACGACGAACATCGCCCACTTCCCGATCCACCCCCGCGAGGCGTCCCACGAGGCACCGCTGAACGCGAGCGGCGCGAACACGACCGCCACCAGCAGGAGCGCTTTCCGGACGAGGAGGGACAGCCACACGATCGCGGCGGCGGTGATCGCGAGGCCAGCCATGAAGATCGTGATGATGGCGCCGACACCGGGAGCGGCGATGTTGATGCCGACCAGCCCTGCGGCGAGGAGGGCGATCTTGTCGCCCATCGACTCGGTGGTCTCTCCGGCGGCTTGCACGATCCCGATGCACAGTTGATCGACGACTTCCAGCAGCAGTGCCGTGAGCGTGATGACGACAAACGATCCGAGGACGGACTTCGCCAGGCCGAGCGCGGCGCGGGTCAGGGCGGTGGGGTCGCGGCGGATCAGCCCGGTGATGAGTTGGAGGCAGAAGAAGATCAGCATCACGAAGACGGCGATGCCGAACAGCAGGTTGTAGACGGCGATGTAGCCGGGCTTGGTGACATCCACCAGCGTCGTGGTGTCGAAGACCGACCAGACCGCCTCGAACAGCCACCCGGCGGCGGCACCCATCGCCTGCGCGAGCCAGTCGAACGGGGCCGCGACCAACGACGCGGCTCCTTCGCCGACGGCATCGCACACCGAGGAGATCACGGGAACGTCGCACACGCCCATCACGAACACCAGCTCTCGACGACGATGGGGCGGGTCAGACGGACTGGCCGACGTTCCAGAAGAAGTTGATGAGCGTCACGCTCGCGCCGCAGATCACCGCCGCGCCGCAGGAGACGAGGACGCCGATCTTCCCCCGCGAAGCGAGGTGCGGGTTGGAGGAGTTCGCGCCGAAGCCCCACACGATCGCGGACACGATCAACGCGAGCACGGACAGAATGAGGCCGATGGTCATCACCGCGCCGACGATGGTGCGCAGCTGATTGATCCCCGGCAGTCCGTTGGTGTTGGGGTCGATGTTGATGTCCATCGGCACCAGCAGCGGCGCGGACATGACGTTGGCGAGCAGATCGAACACAGTAGGTCTCCTTGGCGACGGGCGGCCCGCCCACGGCATCGCAGACGGGGTACACGCCACAGGTGCACTTCAGGACTCACCGGCTCGCATCGCATAGTTGGATGCCAGGGACACCTCCCGGGCGCGACGCCAAACCTCCAGGTTCGCAAGGCCTGTCTGGAAGAATGAGAGTGACCCGGCTACCGACTCAGCGGGGCAGACGCGGCGCTCGCAGGCGAGCGGCGAGCATGGAGGAAGGTGCGATGAGCGGCATCCGTGACGAGGACAAGAAGCACAGTCACCACGTCGGCGATGGGGACAACGTCGTTCAGTACGCACGAGACAGGGGGCATCAGCCCCACATCAACGAAGCCAGTGTTCGCCGCTCACCAGTGGGTCGCGTTCAGCACTACATTGACCATGCCGGGCGCCCTACCGTCGTCAAGGAAGCTAATGGGCGAACCGATGTGTTCGTAGGTGATGACCAGATCAACTACTTCCCCGATGGTCCCGCCAAAACGAAGTGGGGACTGGTCCAGCGCGCTGAGAGGCTCGCCAACCGCCCTTGGCGAGAGGCAAGCAACGAGTTCCGAGAGCTTCGAGAGAGGTGGAAGTCAGCGGGCTCTGTCGATCGCTCGACAGAGGCGGCGCTGTGGCCGCGCTTCAAGGCGGCTCAGGACCGTCACTTCGCGGCACGCGCACATGAGCAGGACCAGAACCGGGCGTCTAAGGAGCGACTGGTCTCGCAGGCGGAGTCGTTGGCGAACTCATCCGATCTGCGGTCGGCGTCGGACCAGATGCGCAAGCTTGGTGACGAGTGGAAGCGGATCGGCCCGTGCGAGAAGGCCGACAACGACCGGCTGTGGTCGCGGTTCAACCAGGCCCGCACTCGTCTGAACGACCGCAAGAAGCAGGAGTTCGAGAAGCGGCAGCGCGAGTGGGCATCGAACAAGGCAGCCAAGGAACGGCTCGTCTCGCAGGCGGAGTCGCTGGCGAACTCATCCGATCTGCGGTCGGCGTCGGACCAGATGCGCAAGCTTGGTGACGAGTGGAAGCGGATCGGCCCGTGCGAGAAGGCCGACAACGACCGGCTGTCGTCGCGGTTCAACCAGGCCCGCACTCGTCTGAACGACCGCAAGAAGCAGGAGTTCGAGAAGCGGCAGCGCGAGTGGGCATCGAACAAGGCAGCCAAGCAGCGACTCGTCTCACAGATGGAGTCGCTATCACACTCCAGCGACTTCAGGGCAGCAAAGGACCAGGCCCGAGCCCTGGATGCGCAATGGCGTGCCACCGGGCCGTGCGCGAAGACGGACAACGACCAGCTCTGGCAGCAGTACAAGTCGGCGAAGGATCGTGTGTTCGAGGCCGCGAAGCGTGCCGGCGAACAACGCCGAGCTGAAGCGCGCCAACGCGCACAAGACCGTGTGTGGCGCCTGGAGGAACAACTGCGCAATGTCGAGGCAGCGATCTACCGAGCCAACGAGAGCTACTCACGAGCACTCTCCGCCCGTTCGCCCTCTACGAGGAACCCCAACTGGATGACCATCGCCAACAATCAACTCGCGCGCCAGTCCGCAGCCCGAGAGAAAGTCGCGTCGCTTGGACAGCGGAAGTCCGAGGTGATCCAGAAGCTGATGGATGCGCGGTCACGGCTGAATCAGTTCTGACTGGTCCGGACTTGCTACAGCGTCTGTCCGAGGCTGAGTAGCCAGTTCATCCAGGCCACGCCGCCTCCGGCGAGGACGGCGGCACCGACGGCGACGAGCACTCCGATTCGGCCCTTGCTAGCGGTCGCGTAGTTGCCGTGGGCAGTTGCGATCGCCCAGACGATCGCGGAGACGATGAGCATGAGGACGGCGACGATGAGGACGAAGGTCAGGAGCGCGCCGACCACGGCGCGGAGGTCTCCGATGCCGCCGAGCCCGTCGAAGTCGGGGAACACACCCATCGCCGATCACCCAACCTTGACTGTGACGTGGAGGTGGTCGAAGTGGCCTCCGGTGATGGACGCGGGGTCGTGCATGCCGCCGCCGTTGTAGGGCCGCCAGCCCTCAGAATCGCGGGCTACGGACCAGATTTGGCCTTGCCAGATCAGGTACTCGACGCCGAGCACGTCGGCGCTGTCTTTCATCCAGTTGGTGACCTTCCAGCCGGCGTCGAGCTGTGCCGACGTGAGTCGCTGGCCGATGCGGTTGCCGAAGGTGATGTCGCACGCCCTGCCGAGGGGATGCTCGGACTTGGTGCCGGGGCGCGGTGAGTAGCAGCCCCAGCCGGTGTCGGGGAACGCCGCGAGGGTCTGCTGGTAGAGGTGGAGCATGCGGGCGGTGATCTTGCCCGCGCTGGTGGGATCGTCGGCGAGCCGGTCGGGGTCTCCATCGACACCGGTCGGCGTGCCCGCTGTGGCGTTGTTGCAGGCGGCGGGTGATCCGCTGGTCGCCATCGGCAGGTTCGCGGCCCCGTGCTGGTTGAGCCAGGCGGCGGCGTCGATGGCCTCGCCGTTCGTGCCGATGGGCCGGACCTCGAAGTGCAGATGTGCGCCGGTGCTCATGCCCGAGGAACCAACATCGCCGATGTGCTGCCCGGCACTCACACGGTCGCCGGGACGGACGTGGATGCCGCTCTGCCACATGTGCGCGTACGCGGTCGCGACAGTCTTGCCGTCGATGGTGTGCTCGATGACGATGAGGCCGCCGTACCCGCCGGAGAACTCCGCGACGGTGACGGTGCCGTCCGCGGCGGCGAGGATCGGCGTGCCATCGGGCGCGGCGAAGTCGGTGCCGGTATGCATCTTCCGTTCGCCTGTGATCGGGTGCACCCGCATCCCGAACGGCGAAGTCAGCACCCAGGTGCCCTCGGGCAGCGGGAACACCACCCGCGACGACGACATCGCCGGGCCACCCGCGCCGCCAGCGGCACTACTTCCGCTGGTGAGGGCGGCGAGGATGCTGTCGGCGACGGGCGCGTAGTTGCGGTAGCGGTCGGGGAAGGCGGACACCTCGACGGCTTGAGCGGCTTCGCCAGGGTCCATTTGTTGCCAGCCGGGGATGTCGAGCAGGCCACGCGGCGAGGGATAGTTCGGTCCGGTCGGCCCTCCGAAGAACGCCCGCGCCTGATAGTTCGGGTCCATCAGTTCGGCGACCGAACCCCATCCCGATTGTGGACGCATCTGGAACAGGCCGAGGGAGTCGTGGTCGCCGCCGTTGCCGTCGTTCGGGTAGTTCGCCGAGTCGGGGTAGGTGCCGGTGTTGGTGAGCATCCGCAGCGTGGACTCGGTGAGCGCGGCCATCAGCGCGATCTTGATTCCCGGCCTGCCCACGTTGGTGATGCCGTTGCCGACCGTGATGATCGTGGCCGCGTGCGTGAGCTGCTGACGATTCAGCGTGAAGGTCTCGTCGTTCGCGGTGGTCACGGTGAGCGCGTCCGGGATCGGTCCGAGGTTCACGCTCCCGGCAGGTGTGGCGCAGTACGCAGCGGCGGGGTTCATCAGCACCCCGATCCCGAGGAGCGTGGCGGCGGGGGCGAAGAACAGCAGTGCCAGCGCTGCGATGGTGGCTTTGCGGAACACGACGCCAGCCCTTCAGCGCAGCGGGTTGTCGAGCTGCGAGAGCCGCAGCAGATGACAGGTCGGGTAGGTCGGGGCGCAGACGACGAACACGGTGAACGCGACCGGATGCTCGCTGGTGACCGGTTGCCCGTTCCAGACCCCGGCACGGTAGCGGGTGCCCTCGATCGTGACGGCCGTCGTTCCTGCCGCGAGCTGCCCCGGCTGGGCCTGCGCTGCCGCGTCGGCCCAGCCGTCGGGGACGTACGCGGCCTCGATGGTGAGGTGTTGGCGGGTGGCGTATTGCCGCAGCTCGATCCAGGCGTCTCGGGTCGGCAGGTAGACGGCTACGTCGGAGGCCAGCCCCGCCTGTTCGTCCCCGCTGGGGTCACCGACCGCGAGGATCGTCGGGCTGTAGTCCAGCGGCCACAGCCCCGAGGCGGTGTCCCACGCGAACAGCGTGGACGCGACGCCGCGAGCGAAGGTCTCGGGGTCTACCGAACGCGGAACCGCTGGAACCCGTGGTGTCCGGGGCGTGCTCGGTGCCACGGTCGGCGGTGCCGTCGTGGTCGGGCCAGGCTCCGGGCCGGGATCGGTGCTGGTGCTGGTGCGGGGGCCGGTGAGGAGTCCGTAGACGCCGACACTGGCGAGGAGCAGCAGGACGATGCCGGCGGCGATGAGGGCGACGAGTCGGCGGCGGTTCCGGGGATCGGTGGGTGCAGGGCTCATGCCGAGCAGGTGCACATCCGACACCCATGCCAGCGGTCAGAGCGCGCGGAGTCGTGGCCGCTCCACCGCGTCTTCGCGTGCGGCACGGAGGGCGTCGGCGAACCGGACGGTGCCGTCGGTGGTGGTGAGGAAGTTCTCGAACTGCTCGTCGGTTAACTCGGCGGCGAGTGTGTCGGCGTCGTAGTGGGTCCACCAGTTGGTGAGCTCGCCCCAGGTCTGCACGAACGCGCGAAGCGGGTAGCGGACGGGTTGGCCGTCGCCGGTGACGAGCGGCAACGGCTTGGGTGGGGTGCGCTTGCCCTTCTTGATCGACTTCGCCTGGGCCACGGCTGCTTCGGCGCGAGCGTGCATCTCTGCCTCGCGCCGCTCCCGCGCAGCGGTGTCGGCATCGCGGATCGCTTGATAGATCGGATGCACCGCGTCACCGGCCTCGATCCGACCCAACCCGGCGGCGGCCTCGGCGCGCAGAGTCTCTGGCAGAGCAGGGTTGCCAGCGATGTCTTCGAGGTAGCCGATCTTCTCCAGCGTCGTGTGCGACGCGCCACCCGGAATCATCGCCGCCGCCTGCTCCCGGGCCTTCCCAAGCGGCCCGCTCGACGGTGGTGCAAATTTTGCACCACCGTCGTTTCCTGGCTGGTTCTCGCTGCTGAACTGGGTCGCGCTCTTGCGACGGGCGGCGTCTTCGGCCATGACCTGCTTGATCTCGCGGTAGAGGCCGGCGGCTTCGAGCTGGGTGTAGGGCTTGTGGAGCATGTTGTCGTCCTGCTCGGCGAGGAGCTGCCCGAGCCGGTCGGACAGGCCGCTGCGCACCCACACGTTGACGGTGCGCCAGCCGAGCTTCTTGATCGCGGCCAGGCGTCGTGCCCCGCACACCAGTACGCCGTCGATCGTGATGGTGAGTGGTTGCAGCAATCCGTCGCGCCCGATGGATGCCGCGAGGGCGTCGATGTCGCCGAGGTCGGCGCGGTGCCGGGTGCCGACGAGGATCGACTCGACGGTGCGGTCGAGCTGGATGCTGCCGATCTGTGGCTCGGTCACGACGACTCACCGCCTCCACCACTCGGAGCGGCCAGAGCGAGCGCGAGGATCAGATCGTCGTCGCGGAGCAGTAGGTCGAGCGTTTCGCCCAGCAGCAGCCGGAGCAGGATGCCGCGACCGCTGCTGGTGGCGACGTAGGCCGGGTGCGGGTTCCCGAGCAGCGCCTTCAGCAGTGCGGCCCAGGAGCGGCGCGGGAGGTCGAGCAGTGCCCGCGCGTGCCGGTCGCGGCGCAGCGTCTCGTAGGCGGACTGGCGGGTGCCGGCTTTCGTCAACGCCCCGCAGACGTGCTCGACCGCGGCCCGTGCGGTGTCGGCGGGCCAGTCGAGCAGGCACAGCATCGCGATGGCGTCCTCGGCCGCCGATCCAGCGGACATGCACGCTTGCGCTGACCCGAGACTGTCGCGCGGTTCCGGTTCGAGGTCGCTGGGACGCAGGTCGGTGGTGTGGAACGCGGGATGGTAGTCGGCCAGCGCGGTGTCGCGTTCGGAGAACCGTTCGGGGTCGTGGAACGCCGAGACGTGCGCGCGGCGGGCCTGGTGCACCGAGCAGAGCAGCCCTTGGGCGCGTTCCTCGTATACGCAGGTGATCCGCACGGCGTGGGTGATGATCGCCCACGGATCGTTGGCCTCGCGGGTCGAGCGGTACTGCATCGCGTCGAACGCCGCCGTGACCGCTTCCCAGGTGTCGAGCTTGTGCTTCCTCGCGAGAGCGCGGTACTTGTCGGCGGCGAACTCCATCAGGTCGCGGGCTACCGGGTCGTGAACCCAGGCGTCCTCGCCGCCCTCGTTGAGACGGTTGAGTAGGGCGCGCAGGCCCTCGCCGGTGGTGAAGTCCTCAGCCCCGTAGGCCGTCGGTTGCTCGGTGCTGGTGCGGGTTGGTGTGGTCATGGTGTCGGCACCTCCTGGCAGGCAGGTGCGCACTCGCTCCCACGAGCGCGTCCTGCATGCCGATGCCGTCGCAGCCATGACCTGTCACCGCCGTCAACTCATCGAGACCCCAGAGCGGGACATCTGCGACGCCGGTGTGCTGCTGCGCCCGAACGCTGAGATCGGCGGCAGTCGCCGGGCGCTGTCCCCGAGACGGCGAACGCCTGCACCGAGCGGGGTGCGGGTGCGGCGTGCGAGCTCGGCTTGGAAGTCGAGGCCGCGCCCGGCCGCGTGCGCGGAATGGCGGGCGATGAGGTCGGTGGGGCGCACCCATTCCACGCCGCGCCCGCGAACGAGCGCGTGCTGCTTGTCGTCGCGGGCGACCTGCGCGGCCCGCACCGCCTCCGGCGCCGAGGCCGAGGCGACAGGTTCGAGATGCCGCTCCGGCTCGTCAGATACCTGACGAGCCGGAACGCTAATAGCACTGCTCAACTGCTGTGGGGTATTGGTGCTGTTCATGGAATGGCCCCTTTTCTCTCCACGGCGATGTCGCCTGTGACAGGCAGGTGCGCGACGGCGAACCAGCGCCCCACCGTCGAGGGGTGCACACCAAGCTCGTGGGCGATCCTCTTGTTCGACCACCCCGCGTTTTTCAGCGAGGCCGCGTGAGTCCTCCGAACCAGATGGCCGTCCGCTTCAGGCGACGTTACGGATCCATCGGACTCGGCTGCCACAGGATCGGTCCCGACAGACAACACTTGACGTTGTTCGGGCAACACAGGCGCAGGAGTCCCCGTCAGAATCACCGTGAGGTGCGTGATCGCAAGCAACACCACGGGCGGTACCGCTGCGACCGAGGCCGCGAGCATCGCCGGCACGTCGGCGTCTGCGGCAACCACGGCGTGTATCGAGTTTGCCGTCACCGAGACGAGCGCGCCGCCGACCAGCAGCGTCCACGGATACCAGGCCGAGCGATGCCCGGCCAGGGCGACGACGGCGACGGTGGCGACGACGATGATGCCGTCCACGATCAGCGGCCACGCCCACGCCTGCCCCGCACCGATCCCGGAGCGAGCGGCCAGATCGGTCAACGAGGTGAACGACAGCCAGAACGCCCCGGCGGCGATGAACACCGTCCCCGCGACAGCAGTCACAGCGGCCCAGCGCCGCCCGTCCGATTCACGCCTCACAGCCCCACCCTCCCCACGGCTGCGGAGGGTGCGCCCGCCGAGCGGCCGAACCACCGGCCCTCGCCCCGGGTCCGGCCCTCGAACGTGGCCTCGGGTGGGGGCTGGGTGGTGCGGTAGGCGGAGCGCACGGTCGTGGAGATCTCGCGATCGCCCAGACCCGCCGCCTGGGCCGCAGCCCCCAGCGCATCGAGCGCGTCGGCGGGCGAGACGCCGTTCTCGGCAAGGCGGCAGGCGGCCCAGAACAGGCCACGGTTCCGCTCGCCCTCACCCCGCCCAGCGACCCACGCCGCCAACCGCTTCCTATCCACGACCATCGAGCCGCTGCTGCCGCGTGGCGGGGCGACGGGGCGCGGGTCGAGGAAGTCACGGAGCCGGGCAGCGTCTACCGGGCCGACCGAGTGTGCAGCGATGTCGGCGACCTCGTAGCGGCGGACGCTGCCGTCGATGATTCGCCGGGAGGGAGGAGCGATGATGTAGCCGCCGTCGCCTCGGAAGTCGATGCCCGCGGTGGCTGCCTGCCATGACCGCTGCTCGCTGCCTGGTGTCGCCGGGAAGTAGACGTGCGTGCCGCCGGTGGGTGTGCGTACCAGCAAAGCCGCTCCGTCGACGAGTCCCGCGTCGGTGGCGCGCTGGTACGCTGGGCGGCCGTCGTGGGGGCCGTGGACATCGACATCGACGACGACAACGCCCGATGATGCGCCGGTCGGGATGCCGATGTTCGCGTTCGGTGTGCGCGACCACCACGCGGCAACCTGTTCCGGGTCGTTGCTCGCGTCGAGGAACCCTCGGCGGGTCAGCGGACGCTTCCCCTCGACGACGCACGGAAACACGGGCACGCCAGCCGCCGCGAGCCTCCGCGCCGCGAGCCCCAGGCTCGGTGAACGATCCACGCGGATGAGCGCTGCTAGGACATCGAATGGCTCGGGCATCACAGCCCCCGCCCTGCCAGCTCCGGCACCGGCGCAGCACGCGGACGATCGGTCTCCACCGAGTTCGCGGCCGTGCGGGAGGTGCGCGAACTGGGGGTGTCGCGTTCAAGGCCGAGCGGAGTACCGTCGCCGACCTGGAGCGTGTCGAGCTGGTCGAGGATCGCCAGCGCGGTCTTCCGCACCCGTTCGCCGGTGGCCTGCACGACCTGGACGGGCTCTTGGCCGTCCACGCGGGCGGCCCAGGTCGAGACGTACGGGATCGTGTACCCGGCGGTGTCCATGCCGTGCGCGGCACCGATCATCAGCGCGACCGACTCGGCTTCGACCTCGCGGATGCCGCGATGCCGCCGCGCTTCCTCGTCGCCGGGATCGTGCATCACCACGTGGGCCAGTTCGTGCGCGAGAGTCTTGACCTGCGCGGCAGGGTCCATGTTCTCCCGCACCGCGACCGTGCGCGCCTCGTAGTCCGTGAGTCCGTTCGCGCCGGAGATCATCCCCTCGTGCGGCACCCACAGCACCTCGAACCCCGCGCCGCGAATCTGCCCGGCCAGCCCATCCCACAAGCCCGAAGGCGCTTCGCCTTCCAGCAGCGTCGGGGCAGGCGGCACCGGCAGCGGCTCGCCGTCGGTCTGGGAGGCGTCCCACACGTAGGCCGGCCTCGCTCCGACCATGCGCGAGCGCACGACCTCGTTGACCTTGTGCTTCTCTCGCGGTCCCAAGCGACGCCAGGAGTTCGGATCGGCAGGATTGGATGAGGCGAACCTGCCCGTCACCGGGGCGAAGATCATGTAGCCCGGCTGGCCCTTCGCCACCTGCCGCCCGAGGCCCTGCCACTGCCGGTACCCGGCAACCAGGGTGGGGAAGGGTTCGGGTACGCGGCCTGCTTCGAACGCGGCCTCGTGCTGCACCCAGATCAGCATCGTGTTGTTGAACGACCGCGACCGGAACCGCGCGGCAAAGGCGAGCGCCTGCCGCCAGTCGTCACCCGAGACCAGCGACTCGACCGCGCCGGTCAGCTTCTCGTGTAACTCGTCGAGCTTCGCCTCTCGCGCCGCGCGGGCGTCCTCGTTCGATGCCATGCTCCGGCCTCCTCTTCGGCGGGCCGCGCCAAGGTTGCGCGCGGCTGTACACCTGGCAGGTAGGCGCGAACACCCGGACCGTGAGCTGGACATCGTTCACCTCCGTGAGGCAGGCCGAGCCGAGACCGGGACGCCGCATTGAGCATGCTCAAAATGTCCCGGAGTCCTGTTCTAAGACCGACCGTTGAGCATGCGCAAGCTTTGATATGTGCATGCTCAACGAGTTCGGTTGAGCATGCACAACCACCCTCCGGGTGGATCACATGGATGCCTTGCCCGTCGCGAAGGGAAGGGGGTCACCGTAATGACCGAAGACGAGAGTCAGGCTGCGGCCGAAGACCTCGCCAAGCGTCTGCGGCTCCTGATGGACGTCGCCGTCGCCGAGTCCGGCACCGAGCCGACGTACTCGCAGATCGCCGACTACCTCCGCGAACGAGGCACCAACCTGTCGCGGTCGCGCTGGACGTACATGGTCAACGGCCACCGCTACGTCCAAGACCCCGCCGTCTTCGAGGGGCTGGCGGCGTTCTTCGACGTGGACGCCGCGTTCCTGCTCGGCGAGGACGGTACGGCCACTCCCGAGAAGGTCTCAGCGCAGCTCGATCTGGTTCGTTCCATGCGCACGGCGAAGGTGAAGTCCTACGCGGCGCGCACCCTCGGCGACATCTCGCCGAAAGCACTCCACGCCATCACCAAGTTCCTGGACGAGGAAATGACACATATGCCCGAGCACTGACCGGTACCGCGCGACACGGAGCCGCCACCGGTCCTGCTCCCCACAGACAGGCGAACCGTGAATATCGAACAGACCGTATCGGCGGCCGTCACAGGCCTTCAGCTCGGCAACACCTTCACCTTCGACGACCTCCGCGACACCGTCCAAGACCGGCGGCGCCGCCACCTCCGCGTCGTCGAGCTCGCAGACCTGACCTCGACGCCCACGACGGCCTCTGTGCAGCCTTGATCTCCACCGACGCCGAAGACTTCGTGCTCCACGCCCGCAGCGACTCCGCGCTACACCGCTAGCAGTTCGTGCTCCACGAGCTTGCCCACATGATCCTCGGGCACTGCGACGGCGACGACTGCGCCGTCGAGGAGGTCTTGCTGCCCAGCATCCCGCCGTACACCCGCGCGCGCCTGCTCAGTAGGCAAGACCTCGACAGCGAAACCGAGATCGCCGCCGAGTCCCTCGCCGACCGGCTCGCCGCAGGCATCCGAGGGGCGGTGTTCGCCGAATCGGCCTACTCGGAGGTCTTCGGATGATCCAGACGCTCGTCGCGACGCTCATGTGGGCGCTCGTGGCGAGCCTGCTCATCTTCCGACGCAAACGCACCGACCGAAGCATCACCTACGCCGCCCTCACCATCGCCATCGCGATGACGCTCAACGTGGATGCCGCCTACAGCGCCGTCGATCGACTGCTCGGTGGCACCAACCTCGCCACCCTGATCGCGGACGCGCTCCTGATGACCGGGCTGTTCTTCCTCGGCCGCGGCGTCATGAAGACCGGCGAGTACCGGCCCAGGCTCGTCCGAGCCGCCGTCAGCATCCCCGTCCTGCTCGTCGCGCTGCTCGCGATCACCGCATCGTTCCTGCTCATCGACCGCGGCACCACTACCACACGATTTATGATCGACCTCGGCGCACAGCCAGCGGCGGCGGTCTACTCGATCATCAACTTCACCTACTGCCTCGTCATTGTCGTGGCGATGCTCGTCCTCGCCATAAGGCAGTACCGGCACAACACCGGCATCCAGCACCTCCCCGCGGCACTGTTGAGCCTGGGGTCGGCGTTCGGCGTCGCGCTCTGCCTCGCCGTGATCGTCATGGACGTTGCCCACGCCACGGGCCACCTCGACCTCATGCACACTATCCAGTCCGCCTACGATCCGCTCTCCGTCCTGACCTTCGTGTTCCTCTGTGCCGGGTTCGCGATCCAGCCTGCCGTCCGTCGCGCTCAGCACCGCGCCCGGCAGAGGCAGACCGTCGCCCTCACAGCGCAGCTGGAGTCGCTTTGGCACCAGGCGACGCGCGCACGGCCCGGGCTGAGCCAGGCCGACCCCCTCGCCGCCAGTAGCGAAGACCCCGAAGGGCACCTCCACCGAGTGATCGTCGAAATCCGCGACGCGATGATCGACCCTCGCATCACCTTCGACATCAGCACCGACGACCGCGACCTGCTCGAACGCGCCGAGAGCCACCTCGTCGGAGGCGACAGTGCCCTCGCGACGACCTCGCCCGTTCCCTACGTCGAGGAGCGGGAGTCGTGATAGGCCGCATCGCTCTCGGCGCTGGGGCCGCGGCGGCAGCGGTTGCCGGGGTCGGGTGGGCCATCGCGCGGCGGCTCACCGCACCCGTCGGCCCACGAATGTTCGACCTCACCGTTCGAGGCGTCGAGTACACCGACGACGGCGACCTGATCGTGCTCGACCGCACCGACCAGGCCGCCGCGCCAGGCATCTACAATCTCTGGTTCGAGCACGGCGGCTGGGCGCAGCTCGCCACAGATAGCGTCGATCGAGGACCCACCCGCGTCGCTCGCAGGATCACGGGCACCACATCGGGTTTCACTCCGAAGACCGGCGATTGCGCCTCCTGGAGCGGCATCTACTACGCCACCCCAGCCGACGCCGGACTCCACACACGCGACATCACCATCACGACCCCCGCAGGACCATGCCCGGCCTGGCGCATCGACGGCGACCTCGCGACCTGGGCCATCCACATCCACGGCCTCGGCAGCACCCGCGCCGGCACCCTCCGCGGCGTCCTCGCCGCAACCGAACTCGGCTACACCTCCCTCGTCGTCAGCTACCGCAACACAGCAGAAGGGCCGCGAGTTGGCACCGGCCGGACGACCTTCGGCTACGCAGAGACGAGCGACGTTGACGAGGCCATCGGGTACGCCGTCCGACGAGGAGCCGAACAGGTCGTGATCTTCGGCTGGTCGATGGGTGCCGCTGTCGCTCTCCAGCTCGCCGACCACCCGCGACATCCGGGACTGATCGCCGCGCTCGTACTCGACTCCCCAGTCCTCAACTGGACCGAAGTCATCAAGTCCAACTGCGCCCGCAGCGGATGGCCTGCAGCAGCCGGGCACCTCGCGATCCCGTGGCTCACCCTCGACCCACTGGCACGCACAGTCGGCCTGCCAGGACGCATCCCACTTCCCACCTTCGACTGGACATCCCGAGCCGTAGAGCTCAACACGCCGACCCTGATCCTCCACGGCACCCGAGACGACTCCGTGCCGATCCGGCTCTCACAAGCACTCCGAGACGCTCGCCCGGACCTCGTTGAGCTTGAGACCTTCGATGCCGGCCACACCCTCTGCTGGAACAGCGATCTGGACCGCTGGCGGAACACGGTGACCGCCTGGCTCAAGGTGCGCATCCCACGCTGATCGGCAGAACGCAGCGGCCACTCTCGAAACCCGTCTCGTTCGGCCACGCCCGGAGAAACCCAACTCAAGCCGTACCTCAGCCGGTATCATCGTGGGTGTTGGCCTGCCTGGGCCATTGAGCGAGGGAGGACCAACGTGGCTGAGCCGTGGCTGTCCGCAGACGACATCGCCGCCCACCTCGGGGTCACCAAAGACACCGTCTACACCTGGATCGCCGAGAAGGCCATGCCCGCCCACAAGGTCGGACGCCTCTGGAAGTTCCAAGCCAGCGAGATAGACGACTGGGTGCGCGCGGGTGCGGCGGCCAGTGACCAAGAGCTCCACGTAGCCCATCCCGGTGTCGGTGGACGCTCCTACGCTCATGACAACGACGAGCACCGGGAGGGGGGAAGATGAACCTGAAAGACGCCCAGCGCTTGGTGAAGTCCAAGCAACGCGTTGCGGACCACGGCGAGGTGTTCACGCCGGCGTGGATGGTCGAGGACATGCTCGACCTCGTTAAGCACGAGTCTGAGCGGATCGACTCCCGCGTACTCGAACCCGCCTGCGGCTCGGGCAACTTCCTCATCCCCGTCCTGGCTCGCAAGCTCGCCACGGTCGAGCTTCGGCACGGCAAGAGCGAGTTCGAGAAGCGCCACTACGCATTGTTCGCGCTCATGTGCACCTACGGTATCGAACTTCTCGCAGACAACGCCGAAGAGTGCCGTCACAATCTCGCCGAGGTGTTCAACACGTTCTTGAGTATCGGCAACGATCACCAGTGGGCACGCGCGGCACGCGCGGTTCTCGCCGTGAACATCGTGCAGGGCGATGCCTTGACCATGACCGTGCCAAGCGGCCAGCCGATCACCTTTCCTGAGTGGGGCTACCTCGGCAAAGGCAAGTTCCAGAGGCGCGACTTTCGCTACGACGACCTCACTCAGCGCGCCTCGTACGAGGGAACCCTATTCGGCGAGCTCGATGACGAGGACCTGTTCGTCCCCGCGCAGACTTACCCGACGATGACCGTCATTCAGATCGCCGAGGCCGCCGCGTGACCCTTGCACCTTTGACTCTCCGAGGGCACAACCCGGATGTCTTGACCTGCATCGCGAACCTCTCCAACGATGAGGTCTTCACCCCGCCGGAGTTCGCGAACCAGATGCTCGACACGCTTGCCGCCGCGTGGGCAGACGCCAACGACGGCGCCGACATCTGGGCCAACCCCGATGTCACGTTCCTCGATCCGTTCACCAAGTCTGGTGTGTTCCTCCGCGAGATCGTGCGCCGACTCACCGACGGCCTGATCCTGACGATCCCCGACCTCACCGAACGCGTCGATCACATCCTCACCCACCAAGTGTTCGGCATCGGGATCACCCAGCTCACGGCGCTGCTCGCGCGCCGGAGCGTCTACTGCTCGAAGTTCGCCAACGGCCCGCACTCGATCGCTAGGTCATTCACGACCGAGGACGGCAACATCTGGTTCGAGCGCACCGAGCACACCTGGGGCGGCGGGAAGCGGGAGTTCCGTGCTGATCCACTGACCAGCGAGGAAGTCGCCGTCTATACCAACCGCAAGTGCATCTACTGCGGCGCAGGCGAGGATGACTACGCCCGTGGTGACGACCTTGAGACTCACGCCTACGCCTTCATCCACACCGACGACATCAAAGCCCGCATCGCGGAGCTGTTCGGAGACACCATGCAGTTCGACGTCATCATCGGCAACCCGCCCTACCAGCTCAGCGACGGCGGTCATGGGACCAGCGCCGCCCCGATCTATCAACTCTTCGTAGAGCAGGCCAAGAAACTCGACCCGCGTTTCTTGTCCATGATCGTTCCCTCGCGTTGGTTTGCGGGAGGAAAAGGCCTCGATGAGTTCAGGGAGTCAATGCTGACCGACAGCCGCGTGCGGGCAATCAACGATTACCTGAGCGCTTCGGACGTGTTCCCAGGCGTCGGACTAAAGGGCGGGGTGTGCTACTTCCTCTGGGATCGCGACCACCCCGGACTCTGCGAGGTCACCACCCACTTCAAGGATTGGCCGACGACCACGGCCACTCGCTCTTTGCTCGAACCAGGCGCGGATGTCTTCATCCGGTTCAACGAGGCTCTGTCAATCTTGCGCAAGGTGATTGCCGTCGAGACCGGGCAGGAGCACTCGCTGGCACTGCCGGAGAGCAAGCGCTTCGAAAGGCTGGTCAGCTCCCGTAAGCCCTTTGGATTTGAGACCACGTTCAAGGGCAGAGCGTCAAAGGCGCCTGGCGACGTGCTCATCTACCAGAACGGTGGGACTGGGTATGTGGACCGAGCATCGATCCCTTCGGGCGCTCACCTCATCGATGGCTGGAAGGTTTACGTTGGCCGCGCCGCGCCCGGCACGGGAAATAAGGACACCTATCCCCATCGGATCATCAGCACTCCCTTCCTTGGCGAGAGCGGGAGCATCTCCTCCGAGACGTACCTCTGCATCGGAACCTTCGATACACGAGGAGAGGCGGAGAGCGCGCTGTCGTACCTCCGCTGCCGTCTGACGCGCTTTCTCATCCTCCTTCACAAGCCCTCGCAAGACACCACGCGGAAGGTCTATGCCTTCGTTCCGACCCAGGATTGGACGCGAGACTGGAACGATCATGATCTTTACGAGAAGTACGGACTCTCGGAAGACGAGATCGACTTCGTCGAGCGGATCGTTCGCCCGATGGAGGCGGACGAGTGAAGCGGGAGATTGACGAACTCCTCCCCAAGAAGCCCGAGGCGCGACTGCGAATCTACGCATGGTCGCCGAACGATCCACCAGTCGGCTACGCGGGGCTTCTCAAGGTGGGCCAGACGACGAAGGCGGATGTGAACGCGCGCATCCGCGAGTCTCAGGGGCAGATGCAGCAGGCATACACGCTGCACGTTGATGAGCTCGCCGAACGAGGCGACGGGACGGTGTTTCGCGACTCAGATGTGCGCCAACGGCTGATCGACAAGGGCTTCGAGAACCCGATCTTCGGCTCAGCGCGAGAGTGGATGTGGTGCACCCCAGACGATGTGCGCACGGCGATCACTGAGCTTCGCACAGGCGTGAAGCTCAGTGGAACCCATCATGAGAAGTTTCCGATGCGCCCGGAGCAAGCCAGCGCCGTGGACAAGGCCGAGGGCTACTACAAGTCCATCTGGGCCGAGGACTCTCACGCGGTGCCACGGTTCCTGTGGAACGCCAAGATGCGCTTCGGGAAGACCTTCGCCTCCTACCAACTCGCGAAGCGGCTCGGCGCCAAACGCATCCTCGTGGTCACCTTCAAGCCCGCAGTGGAGGACGCCTGGCAGACCGACCTGGAGTCTCACGCCGACTTCGACGGCTGGCAGTACCTCTCCTCGGCCACCGGGGGCAGCCCAGATGAGGCGGACAAGACTCGGCCACTGGTCTACTTCGGATCGTTCCAGGACCTGCTCGGGCGAGATCGGAAGACCGGCCTCATCAAGGCGAAGAACGAGTGGGTCCACACCACCAACTGGGACCTCGTCATCTTCGATGAATACCACTTCGGTGCGTGGCGAGAGTCCGCCAAGGAGCTGTTCGAGGGCGAGGACGAGAAAGTCAAGCAGAAGGAACTGGCCGCGGAGTACAACGACGGCCTCGTGGCCTTCGACGAGGAGCTTGACGAACTCGGCAACGACGAGGACGACTTCCTGCCGATCACCACCCGCGCCTACCTGTACCTGTCGGGCACGCCATTCAAGGCGCTGGCAACCGGTGAGTTCATCGAGGAGCAAATCTTCAACTGGACCTACACCGATGAGCAGCGCGCCAAGGCCGAGTACGCCGTCGCGCAACCGGACGCCTGGAACCCGTACGGGTCGCTCCCGGAGATGCGTCTGTTCACGTACCAGATGCCTGACGAGTTGATTGCCGTTGCGAATCAGGGAGAGTTCGACGAGTTCGACCTCAACGAGTTCTTCGAGGCAAAGGGCATCGGTAAGGACGCCGAGTTCACCCACAAGACCGACGTGCAGAAGTGGCTCGATCTCGTCCGCGGCGCTCACCTTCCCACCCAGGTCGACGCGATGCGGATGGGCACCCGCCCGCCATTCCCGTACTCCGATGTCCGACTCCTGCCGTACCTTCAGCACTCGTTCTGGTTCCTGCCCAACGTTGCTGCCTGCGAGGCAATGTCGAACCTGCTCGCGGAGAAGCAGAACGTGTTCTGGCACGACTACAAGGTCCTCGTCGTCGCGGGTCCCGGCGCGGGCATCGGGCTGGATGCTCTCCCGCCAGTGCGGGCGGCGATCGGCGACGGCCACGACACCAAGACGATCACCCTGTCGTGCGGCAAGCTCACCACGGGCGTCACCGTCAAGCAGTGGTCCTCGATCCTGATGTTGCGCAACCTCAACTCACCCGAGACCTACTTTCAGGCAGCGTTCCGCGTACAGTCACCGTGGTCGATCAAGAATCCCGACGGAGACAACCCGAGCGCCGAAGCAGTCCTCAAGCCTGTGTGCTTCGTGTTCGACTTCGCGCCCACTCGCGCGCTGCGTCAGATCGCCGACTACGGCGCCGGTCTCTCGCCGGAGACGCCGAACCCTGAGCAAGCCGTCGAGGAGCTCGTGAAGTTCCTGCCCGTGTTGGCGTACGACGGGTCGAATATGACCCAGGTCGATGCCGGCGGCATCCTCGACATCGCCATGTCGGGCACCTCCGCGACCCTCCTGGCCCGCAAGTGGGAGTCCGCAATCCTCGTCAACGTCGACAACGACACCCTGCGCAAGATCATGAACAACCCCGACGCCCTCAACGCCGTCATGAACATCGAAGGCTTCCGCGCGCTCGGCAGCGACATTTTCGAGACCGTCGTGAACAAGAGCGACGCCGTGAAGAAGGCGAAGAAGGAGAAGGGCGACGACATTACTCCGGCGGAGAAGAAGGAGTTGACGGAGGAGGAGAAGGAGTACAAGTCCAAGCGGACGCAGATTCAGGAGAAGCTGGTCAAGTTCGCCACCCGCGTCCCTGCGTTCATGTACCTGACCGACTTCCGTGAGAACACTCTTACCGACGTCATCACCAAGCTCGAACCCGGCTTGTTCCGCACCGTCACCGGACTGACCGTCGAGGACTTCCACCTCCTCGTGAATCTCGGCGTCTTTAACGCCACCCATATGAACCAGGCCGTCTTCGCCTTCCGCCGCTACGAGGACTCCTCCTTGTCCTACACCGGCATCGAGTCCCACAAGGGCCTGCGCCGCTACGGCCTCTACGACACCGTCGTCGCCGTCAACGACGAGACCGCAGTCTGACCACCCGTCAGCCCGAATCGAGAGAGCCGCATGTACTTCTAGACCCCGTGCAGCATCGAGGAGATGCTCACCGCCATCCGCAAGCGCGAGTATCTGATGCCAGCTATCCATCGTGAATTTGTCTGAGGCACGGATACCCCGTCGGCTCCTTCCTGCTCTGGAACTTCAAGCCCGACCGCGCAGTCGTACACGTTCTACGAGTTCCTGACGAACTACCGCGAGCGCGACAACCTTACGCGGACAAGACAACGGTTCCCTCCGGGCAGCAAGACCCTTCAGCCGATTGGTCAGAGGTACCGGCAGATCGACTCGGGTGTGCAGACCTCCGGCGGCGTCTGTGCTGCGTTCGCGCGTAGGTCGGCGACGCTGGTACGGAGCAGGCGGAGCTGCTCGAGCTGCTCGTCGATCTCGACCAGTCGCCGGTCGAGAAGGTCTCGAACATGACCGCACGGCGACCCGCCCGCGTCACGTACTTCGAGGATCTCGGCGGTTTGCGCGAGAGTGAGCCCTGCTGCGCGGGCCCGGTCGATGAATTCGAGCCGCTGCACCGCCTCGTCGCCGTAGTTGCGGTACCCAGCCGGGGTGCGCTCCGGCGGTTGGAGCAGCCCGCGCTCCTCGTAGTACCGCAGCGTGGACGCCCTCGTCTTCGCCTTCCCCGCGAGTTCCCCGATCCGCATCGTCACCTCGGCCACCGACTTGACCTTCAAGCATACTTTAAGGTCCATTCTTTCAGGAGTGGCCGCACGAGTGGCCGGTTCGAACTGGAGGAGGCATCGTGACATGGCACACGGAGGTTGATCTCGTGGTGATCGGGACGGGCGGGGCGGCGATGTCCGCAGCGATCCACGCGCGCCTCGAGGGGGCCAGCGTGGTCGCCATCGAATCGGGAACCCTCGGCGGTACCTGCGTGAACGTGGGTTGTGTGCCGTCCAAGACGCTTCTCGCGGCCGCGCACACCCGGCACTCCGCCCTCACGAACCGGTTCTCAGGCGTCCCCAGCTCTGCTGGGATGGTCGATCTCAGCGCGCTCATCGAGCAGAAGGATGATCTGGTTGGGATGCTCCGCCAGACCAAGTACGCCGACATCGCCGCTGCCTACGGGTTTGACATCCTCCCGGGCACTGCAACGTTCACAGACGCTGGAACCCTGCTCGTGGATGGACGACCGGTGCGCGCGAAGTCGTATCTCGTCGCCACCGGCGCCGAGCCGCACGTGCCGGCAATCCCTGGGCTTGAGCAGGTTGATTACCTCACGTCGACCACAGCGATGGAACTGACGGAACTGCCCGCGTCGCTCGTGGTGATCGGCGGTGGCTTCGTCGGCCTGGAACAGGCGCAGCTGTTCGCCCGGCTCGGAGTAGAGGTCACCGTCATCGGTCGGCTCGCCCCGCACGCCGAACCGGAACTGTCATCCGAGCTCCGCAAGGCCTTCCTGGCCGAGGGGATCAGCGTCATCGGCGACCGCGCAGCCACGATCACCCAGCACGAGGGCCTGGTCCAGGTGACGACCCGCAACGGGAAGGACGCGACCGGTGAACGTGTCCTCGTTGCCACCGGTCGCACCCCGCGCACCGAAGGGCTCAACCTTCCTGCTGCGGGTATCGCGACCGACGAGCGCGGCTTCGTCATCGTAGACGAGCAGCAGCGGACCACGAACCCGGCTGTGTTCGCCGCCGGTGACGTCACTGACGTGCCCCAGTACGTGTACGTCGCCGCGAGGACTGGGAAGATCGCCGCGCACAACGCCCTGGGTCACGACGAGCGAGTCGACTACACCGGGTTGCCGTCTGTGCTGTTCACCTCACCCCAACTGGCCTCCGCCGGGATCACCGAAGCCAGCGCCATCGCCGCCGGATACCGGTGCGCCTGCCGATTCCTACGACTTTCCGACGTGCCCAGGGCCATCGCCAACCACGACACACGCGGCGGCATCAAGGTCGTCGCCGACGCCGACACCGGCAAAGTCCTCGGTATCCACGCCCTCGCCGACACCGCTGGGGAGATGATGCTCGCCGCAACCTACGCCATCACCGCCGGATTCACCGTCACCCAACTCGCCGACACCTGGGCCCCCTACCTCACCATGGCCGAAGGCATCCGCCTCACCGCGAACCTCTTCCGCAACGAACTCCCCACCTCCTGCTGCGCCTGACACAAGAGCCGGGCCCAGCGATGTGGTGATCCAAGTGATATCCGCGACGCCTTCAACACCGGCACCGACCGCGTGATCGACGCCTACGCGGTCAGCGTGGGCTCAGTTGAGGCAGCGGCGCCGAGCACGTCGTCTGGGCCGCTCACACGCGCAGCGCACCGGGACACTCAGCCGCCAGGTAGCAACCACAGCACGCTGCCATCTACGCAGTCGGCTACGAGTTCAGAGGCCGAAGGCACCACCACTGACGAGGATGAAGATGCCCAGGCCGATGAGCACGATCGGGAACAGGATGTGTTCCCAGCGTTCCAGGAGTTCGGCGATCGGTCGGCGGGTGGCGACGAACTTGCCCAGGCCGACGAGGGCGGCGACCAGGGCGAGGAACACGATGCAGTACGCCACCACGGCCGCTGGGCCCACGCTGAGGAAGACCGGGACGTAGACGCCGATGTTGTCCCCGCCGTTGGCGAAGGTCACCCCGGCCACCGTCCACACCCCAACCTTCTTGCCCTCGACCTTTGCCTCATCGTCATCGTCGGCACCGCGGTTGCGCCAGGCTTGCCACGCAGCCCAAAGTCCCAACCCCAGCGGAATGAGTCCGAAGTAGGGGATGACCTCTGGCGGCAGGAACGCTCCCGCCCCGAGCGTCACCAGCACGGAAGCGCCCAGGATGCCAGCGAACCCGAGGTACTGTCCGACCAGGATTCGGGCGGTGGTCCCGCGCTGGCCCACGCCTCGGGCGAAGAACAGTGAGAGCACGATGATGTCATCGATGTTCGTGGCGATGAATAGGCCGATCGCCTGCAGGACGGAGGACAGGATCATGCGCCCACCGCCGCGTTACAGCCGCCTGGCGACCCAGCGGTTCCGGCAGCCGCGTGCCGTTGATACTCTGCGACCATCATTGTCCGTTCCTGGTGTGGTGTGGGCCTCGGAGGTAAAGCAGGACGCCCAGGGCGACGCCGAAACCGAGGATGACGTCGGCAAGGTTGCCGATGAACAGGTTGCCGTAGGCGAGGAAGTCGGTGACGTGACCGCGGCCAAACTCGGGAGGGGCGAACAGCCGGTCCAGCAGGTTGCCGACCGCGCCTCCCCACACCAGGCCGATCGCGACCGCCCACCCGACGGTGCGGGCGCGGGTTGCGGCGACGAGTAGAGCGACAGAGGCCGCCGCGGCGATGACGGTGAGCAGCCAGGTTGCGCCGGCTCCGAGGGACATCACGGTGCCGGGGTTGAACGCGAGCTGCAAGCCGAGCCAGTCTCCCAAGAGCGGAATACGGTCATCCTCGCTGAGCTGAGCGAGGGCGAGTGCCTTGCTGCCTTGATCGATCAGCACCGCGCCAGCGGCGACGGCGCACGCGAGCAGGAACCAGCGGAGCCGGACGCGCGCCGCCGCCGGGCCGGCAGAACTCGCTTCCACGGCATCCGCTTTTCCCGGGGAGGGAGCGGAGCCGTCAAGGGGATCGGTCATGCCTTCGTGCGCCGCGCCGCGCGGAGCCCGTTGAGGATGACGACGACTTCAGCGACCTCGTGTACAAGCACGACCGCGGCGAGCCCGAGGACTCCGGTAATCGCCAGCGGCAGCAGCACCACGATGATCGCGATCGACAACACGACGTTCTGGTTGATTATGTTGCGGCCGCGGCGGGCGTGGGCGAGGGCCTGTGGGATGAGGCGCAGGTCGTGGCCGGTGAACGCGACGTCGGCCGACTCGATCGCAGCATCGGCGCCCTTGGCTCCCATCGCGATCCCCACATCCGCGGCCGCCAGCGCGGGAGCGTCGTTGATGCCGTCCCCGATCATGGCAGTGGGCTGAGACTTCGACAACTCCGCGACGGCGGTGGCCTTGTCCTCGGGGCGCAGCTCGGCGCGCACGTCCATGATGCCGGCCTGGCCGGCCAGCGCTGCGGCGGTGCGGGCGTTGTCGCCGGTGAGCATCGTCACCCCGATCCCGCGGCGGTTCAGCGTGGCGATGACCTCGGGAACCTCTGGGCGCAGTTCGTCACGCACCCCGATCGCGCCAGCCGGCCGGTCGCCGCGGTGGACGATGACGACGGTCATCCCCTCGGATTCCATCACCTGCACCTGGTCGGCCAGCGTGCCGGCGTCCAGCCAGCGGGGGCTACCGACGGCGAGACGGGCACTACCGAGCGTGCCGGTGATGCCGCGCCCGGCGGTCTCGGTGACGTCGTGCGCGGTCGGGGCGTCGGGGACGGCCTTCGTGATCGCGGCGGCCAGCGGGTGCGTGCTGTGACCTTCCAGGCTCGCCGCCCACGCCAGCACCTCATTCTCGGTCGCGCCGGTGGTGACGACGCGGGTCACCGTGGGCTCGTTGCGGGTCAGCGTGCCGGTCTTGTCGACGGCGACGTGGCGGATGCCGCCGAACCGCTCGAACGCGGCCCCGGACTTCACGACCACACCGAACTTCGACGCCGCGCCGATCGCGGAAACAACGGTGACCGGGACGGCGATCGCCAGCGCGCACGGCGAGGCTGCGACCAGCACCACCAGAGCGCGGGTGATCCACAGCTCAGGGTCGCCGCTCAACAGCGACCCAAGCACGCCGACCAGCACGGCGAGGATCATCACGCCGGGCACCAGCGGGCGGGCGATCCGGTCGGCCAGGCGGGCACGGTCGCCCTTCTCGGCCTGCGCCTGCTCGACCAGCTCCACGATGGTGGTGAGCGAGTTGTCGGTGCCGGCGGCGGTGGCCTCGACCTCGAGCACGCCGGTGGTGTTGATCGACCCGGCCGAGACGTCGGTGCCCGGTTCGACCTCGACCGGGATCGATTCACCCGTGATCGCGGACGTGTCCAGGCTGCTCCGCCCGGCCCGCACGGTGCCGTCGGTGGCGATCCGTTCGCCCGGCCGGACCACCAGGACATCCCCGACGCGCAGCTCCTTCGCCTCGACCTCGGCGGTGGCGTCGCCGCGCTTGACGAGTGCGGTTTCGGGCACGAGCTTCAACAGCGCCCGCAACCCTGCGCGGGCGCGGTCCATCGCCTTGTCCTCCAGCGCCTCCGCGATGGAGTACAGGAATGCCAGCGCGGCGGCCTCCTCGACGTAGCCGAGGATCACCGCGCCGGTCGCGCTGATCGTCATCAGCAGCCCGATGCCGAGCTTGCCCTTGGTGAACAGCTTGCGCAGCGCGCCCGGCACGAACGTGTACGCGCCCAGCAGCAGGCCGATCCAGAACAGCACCAGGCCCGCGGTCTCCGCGCCGGTCCACTCGCACACCAGGCCGGCGGCGAACGCGACGCCGGAGGCGATCGGGATCAGAACGCTCGGGCTCCGATACCACGGCCGGTCATCGTCATCATCGTGGTCGTCGAGGTCGACATGCTCGACCTGCGAACCCGTGACCGCGCTCACGCCCGCACCTCCCCCGCCTGGCAACCCTCGACCCCGCAGTCCGGGTCCATGCACGGCACGCTCTCGTCAACCGCGAGCGTGACATCCACCAGCGCCGTCAGCGCGCGGGCCAGGTGCGGGTCTGCCACCTCGTAGCGGGTCTGTCGGCCCTCGGGCTCGGCCACCACGATCCCGCACCCGCGCAGGCATGTCAGATGGTTCGACACGTTCGAGCGCGACAACCCCAGCTCGCGGGACAGCACCGCCGGGTAGCTCGGCCCGGCCAGCAGGGTCAGCAGAATGCGGGAGCGGGTCGGGTCGGCCATAGCTCGGCCGAGCCGGTTCATCACGTCGAGTCGATCGGAAATAGTCAGCATACGATGACTATACATTGTACGACGTACAGTCGGCGCCAGGTGTCCTCATGAGCGGCGAGTCAGTTGACAGCTCCCTACCAGCGAGCGTGGCGAAGTGCTCGAAGATCCGTCGTGGAGAATATGTCCCGTTCCTCCGTGCCGGCGTCCCGCTCGATTAAGGTCGACGACTACTTGGCCGCCGCATGCCTGCTGCCGAACCTTCAGTTGCTGAGTGGGGCCGCCAACATCGAGAAGCAGGATGGACTGCCTGCGGAGTGGATGGACACCGCCTTCCCGAGCGAAGGACAAGCGAGCTACGTACCTTGCCGAGGACGACCTCGACGGCCTTCCGCTCGACTTGGCCGACTTCACCTCGTTCTTCGAGCAGCGCAAGCAGCGAGTCCGGGTCCGCCTGCTCGCCGCTCTGGGAACGACACCGGGAGCACCGGAGGACGCCGCTCTCTCGTAGCCCACGTTCACGCGGCGAGCAGTGACAGCGCGGACACAGCCTGGAGGGGTAGCAATCCGTTGCCGAGGGCGGTGATCTGTTGATTCTGCGTCAGGCCGCCGCTATCGGTGACCCATCCAGTCGGCAGGCCCATGAGCCATTCGACGAATGCCGGTGCTGGGCGGGGGCCGTCGGCGTCGTCAGGGGAGGGCTGGCGCTGACGCGTCTCCTCCCGCTCGCCGGCGGCGTCATCATTGGTGTCGGGAAGGTGCGCGGCGGCGAACCATCTCCCCACAGTTGCCGGATGCACCTGCACCTCGCGGGCAATCCGCTTGTTCGACCAGCCCGCGGCCCGCAACGCCGCAGCACGAGCCCGGCGATCAGAACGACCAGGGGTTTCATCCGAGGCTAAGGACAACTCCCGCTCATCGGCCAGAGGTTCAGAGGCAACGGACAACAACGACTTTGAGTGGACAACACCCTGCGGTCCGGCATACACCTCGGACAGCATCTCCGGGATCTCGGACAACACCTCAGGCTGCCCCGGCAACTCCTGTGGGAAGGTGCGGGTGAGGATCACGGTGAGATGGGTGATCGCCAGCAGCACCACCGGCGGTACCGCGGCCACCGAGGCAGCCAGCAGGCCGGGCACATCGGCGTCCGCAGCGACCACAGCGTGGATCGCATTCGCCGTCACCGACACCAGCGCCCCGCCGACCAGCAGCGACCAGGGATACCAGGCTGAGCGTTGCCCAGCCAGCGCCACCACCGCGACCGTCGCCACCACGATGATCCCATCAACGATCAACGGCCACGCCCACGCCTGTCCCCGGTCGACCCCGGAACGCGCCGCCAGATCGGCGAGCGCGGTAAAGCTCAGCCAGAACGCACCCAACGCGATGAACACCGTCCCCACCACTGCGGTGCGCCCCGCCCACTGCCTACCGGTCGTCTTCATCACAGCCTCCGCCCACCCATGCCTGGGTTCGGGGCGTTGGCTCGCTCGAACCAGGCGCCGCCACCGAGGCCGGGGCCACCGGCTTCGGGCGCGGGGTGCGCGATCCGGTAGGCGGAGCGCACCGTGGTGGCGATCTCGCGTTCGCCCAGCCCGGCCTGGCTGGCGGCTGCGCTGAGGACATCGAGCGCATCCGAGGCAGAGACATCACTCTCGGCCAAGCGGCACGCGGCCCAGAACAGCCCCCGGTTCCGCTCACCCTCACCACGCCCAGCGACCCAGAACGCCAGCCGGTTCATATCCGCCAACCGCACCAACCCACGACCCTGCCGCACGACCGGTCCCGGACGTGGATCGAGGAAGTCCCGCAGCCGACGCGAGTCCAGCGCAGCGGCAGGCTGGTCGCCGACATTGACGACCTCGTAGCGGATCGGGACACCGCCGACGATGCGAACCGAGGGCGACACGATGATGTACCCGCCATCACCCCGGGAGTCCACCCCAGCGCGAGCGGCCTGCCATGACCGCTGCTCGACCCCCGCCGTCGCAGCGAAGTAGGCGTGCAGGCCACCCGTCGGGGTCTCCACCAGCAGACCCCAGCCATCGACGAGCCCGGCTCGCTCGGCGCGGGCGAACGCTTGCCGCCCATCAACCGGGCCATGCACGTCCACATCCACCACGACCATCCCCGACACCGCGCCAGTCGGGACACCCAGGTTCGCCTCCGGAGTCCGCGACCACCACGCCTCGACGCGACCGATGTCGGTGGTGGCATCGTGGAACCCCCGCGTCGTGAGCGGACGCTTCCCGCGCGGCTGGCAGGGGAACACCGGCACCCCCACCTGCGCGAGATGCCGGGCCGACGCCGCCAGCGTCGAAGCACCACTGGCACGCAACAACGCCCTGGTGAAGTCGGCACGCGCAGGCATCACAACCCCCGACCCGCCACCACCGGCACCCTCGCCGCCGGCCGATGCTCCGACGGCGGCGGCACATGCAGCGCCTTCGGCTCCGCAGTGGGAACATCACGCGCAAGACCAGGCGGCGTGCCATCGGCGACCTGGAACGTGTCCAGCTGGTCGAGGATGCCCAGCGCCGTCCTCCGCACCCGCTCACCGGTCGCCTTGACGACCTCCGCCGGTTCAGCGTCCTTGACCGACGACGCCCACCCCGCCACATACGGAATCGTGTAACCACTGGTATCCAAACCGTGCGCAGCACCGACCATCAACGCCACGCTCTCGGCCTCCACCTCCCGAACACCCCGGTGCTGGCGAGCGTCCTCATCCTTGGGGTCGTGCATCAGCACATGCGCCAGCTCGTGCGCCAACGTGGCGATCTGATTGACCTCCGTCACATCGGTACGCACCGACACCTGCCGAGCCAGATAGTCGGTCAGGCCGTCCGCGCCGCCGATCCGCCCGGCATCCGGGACACGCAGCACCTCGAACCCCAACGCTTCGACCTGCATGGCCAGGCCATCCCACAGTCCCTGCGGGGCTTCGCCGTCCAGCAGCTTCGGTGCGGGTGGCTCAGGGATCGGATCGCCCTCGGTCTGCGTCACGTCCCACACATAGGCGGGCCGAGCGCCCACCATCTTCGTGCGCACTACCTCGTTGACCTTGTGCTTCTCGCGCGGACCCAAACGACGCCACGACGACGGATCACCAGGATTCGACGAGGCGAACCGGCCGGTCACCGGAGCGAAGATCATGTAACCCGGCTGGCCCTTCTGCACCTGCTGGCCAAGCTGCTGCCACTGCCGATACCCAGCCACATACGACGGCACCGGCCCGGGCACCCGGCCAGCCTCGAACGCAGCCTCGTGCTGAACCCAGATCAGCAGCGTGTTGTTGAACGAGCGCGATCGGAACCGGGCCGCGAACGCCAACGCGCGGGCCCAGTCCCGCCCGGAGACCAGCGTCTCCACCGCGCCAGTCAGCTTCTCGTGCAGCTCATCGAGCTTCGCGTCCCGCTTGGCTCGTACTTCCTCCGTCGCAGTCATCCTGGACCTTCCCTCCGCCGAGATCACCCGATCGTCGGTGACCGTGAGGTACGCCAGGAACATCAAGAAGCACGGCGGGCCAGGGGTGCGACCAAGACCGCCAGGCGACAACACGAACCTGACGAGTCCCTACCGGACTACATCACCGACCGGCTATGAGAGGCCTAGGGAAGACAGACGTCCCGAAATCGGGCACTGAACACGACGAGATCGGGTACATCAGTTGCGCCCACACGACCCTTGGCGTCGTCGGTAGGCACCCGGCGTCAGTCCGACGTACTGACGGAACAGTTCCGTGCCGTGACTTCGGCTGCGCCATCCGACCCGCCACATTGCCTCGGTGACAGTGAGGTCCGTCTCGCGCAGGTACCTTGCCAAGCGTTCGGCTCGCACCATCGTTAGGAACGCGAGCGGTGTCTTGCCAAAGGCGTCGACGAACACCCTGCCTAGCTGAGCAGCCGACAGGTGTACTTCCATGGCCAAAGCGGCGAGAGTCCATCGCCGCTCGGGTGATGTCCGCAACAGCTCAGCAACTCTGCGGGCCTCCTCCCTGATGGGAGCGAACCGTCGTTCCCTCGGCAAGGTTGGCCGGACATGACTCGGCCGGGCGGCTGATATCCGCACCGGGGACGCCTTGATGAACGGGGCAATGACGTGTGCTATGGAAAACCACAGGGCCTGCATCCGGAAGAAGTAGCGAGCAACGGGCCGCTCGGCGCTCAGCGCGACCATCTCGTCGAGCCAAGTTGTGAGTGCCTCGGCCTGCCTTTCACCGAGGCTGAGAACCTGCGCTGGCTCGGCGTAGATGGTCGCCGCGAAGTCCTGAGCATCAAGCCGATCCCGCACGAGCCCAGCGTGCTGCCAGTAGACCTGATCGATCACATAGTCCGTATCCGCATGGATCGTGGTCAAGGTGATGTGGCCCTCAGGCTCGCTTCCGCACAGGACGTTTGCTGCAAGGAGGACCACATCCCCCGTCTTCACAAGCCTTTGCCCCAACTCGCCAACGAGGAGTGCGCTACCACTACGGATCACGATGACTCTGACACAATCGAGAGCCGCGGGGCCGATGGGGCGAGAGCCGGCGTACGTGCATGCCCAAACCGGCCAGTAGTCGCTGCCGACCCGCAGTGGCTCAGACATGTAGGCAGTACCGCACCCGCAGCGGTCTACTCAGCGAGCGCCTGGTCGAGCATGGTGGTGAGGTCATCAAGGGTCTCAGGACTGATCAACTCTCCATTGAGGAAGAAGGTTGGCGTACCAGTCACGCCCAGGGCCACACCGTCGTTGAAGTCGTTGCGGATGAACTGGAGCGTGGCCTCAGAGTTGTACGCGGCGTCCCATTGCTCAAGGTCGAGGCCGAGTTCTTGGGCGTACTGGCGGAACAGGTCGTCTTTGGGTATCTGCTGTTCACCCCACTCGGTCTGGGTCTGGTACATCTTGGTGTACATCGCTTCAAGTTCTCCTTGCTGAGCGGCGGCTTCGACCGCTCTGGCCGCGCGTTCGCTGTTGAAGTGGCTGGGTAGCGGGAAGTACCGGATGACAAAGGACACTCGATCGCCGTAGGTCTGCCGGAGTTGCTCGATCGCCGGGAAGACCGCGGCGCAGGCCTCGCACTCGAAGTCCAGGAACTCTACGAAGGTCACAGTGGCATCTGGCGCGTCGTTGAGTCGGCGGGAGTCTTCGCGTACCACGAGCGCGCCGGAGGTTTCGGTGGGGACGGGTGTGGACGGCTCGACGACGGCGGCGGGCTGGCGACTGGCTTGGATGATGCCGAAGATGACCACCGAGATCACCAGCACCGCGCAGATCAAGATGATGGTTCTTCGGGCGCCACGTTCCCCTGGTTCGGGGCGTTCGTCGACGATTGGCTTCTTGGGCTTCTGATTGCTGGGCATGTAGGGCTCCTTGCCGGAAGATGTGGGTAGGACGCGTGCTGACTGGCGGCGACGCGGTGTGTGGGCAGGTCGTTTGGTTGGGGTCCTTACCCGAAGAGGGCTGGACCGTATTTGGCGAGCACCAAGGTGGTGATCGCTCCGAGCCAGAGCACGACGAGCAGGTTGTCGACTCCCAGGCGAAGCCCTTTGGTCAAGGTCTTGTGCAGGCTCGTTGGGAGGAACAGGTTGTTGTCGCGCAGGTTGACGTGGGTGAGTGATGCGAACACCAAGGTGGTGGACACAGTCACCAACAGGCACCAGGGGCACAGCGCCCCGATGACAAAAGTGGACTCAAAGAACAGCCAGTAGGCGAACACGAAGCCCAGGCCATAGACGATCTGGGCGGCGAGCATGAAGCCTCGCGGAAACCTGACGCCGGCGAGGCTGGCGACCGCGATGGTGATGACTACGGGCTCGGCCATCAGGCCGAGGAACGCGTTCGGGAATCCGAACAGTCCGGCCTGCCAGGATCTGGCGACTGCGCTGCAGTTGATGACCTCGTTGAGGTTGCATGGGAGTCCGACTTTGGGGTTGGCCGCTAGCCGGACGGCGTCGGTTGACAGGACGAAGGAGGCGTACAGGCTGAGGCAGGCCGAGAAGAGCATGGTGGAGAAGATCCACCTGTCGGTCTGTCTGAAACGGTGGATGCGCTCCAAAAGGTCGTCTGATGTGGTCAAGGTGGTTGGACCTGTCTGTCGTCGTTCGGACACACCGCAGCGCCGCGCCGAGCACCAGGACCTCGGCGTTCACCGAAAGGGCGCTCGTCTGCGCACGGGTGCGAGTTGAGTCGATCAGCAGGACAGGGCGGGTGGGCCTCGGCGTTGAAGCGGGTGATAGGGGCGACGTCCGGGGGTGGCCACCACGAGGGCCGTGACGGCAACGTGGGCAGGTACGTGGAGGGTGGCCGGCCTGGCATCACTTAGGCGTGTCCGGAGCCAGTCGCGGGCCGTCTTTGCTGCCTGGCGGGCGTAGAGTCCCACGCCGAGCCCGAGCAGCAGACTGACCAGGCCGGCGATCAAGGTGGTTGCCGAGAGCACCACAAAGGACTGCGCGAAGCGTCCGAAGTTCAGCCCTGGCAGGTAGCTGTGCTCTGGGCACAGCTCGGACTCGACCAACAGATCGAGGTGGACGCCGAACGGCGCGATCAGGGGCACCTGGGGCATGCAGGCTGTATCGGCGATGTTCACCGACCTGACACCAGCAGCGAGATTGCTCGCACCGATGAGCATCAACGCGGCGGCGCCTGCGGCGCCACGGCGTTGTGATCTCATGCTCGCTCCTCGGGTTGTCGACGAGTCTAGCTAGTGGCCGAAGCGTGCCGCTGCGCTCTGTCCGACGACGGCACTACTCGCAGCGATTGAGGGTTGACGCGAGATCACGTGCCTGATGGAGTTTGACCACCTGACCACGAAGACGCTTGCAGGAGGCCCTTTACCGCGCTCGATGAGCTGTCCCACCGGGTTTCGGCGCCCTTGCTGGTGAACGCTGCAACCCGCCGCGGGGAGAACACCTACAACACCTCCCTGCTCTGGCCGGCCACCGGCGGCGAAGTCCAGCTGTTCGACAAGGCGAATCCGGTGCCGTTCGGCGAGTATGTGCCCGACCGCTGGTTCTACCAGCGCATCGCTCCGGACCTGATCGGCCTGATCGGACGCGAGTACACTCCCGGCACCAACTCCCCGTATGTCAGCCTGAACGGCGTCGGGGTGGGATTGGCGATCTGCTTCGACGTCATCTTTGATGACGTCATCTGGCAGGGCGCCCAAGACGGGGCTCAGCTATACCTGCTCCAATCCAACAACGGCGACTTCCGCGGCACCGACGAGAACCTGCAACAGGCCGCCTTCGCCCGGATGCGAGCAATCGAAACCGGCCGAAGCGTCGTCAACGTCTCCACGACCGGCACCAGCCAAGCCTTCGCCCCCGACGGCACCCTCCTCGACGACCTTCCCGCCGACACCGCCGGCGCCCGCGTCACCACCATCCCACTACGCACCGGACTGACCCCGGCTGTCACTCTCGGCACATGGACCGCCGGCCTTCTGGCCGCGACCAGCCTGCTCGGCCTCCTGCTGCTCGGGTTCGCAGTTCGGCGCTAAAAGCTGCCACGCGCGTCCCATGTCCTCGACCCGGCCGATTCCGGCTACCGAGGGGGCTGGCGAAAGGTTCGCCCCATTCTTGGGACGAACCTGCCGACCCTAGCGGCGTAGTCGCGGTAGGCGTCGCCGTGGGCGGCGCGCAGGTAGGGCTCCTCGACCGCCCGGACTTGCACCTGGATGGCGACGAGCAGCACGACCGTCGCCGTCAACGAGGCGATCGTCGGGGCCAGCAGGAACAACCCGACGCTTGACACAGCCATCCCGGAGAACACCGGGTTGCGCACCATCGCGAAGGTCCCATCGGTCACCATCTCGGTGTGCTCCTCCGGGTCGACGCCAACCCGCCAGGAAGCGCCCATCTCCCGCTGCGCCCGCAGCAACGTCCTCATCCCGAGCAGTGCAAGGACCAGCCCGATCCCTTCCACGATCGTGCCGCCGGGGATGGTCAGGCGTCCGATGCCGACGATCTGCGTCACCGGGCCTGCCAGTCCGAGCAGTAGCGCGACCGCGAACAGCAGCTTCCCCCACCATTGGGCGGAGCCCGCCGCACCTGCTTTGAGTCGGAACCCCGTATCTCCGTTGCGGCGCAGGTGAACCACCGCTCGAAAGCCGAACGCCAGACCGAGACCGATCAGGTACAAGGCCAGCGCGATCCAGCCGTTCAGGGCCGTCACTCCACTCGCCCGTCCAACTCGGTCTGGGTGCGGCCGGCGAGTTCCTGCCGTGGAGCAGCCGATCCTGCACGTCCGGCCGGACGGTCTTCGTGGGTGATGCCGTGGTGGTCGCGGTTGTGGTCGAACCGCAGCAGTCGCAGGGCGTTGAGGACGACGAGGATGGTCGAGCCTTCGTGGATGAACACGATCGGACCCATCGCTAGCCCGAGCAGGCTGGCCGGCACGAGGAACGCGACGATGGCGAGGGCTGCGATGAGGTTCTGCCGGATGAGCCGGGAGGTTGCTCGGCTGAGTCGCACCATGAACGGTACCCGTCCGAGGTCGTCGGCCATCAGAGCGATGTCGGCGGTCTCCAGGGCGACCGCCGACCCGGCAGCGCCCATCGCGATGCCCAGGCTCGCGCTGGCCATCGCGGGGGCATCGTTCACACCGTCGCCCACCATCGCCGTGGTGCGACCACCTTCGGTGAGGTTGCGGATCGCGACCACCTTGTCCTCGGGCAACAACTCACCCATGGCCCGGTCGATCCCGACCGAGCGGCCCACGGCGTCGGCGACCGCCTGGTTGTCCCCCGAGATAAGGACCAGTTCCCCGATGCCGGACTCGCGCAGGACGTCGAGCGTCTGGCGGGCTTCGGCTTTGGGCGCGTCCATCACACCGATCACGCCGAGCACGCGGGCGCCATGGGTGACCACCATGGTGGTGCGGCCTTCGTCCTGGAGTTGATCGACCGAGGCCTTGACCTCGACCGGCAGCTCGTGATCGGCCTCGGCCATCATCCGGACGCTGCCCACCAGGACGATCTCACCATCCACCGTCGCGCGGATGCCACGGCCCGTGACGGCCTCGAGGTCGGTCGCCACGCGGCGCGCGTTCGCTCCGACCAGTTCGGTGAGATCGCGGACGATGGCAGTCGCCAACGGGTGGTCGCTCAACGTCTCGGTAGCCAGGGCGATCGCATTGAGTTCATCGACGAGGACGCCTGGTGCTGGGATGGTGTCGGTTACCGTGGGGTGTCCCCAGGTGAGGGTGCCGGTCTTGTCGAAGGCCATGGCGTCGACCTTGCCGAGAGTCTCCAGCGGGGCACCGCCCTTGACCAGGACGCCGGCGCGGCCAGCCCGAGCGATCCCCGCCAGCACAGCTGCTGGGGTTGCGATCGCCAAGGCGCAGGGGCTGGCCGCGACCAGGACCAGCATCGCCCGGTAGAAGCTGTCACCGAACGGCTCGGCAAACCAGATCATCCCGACCGCCAACACCACGACCACGGCCAGGATGACCGCGGGCACATAGAACCGCTGGAACCGGTCGATGAACTGCTGGGTGGGCGATTGGGCTGTGTCAGCCTCGGTGACGAGCTTCACCACCCGCGCCAATGTGGTGTCGGCGGCCGCTGCGGTCACCACCATGTCGAACGCGCCGGGGCCGTTCACCGTCCCGGCGAAGACCCGCGAGCCACTGGAGATCGCGTCGGGATTGGCCAGGGCCTTGGCGACGTCGGGCACTGCAGCCTTCTCCACCGGGATCGACTCCCCGGTCACCGCGGACTGGTCGATCGCCGTGCTGCCGACGCTGACGAAACCATCCGCAGGTACCCGCGAGTTCGGTCGCACGACCGCGACATCGCCCACCTGAAGCTCTTCCACCGGACGCTCAACAAGCTCGTCCGGGCCGACGCGGAGCGTGGCCGTGCGGGGTGCGAGCTCGCCCAGCGCCTTGATCGAGCGAGTCGCGCGGGCCATCGCGTACTCCTCCAGGGCGTGTCCGAGGCTGAACAGGAACAACAGCACGGCACCCTCGGAGAGCCTGCCGACCGCTGCTGCACCGGCGGCGGCCACGATCATCAGGAAGTCCACTTCGAACCGGCCCCGGCGGATCGAGCCCCACGCCCCCCGCACGGTGAAGAAGCCCCCACAGAAGTAGGTCGCAAGATACAGGCCCAGCACCAGCGGTTCCGGGGCACCAAAGCCGAACTCAGCGATCAGCCCCGCGATGTAGGTCACGCCGGAGGCGATAGCGAAGTACAGCTCCCACCTGCCCTGTCCGTGGGAGTCGTCTTCGTGATCTTCATGCGCAGCACTCATGATCTAAACATATCATGATGTAATGATGCATTGCCACAGATCGCTCGGAATCTGGTTGGATCAATCCAGGCCGCGTTCCGGAAGAGGGGTGGTGGTTCATGAGGTTGAATGCCAGCGAAGCCGAGCGCATCGCGGAGGTGATGGGCGGCCTGGCGACGCCGGCGCGCGTCCTGATCCTCGCTCGCCTGTTGGACTCCCCGGCCACCGTCAGTGAGCTCGTCACAGAACTGGCGATGTCGCAAGCCTCGGTCTCCAACCACCTGCGCATCCTGCGCCACCTGAACCTCGCCGCCGGCGACCGGCAGGGACGCAACGTCCTCTATCGCCTGCAGGACGACCACGTTCGAGCGATGGTCGAACAGATCCTGAACCATGCCAGTCACGACTAGAACCCTGAATGGAATCTGAGAAACTCTTAGGCTAGTCTTACCGCCGTCGAGAGGGGACGGGGTGGCTGCCAGCGAGGTTCGCGCGAAGCGATTGCCGGGAACGGCAAGGATTATCGCTCTGGCAGCTGCCGTCCTCATCGGCGCCAGCGGGTCGCTGGACCAGGGACACACGGCTCATGCCGCTGATGCGCCGTTGCCCCCCGCCTCGGCGGCAGCCGTCGCCGCTGAGCGGGCGCCCACCTTCGAGGACCTGCTGGAGAACCGCAGCAAACAACTCCAGGCAACCGCCGCTCAGGTCGACCAGGTGCGGTTCCAGTCTCTCCTCGCCAAACACGAGAAACGCGAGCGCAAAGTCGCCTCCGACATCGAGGCAGAACTCACCCGGTTGAAGGACCTCAGCAGGTTCACCTGGCCCACCAAGGGTGGCGTGGCCTCGGGATTCGGGATGCGCAAGCACCCCATCCTCGGCTCCATGCGCCTGCACAACGGCGCGGATATCGGAGGCGCGTGCGGGAACCCCATCTACGCCACTCAGTCCGGAACCGTGACCAGGGCCAACTTCAGCCGCAGCGCCGGCAACAACGTCCGGATCGACCACGGTCGTATCAAGGGCAAGAACGTCGAGACCTCCTACCTCCACATGAGCAAGTACGCCGTCAGCGCAGGCCAGAGTGTCACCAAGGGCGACGTGATCGGCTACGTCGGAACCACCGGGCTGTCCACCGCCTGCCACCTCCACCTAGCCCTCTACGAGAACGGCAAGGGTGCCGACCCTGTGCCCTACCTCGTGAAGGACTGAGCGGTGGCCATCTCCCAAGCTCGGACTTCTCCGACCACCAGTGCCGGCATCCAACCACCCCGCGACACCGGAACCTCACGTCGAGCACTGCTGGGCGGTGGATTCGCACTCGCCGGTAGCTGGCTTCTCACCGGATGCGTACCCGCGGCGAGCGACCCTGCGATTCCCGGTGGCTCGCGGTGGCCACGTGGATCGCTCACCGATCAACCCATCGTCCAGAAGACGCTGCGGGCAGCGCCTTCGATCATCGACCTCGGCGGCACGCTGGCCGAGGCCTGGGCCTACAACGACACCCTTCCCGGGATCGACCTTCGAGCCAACCCGGGCGATCTGCTGCGCCTCAACCTGGACAACCAACTCCCCAGCCCCACCACGATCCACTGGCACGGAATGCCCATTCCGAACGACGTCGATGGCGTCCCGGGACTCACGCAGAACCCGATCCAGCCAGGGCAACAGCATCTCTACGAGTTCACCGCACCCCAGCCCGGCACTTACTTCTTCCACTCGCACGTCGGAGTCCAACTGGACCGCGGCCTCTACGGGCCACTGATCGTCGATGATCCCGCAGAGCCGGGCCGTTACGACGCCGAATGGACCGTAGTCCTGGATGACTGGCTGGTCGTCGACGGTCAAACCCCCGAGGACATGTTCCGGCGCCTGAACGCCCGCCGCCCCTCGACCACCGGCACCCAGGCCGTTCAGCTGTCCTCCCGCAACGAGCCGTTCTTCGGCGACGCTGGCGACATCCCCTATCCGCTCTACCTGATCAATGGAGCAGTACCGACAGCGCCCGTAACCCACCAGGGCCGCCCCGGCGACCGTGTCCGGCTCCGCGTGATCAACGCCGCCTCGGACACGATCTTCGCCCTCGCCCTCGGCGGACATCGCCTGACCGTCACCCACACCGACGGCCACCCGGTCAAGCCGCACACCACCTCCGCGCTCTATCTCGGCATGGGCGAACGATACGACCTCCTGGTCACCCTCGGTGACGGCGTCTTCCCTCTCGTGGCCAAGCCATGGAACAAGCCCGGCCACGGCCTCGCGCTGGTACGCACCGGGTCCGGGAGCCCACCGGAACCACCGGTCCAGCTGGCCGAGTTCACAGGCCAACTCACTCAGGGGCTCGACCTGTACCCGGAGGAGTCGTCGTTGCTCCCGACCCGGCCGATCGATGCGCGCGCGACCATCGAGCTGGGCGGGCAGGCCAACCCCTACCGGTGGGTCATCAACGGTGCGCCCTTCGGCCAGAATCAACCCCTTGAAGTGGTCGACAACGACCGCCTCCTGCTCGAGGTCGTCAACACCACCATTGGGGTTGCAGCACTTCGATGGCTGTGCCCATGTGCGCCCATAGGCCCGACGCCCCGAATCTGGGCGACATCACAAGGATCAGCTGGTCGCTTAGACCTGAGCGGGTTCCGGGTGCGAGACCGGCGCGCTTGCCGACGGTGGACACGTCTTGGCAGGGGAAGCCGCCGATCAGAATGTCAACGGGCTCGACCTCAGTGGTGGGCGAAGACCCTGGCCACGGGCTCATTGATCTCAGAGAACCAGACGGTCTCTCCGCCGAAGACATGTTCGACAGCGAGGTCGAGGCCGCCGTATCCCGAGAAGAGCGAACCGATCCTCAGCGGACTCGCGGGATCGGTCGGTGTGTCGTGCATGAATGCTCCGGCTGACGGGATGATCCCCGGCCAGAACTCGCGTGAGTCGTGTCGCCGGGCTGGTCACCTGTCAGGTGCACCACTACGTCGTGCTGACCTGTCCTCGCGGTCGCCGGCCCAGTGCCATCCAGTCCATCGACCAGCAACGTCCATTCACGACAGCCCGCACTCAGGAAGCTCCGCCACACCCTGCCTTTTCTGAGCTGACACGCGTCTTGCAGGTCGAGGTGGAACCGGGCATTGCCGCTGCGGAAGTCACCGGGCGCGGGGTGCTCACCTGCCCGGCAAGAGCGGAGGTGAACATGACGGTTTCGATGCGCGTGATGTCGGCAGGAGACGGCTACAAGTACCTGCTCAAGACGATCTCTGCTGCCGATGGCGACAGGTCGCTGTCAACGCCTCTAACCCGCTACTACGCGGAGGCCGGTACCCCTCCTGGCCGCTGGCTCGGCGCTGGAGTCGGCGCGCTGGGGCACGGCGAACTCTCGGTCGGTGACCACGTCTCAGAGCCGCAGCTCCAGCTCCTGATCGGTATGGGGCGAGACCCCGTCAGCGGCAACCCGCTTGGTTTAGCTTTCCCGGTCTACAAGACCCAGGTGGAGCGGATCGAGTCTCGGATTGCCGCTCTCGATCCGGCGTTGACTGCCGGCGCGAAGGGTGAGGCCGTCGCGCAGATCGTGGCCGAGGAGACCGCGCGGGGAACCCGACGAGCCGTGGCAGGGTTCGACTTCACCTTCTCGATTCCGAAGTCCGCGAGTGTGTTGTGGGCGGTCGCTGACGCCGGGGTCCAGGCGCTGATCGGTGAGGCGCATCATCGAGCGGTTGCGGAGGTGGTTGCGTTCATGGAGCGCGAGGTTGCAGCCACACGAACGGGCGCAACCGCCGGGGACGGTGCGGTTGCGCAGGTCGATGTCACCGGGCTCGTCGCGACCGCGTTCGATCACTTCGACTCCCGCGCCGGCGACCCTCACCTGCATACGCATGTGGTCATCAGCAACAAGGCCAAGACCGCCTTCGACGGCAAGTGGCGCTCACTCGACGGTAGGCCGATGCACGCCGCTGTCGTCGCCCTCTCCGAGCTGCACCAAGCCGTGTTCACCGACCACATGACCCGCACGTTCGGCGTGGCATGGGAGGCGCGCGAGATGGGCCGCGACCGGAACCCAGCGTGGGCGATCACCGGGGTGCCCGAGGAACTCGTCGCGGAGTTCTCCACCCGCGCCCGTCACATCGACATCGAGAAGGACCGCCTCATCGCCGAGTATGTCGCCCAGCACGGTCGCCAACCCTCGAACACGACGATCCTCAAACTCCGAGCCCAAGCGACCCTGACCACCCGCCCAGAGAAGCAGGTCCGGTCCCTGGCCGACCTCACCGCCGAGTGGCGCGACCGGGCCACGAAGACGCTGGGCCGGGACGCGGCGATGTGGGCGCGCGAGGTGACCGACAACGACAAACCGCTGCTGCTGCGCGCCGACGACGTGCCGCTCGACGTGATCGGCGAGATCGGGCGCTCAGTCGTGGAAGTGGTCGGCGAGAAGCGCTCGACCTGGCGACGGTGGAATCTCATGGCCGAAGCATCCCGGCAGACGATGGGCTGGCGATTCACCACCATGCAAGACTGAGAAGCCATCGTCGCAATGGTCACCGACGCAGCCGAACAGGTATCCCTCCGGTTGACGCCCCCCGAACTCGCTACGTCGCCGGTCGTGTTCCGCCGAGAGGACGGCACCTCGGTGTTCCGCCCGAAGAGTTCGACCGTGTTCACCTCAGAGACCCAGCTTGCGGCCGAAGACAGGCTGCTCGAACGCGCCAGCAACCTGGCCGGGCCGACGGTGGCGCTCGCGACGGTAGAGAAGATCACGCGTCGCGCCGACCCCGAGGGGCGGCTGCTCGGCGACGACCAAGCCGACGCTCTGATCCGAATCGCCGTGTCGGGACGGATGCTCGATGTCCTCGTCGGCCCAGCCGGAGCGGGCAAGACCACCGCCATGAACGCACTCCGTCGCGCATGGGAAGCCGAGCACGGGGCGGGGTCCGTCGTGGGGCTCGCGCCGTCAGCCGTCGCAGCACAGGTGCTCGCCGATGACCTCGGCATCGCGACCGAGAACACCGCGAAGTGGTGGCAAGACCATCTCCTGCACGGCACCACCTTCGAGACGGGGCAACTCGTCATCATCGACGAAGCCTCCTTGGCGGGCACTCTGTCGCTGGACCGTATTACCCACCTTGCCCAGGATGCCGGCGCGAAGGTGCTGCTGGTTGGCGACTATGCCCAGCTGCAATCAGTGGACGCCGGCGGCGCGTTCGCGATGATCGCCAATAACCGGAACGACACCCCGGAGCTGGTCGATGTTCACCGCTTCACCCATCCGTGGGAGAAGACCGCCTCACTCGAGCTGCGCCACGGGCGCGCCCAGGCCATCGACTCCTACCTCGCCCATCAGCGCATCACCGGCGGCGACGCCGAGACCATGACCGATGCCGCCTACAACGCCTGGCGCGCCGACCGTGACAAGGGGCTCGTCTCGGTGCTGATTGCTGAGACCCACGAAGACGTGACAATCCTCAACCGACGCGCCCGCGCGGACCTGATCCACAACAAGACGCTGAACCCCGACCGCGAGGTCGAGCTGCGTGACGGCACGGCCGCCGGGGTCGGTGACACGATCACCACGCGCGACAATGACCGGAGGCTTCGCACCGCGAACGGGCGGGACTGGGTGCGCAACGGCGATGTCTGGACGATCACGGCCGTCGGCGATGACGGGACTCTCACCATTGCGCGCGACTACGGGACCGGGACCACCGTCCGTCAGGACGGGACTATCGCGGTGCGGAGGCGTGGGCGAAGATTCGGCAGCAGCATCGTCCTGCCAGCCTCGTATGTCTCCGAGAGTGTCGATCTCGGCTACGCAGTGACCGCGTTCCGTGCGCAAGGTGTCACGACTGACACCGCGCATGTGCTAGTCGAGCCGACCTCGACCAGAGAGACCTTCTACGTCGCGATGACCCGAGGCCGGCACTCCAACCACGCCTACGTCACCCTTGACCGCGCCGACGACCACCCAGAGCCGCACCCCGGCGACGATCCCAACGCGACCGCGCGCACCGTCCTCCACGGTGTACTCCAGCACAGCGGAGCTGAGCTCTCGGCCCACGAGACCATCGTTGCCGAGCAGGAACAGTGGGGCTCGATCGCCCAGCTCGCCGCCGAGTACGAGACCATCGCTGCCGCAGCACAGTACGACCGCTGGGCCACCCTCATCCGCACCTCCGGACTCACCGACGAACAGGCCGACAGTGCCATCGAATCCGACGCATTCGGGCCACTCACGGCCGAACTCCGCCGCGCTGAGGCCACCCACCATGATGTCGAGACGCTCCTGCCTCGCCTCGTCGCAGCGCGAGGGTTCGGCGACGCCGACGACATCGCTGCCGTCCTCCATTACCGTGTCGAACGAGCGACCGCACGACCGGCAGGATCAGGACGAACCCGGACACCGCCGCAACTCATCGCCGGCCTCATCCCACAAGCGAATCGCGTAGCGGACGCCGAGATGCGTGCAGCACTCGACGAGCGAGAAGCACTGATCGAAGCACGCGCCGACGCCGTACTCGACGGCGCACTGACCGAGAGCGTGCCGTGGACGAGGGCCCTTGGAGCGCAGCCGAACGACCGACGACGAGCGGCGATTTGGCGCAAGGCCGCCCGCGTAGTCGCCGCCTACCGAGACCGCTACCGCATCACCGACGACGCACCCCTCGGCGTCCGACCCGAATCGACTGCCCAGAAGATCGATGCGGCCCGAGCACGAGCCGCAGTCATACAGGCAGACGAGGTCGCCCGTGCTCACGCGGCGGGTGGCGGGCGTCGCCCGGTCGAGCGAGGGTCACTCGGTCGCCTGCTGTGACTCCTCCGATGGTCCTGCGATCAGCGGAGGATGTTGTCGTTCAGTCTGATTGGACGGACCTCTCATCTTGGACGGGATCATCCGGCATGACCTTGATCTCTAGCGGCAGGTGCTCCCTGCCCCGAGAGGCTGCTACCGGTAGGCTTGGAGCATCAACACCCGGCTTTGGAGGCGTGCGACTGAGAGGAGGTCTCCTGATGGCGACCAACGATCAGGTCAAGGCGCTCGTGAAGAGCCACGCTGACGGTGATGACCCGCAGTTCTACGCCGTTGCCATGCAGGTCGCGGCCAAAGCTGCCCGTGCCGGGCAGTCGAAATTCGCTCAGGAGCTTCGCGATCTCGTAAACGACCTCCGTGAGCGATCAGGTCAGCGGGCGCGTATCGCCGCGGTCGTTCCGTTCCCTCAGCCAAAGGGCGAACTGGGGGCGTTGCTGAATGTCTCGTACCCCGAGGCCAGGCTGAGTGACCTCGTGCTGACGGACAGACTCCAAGAACGACTGAGGCATGTGTTGCTAGAGCAGCGGCAGCGTGACGCGCTTGCCCGACATGGCCTGACCCCCGCTCGGCGCCTCCTGCTCACAGGGCCGCCTGGCACCGGAAAGACCTCCACCGCGCGTGTGATCGCCGGGGAACTCGGACTTCCGCTGTTCTCGATCAGGCTGGACACGGTGTTGACGAAATTCATGGGTGAGACAGCCGCGAAACTCCGTCTTGTGTTCGACGCACTGGCGCAGACGCGAGGGGTCTACCTCTTCGATGAAGTTGACGCACTCGGCGGCGACCGTGCCGCACAGAATGATGTTGGTGAGATTCGTCGAGTGCTCAACTCGTTCCTTCAGTTCCTCGAAGAGGACACGTCAGACAGCGTCATCATTGCAGCGACGAACCACCCCAGCTTGTTGGACAACGCGCTGTTCCGTCGATTCGATACGGTGATGGACTTCGCGCTACCCGACGATGCTGCGGTGGAGTCGGTCATCAAGAATCGACTGGCGTCTTTTCAGATCTACAACTTGAGTTGGACACGCATCATTCCGGCGGCCCGCGGCCTGAGTCATGCCGAAATAGCCACTGCCGCCGAGAATGCCGCCAAGCGAACCATCCTCAGCGATCGCACCCGGGTGCGAACCGATGATGTCGTCATCGCGCTAGAAGAACGTCCTCGTTCCCACCGTCGGACGGACAGGGCAACCTAACGGAGATGGCTGAACGAGACCGCCCGCACATCTTTGTGCCGACGCCGCCCGCGTCTGAGTCGTTCACGCCCATTTCGACGCCGGTACCAAGTCGGGGCGGTGGTTTTAGCGGCAGCCGCAGCGAGCATGGGAAACGCCTAACCGAGGAGTTCGAGGCTGCTTGGGAACCCCCAACAGATGAGCCGGAGACCACCGGGACCTACCTCACCTTCACTTCGTTTCCCGGCCTCGAATTGATGTTTGAGAGTTTGGAATCGCGCCGGCCCGGTTCACAGCCAGAGCTTGTTGCGGTCCAAGCGGAGATGACGCACGCTGGTGAGGTAGTAAACGCGACGGTCTTTATCCCGGATGGGCAGAAGGAGTTCTTTCTCAAGAAGCTTGAGCAGTACGTGGAGACTGCTGAAGTAGTGGAGGGTAAGCCAAACAATGCGACCCTCATCGAAGGAATCGCGTCTATTCGCCGTGCAACGATCCGGGAGTTGTGGACAGACCCTGCCGACGAGTACCCAACCGACCCAACCCAGTCTCGGTGGTGGGAGCTATGGCTCAGAGCTGGCGACGGTAGAGAGTACGAGCGGCTGACAGAGTACGCCCGGCAGCACAGCCTCCCGGTGAGCGATCACTACCTCGGATTCGGTGACCGAACGGTCGTACTCATCCGCGCCACCAGCGAGCAACTCGCCATGACCTTCCGGAGCATTGATGACATCGCTGAGTTGCGCCGTCCTCACGAAGTAGCCTCTTTCCTTCCGAGTCTGTCCGCATTTGAACAGCGTGACTGGGTGAGTGAGCTGCAATCGCGAGTTGAGCACGCAGGAGCTGACGCGCCTGTGGTGTGCATCCTTGATCGAGGCGTTCAAGCCGGGCATCCGCTGTTGGAAGATTCGCTTGCAGCCGATGACCTGCACGCGGTTGAGCCGAGCTGGCGCAAAGATGTGGCGATCCATGGGCATGGCACCGAGATGGCGGGCCTCGCGCTCTACCGAGACTTACAGGCGGCCATCAGCTCGCAGCACGGCGTTCGTCTTGGGCACAGGCTCGAATCCGTTAAGTTGCTCCCTGACACGGGTAGCAACGATCCTGACGTGTACGGGGCGGTGACCGCACGAGCGGTGGATCAGCCAGAGATCTCCGCGCAGGATCGTTCTCGGGTGTTCATGTTGGCTATCACCGCGCCAGCAGCTGCACCGAACCCGGGACACCGCGTCGAGGACCGTCCAATGCAGGAAGCAGGGCGTCCAACCGCGTGGTCAGCCACGATCGATGCCCTGACCTACGGTCGGGCTATCGACGATAGCGTTCCCAAGTTCACCTACCTGAACCGAGACGAAGAACCAACGCCCCGACTCTTCGTGGTCTCAGCTGGAAACATCCGTGATGTGCGGGCCGAAGACGATCACCTCGACCGCAGCGACGAGGAGGGCGTCGAAGACCCTGCGCAAGCGTGGAATGCGCTCGTCGTCGGAGCCTACGCCGAACATGACGCAATGGACCACGCCCCAGATGTCTTCGCGGGGTACGTGCCAATCGCCGCCCGTGGTGAACTCTCACCGACCAGCCGCACTTCGGTGTCCTTCGACCAGAAGCGTTGGCCGTTCAAACCCGACGTCGTCGCACCTGGCGGAAACCTCGCTCGTACCCCAGACGGCACCGATGTAGATACTCCGGAGAACCTCGCGATCCTCACCACTCGCCTGCAACATCCAGGTGAGGGCTACTTCACGACCACCCGAGATACCTCAGCGGCAACGGCCCACGTAGCGGCCGTCGCAGCCGACATTCGTGCGGCGTACCCTCACTTGAGACCGGAAACGATCCGTGCCTTGATCGTCCACTCCGCAGAGTGGACCAGCGCGATGCGGACACGCATCGACGCGACCACCACGAAGGGGGCCGCAGTCAACCTGCTGCGCCGCTATGGCATGGGAGTGCCCAGTCTGGAACGCGCCACGCGCAGCGCCATCAACGCATTGACGCTGGTGGATGAGGCTGTGATCCACCCTTACGAACGCGACGGTAACTCCAGCAGCGGCAAATCCCGTGAAATGAACTTGCACCGCCTGCCGTGGCCTATCGACGCGTTGTCAGCACTTGGCGAGACCGAAGTCCAGCTGCGTGTCACACTCTCGTACTTTGTGGAGCCGAACCCATCGAGTCGTGGGTGGACCGGGCGATACCACTACCCCTCTCATGGGTTGCGTTTCGCCATGAAGCGACCCGAGGACAACCTCGACGCGTTCCGCCAACGTGTCAACAAGCAGGCCCGCGAGGAAGGCGAGAAGCCGCTGGCTCTCAACACCGAGACTGGCTGGCTGTTCGGACGTGACCAGCAGACGTCGTCTGGTTCCCTCCACACCGACATCTGGACGGGATCAGCCGCCGACCTCGCCGCCAAGGAAGCTGTCGTCGTGTACCCAGTCGCGGGGTGGTGGAAGAACCGGCCAAAGATGGATCAGAGCGATAACGGCGTCAACTACTCACTCGTTGTCAGCATCGAGGCTCCCGAGGTCGAAGTTGATTTGTGGACACCGGTCTATCAGCAGGTGGCCGCAGTAATTGAGGTCTAGCCAGGTCCAGCCAAGGTGCGCGAGCACCGTGGTGATCCTGCCAACCTAGAGATCGCGTCGAGCCTCGCGGTCCAAGGGTAGGTCGCGACGTTGATGTAGCGAATGCGCGCTCGTCCCAGGACTGAGTGACTTCGTTTCCGCCTTCTCGCTGCGTCGGACCACGTCATCCGCATGGGAAATGACTCGCGCAAGCCTTTCAGCGAGCAGATGATTTGAGCCGACGCTCGTTGCGCTCGTGATTGGTCCTGGAACGGCACCCACGATGCGACCAAGCTCATGAGCGCGTTGCGCGACGGCCAGAGAACCGGAGCGTGCTCCGGCCTCGACGACCACTGTTGCGGCCGATAGAGCGGCCATCAGCCGCGCCCGAGCGAGGAAGCGGTGGCGCGTAGGCACCGCACCTGGTGGAACCTCACTAACCATGAGGCCGAGGTCGGCAACTCGCTCAAGCAGTTCTCGGTGACCCACCGGGTAGGGACGATCAACGCCGTTCGCCATGACCGCGATCGTGTCGCCACCGGACGCCAGGGCCGCTCGATGGGCAGCTCCCTCGATGCCGTACGCACTGCCGGCAACCACTACCCGTTCAGCGTTGGCGAGGTCGGAAGACAGTTGTCCGGCCACATGCTCGCCGTAGGAGGTCGCGGCCCTCGCGCCGGTGATGGTGACAAACTCGCTGAGCGGTCGCGCCAGGAACGAGGTAGCGCCACGAGTCCACAGGACATATGGCCGCCGATCGCCAAGATCGTCGAGCGCAGACGGCCAATCTTGGTCGCCAGGGATCAGCACGCCGATACCCATGCGCTGGGCTTCGACGATGCGCTGGGAGTGTGTCTGAGCGTCCGGACGCTCGAACTGAGCGCGCCAGACCCGTGCGTCAACGGTGCCGAGGGCCGGCACCCCATCGTCACGCTCAGCGAGCCGGAGCACCTCCACCGCTCCCACCTCGCCCAGGAGACGGCCTGTCACGGCGTCGTCTGGTTCGACGATCATCGACAGCACCATCCGTGCTGTGCGCTCGTCCTGGACCAACTGGCTCAGGTTCGCCATCATCGGCTCCTCTCGCTCGTACAGAGAGGTACGCACGGCGACGCGAAACCGGAGGGTTCCGTGAACGCCGCCCCCGGCGTACAGTGGAGGTTGAGGCAGGTTCTCCTCATATTGCGGGTCCTCCGGGACGGCCTTCGGGCACTCATACACGTTCTGCCTCCTCGACGGAGAAACACGTGTGACGAGAGGCCCGTCATGTTCCACTTCATCTGGACGCTCAGCGTTCGCACTCGCGATTACCTGCATCGCTACATGCCGAGCAACCGACTGCTCGCTGCCATCCGCACCCGACGCGGACTCAGGTGGGGGCTGCCCGCGATGCTGGTCGCTCTCCCGTACTTCCTGATTGCTTACGCCTGCTCGTCCGCGGTCGCCGTCGGCGGTCCCGGTTGGCTGCACCTCATCGTGCTGTGGGCGTGCTGGAACGCGCTCAAGTTCGTCATCATGGGACCCGTGAGCGTTGTGCTGCTCGTCCGTGTACGCCTGTGCGAGGCCGCAATCCGTCGCCGTCAGCGCCGCGACGCCTTCACCGAGGAATATGCTCGCGTCCCGGTTCTGCACGCCTAGAGTCACCCGACTGCGACCAGGGACGAGGCGACGCGCGATCGACGGCCGCCGCCAGGCCGGATCACGATGCCGTGGGATGCGAGTGCCCGCCGGACCGCCTGCGGCCCTGCCCCGACCTTCACGCCGACCTCTACCAGCGTCAACCCGCTGAGGTAGAGGTCGGCTGCTTCGTGGATGCGGGAAGGGTCGAAACTCCCGCGTCGGATCGAGACTTCCCGCCGAGTCAGGTGGGCGGCGACAGTTCGGCGATTCACTCCGAACCGAGATGCAAGCTCCACGAGCGTCGCCCCTTCCCGATACTCCGCCACCAGGTCATCGACCTGCTCGGGGCGCAGAAGGGTTTGAGCCATCTCAAGTGACCGCACCATCCGACCCCGGGAGTCCGTCACCATCGGCCTCGACCCACGCCGGTCCTGCTTGTAGAAGCCGCGTGACCTGCGCAAAGACAGGGTTTTCAAGGATGGGCAGGGGTTCTCAAACTCTCTACGGAGGTCCACCCAAAGTGTCTTACGGGAACACGCGACATCGGAAGATGGCGAGTGTTCCCGTTTGGCTTCCTTGCCTGCCGCGGCGCTCATCGCCTCGGTGACGATGGTGGCGAACGGCTCGGCGAGGCGTG
>Ga0334883_1000678_pt1 | contig 59123 bp, 56 predicted proteins | sample GraSluR1_MG_6_FD_207230 | JGI IMG/M metagenome (GOLD analysis project Ga0334883, IMG submission 207230) | Sludge microbial communities from methane-producing bioreactor in Wageningen University, Netherlands - Granular Sludge_09_05-R1 | ecosystem: Engineered > Bioreactor > Anaerobic >...
ACATGTCGTAGTTAGTGGTTTGAGTGAACTTCCGGTGCATTTCTGCTACAGGTAAGAGCAGGTTATCAACCACAAAAGCTTCAAGCACTGGTATACATTCGACCAGATCCACTTTTCGGCTGAGATAGTTGAGTCCCAAATGTTGGTGTAAATTCCAACTCATTGTTTCTCAGGTTAGTTGAGGACATTCTTATTATCCTCGTTTATACACTCTATATATGGTCACATGACCAATTGCATTGTTTTGCATCTTCGTTTCTGCGTCAAGAACTATTTTCAAAGTGACCTCATTGCGACGGGCTGAAGCCCTGTGGAGGAGGCGTAGCCGACGGAACAGGGCTTCAGCCCGTCGCGCATCGACTCCACCACTATGGGTTTCTTTCGGTGATCTTTGATCCTTTCTAATGGTTCTGTTAGGTATATCTTTCCGCTTGTCCAATCCTCTGAATATCCTTGCAGGATAGCTCCAATGAGACGTACACAGCTATCCTCATTAGGGAATATCCGGATGCATTTCTCACGGCGTCTAAGTTCCTCATTGAGACGCTCCAAAGGATTGGTGCTTTTTATCTTGCTCCAATGTGAGGTTGGAAACTCCAGATATACTGATATTTCATGGAAAGTGCTATCCAGCCAATCCAGAAGTTTATCCTTTCCCTTGGCTTGAGCTGTATTGATAAGCTCTTTCCATGCCAGTTTAAAAGAATCTACGGTTCTGGAACCCACCAAATCCTTCATCAAGGGCAACAACCACTGCAGGTCAGCCTTGGATACTTTGCTCTGGGCATTGCGCATCCAGTGGACGATGCAGCGTTGCCTTTGCTGTCCTGGGAAACACTCTTCTATTGCTTTGATTAGTCCATCATGCTCATCACTGATCCAGAGTTCACTTCGTTCTAAACCACGTGCTTTCAACTGCTGCAGAAAGTCCTTCCAGTTATGGTAGCTCTCTTTATTGCCCAATTGGAGTCCCAGTACGTCACGATGTCCATCTTCTTTGAGTCCGATGGCTATCAGGATTGCCGTTGATACAACCCCACGCTCGGTTCTGATCTTGGTATAGATAGCGTCAAGCCAGATATAGGCATAACGCTGATCAAGCTTTCTGGTTCTCCAAATCTGCACTTCTTCATCTATCTGGGAGGCACATCTGCTCACTAAGCTACGGTCTATGTTTTCCAGACCCAAATCAACAAAAAGATTGTTCATCTTGCGGGTCGAAACACCATTGATATAGGCCTCGCTTACTATACTGATCAGAGCCCTGTCCACTCTTTGATAATGCTCCAAAATGGAGGGATAGAAACTACCCCTCCTCAACTTGGGGATGCTTACATCTATAGGACCTATCCCAGTACTGAGAGGTTCTTTGCGCTCTCTGTACCCATTTCGATAATTAGTCCTTGCCACATTGCGTTCATAGTGACCGGCTCCAAGCTGATTACTCAGCTCGGCTTCGATGATCCTGTGTATGCTGCTCTCAAGCACTTTCACGAAATCTCCTGGTACCGTCTCTTGAATTAGCTTGACGATTTCTGCCACTTCATTCTTGCTTCTCTTTGGTTGAGTCATGATCTTCTCCTTGTCTGGTAGTTTTTTGGTTTAAACCATCAAAACAAAGAGCGGGATCCGGCTCAACCTTTTTCTTCATCAGGCTTTCACCAATTTACACCAACCTTTGAGACACAACCTCCATAGCATGTATCCTTTACATACATGAAATGACCGGTGGGCATGGCATATACCCTCTTTTCCTGCATTGGATTACATTGGTAATCCTCTGAATCCAGAAGTGTTTGACTGGTGTCGCTGGCAAAATCGTAAAACTCAAGCCCATCTTCCCAAGCAATGACAAAGTGATTCTCAGACACAATATCGATATGGAAGCGCCCATGAAAGTCAGAGCCAATCGGCATGTTATCAATAATCCTGTACTCAAGGTCATTGGCGTCCAAGCGGATTAATACCAATCCTTGAGGATTGCCTTGCGGGTATTGATAGACAACATAGTATTTCCCAAAACGCTGCGTATAGATTTCCTTGACTGCCGTGCCCTCGATACCGGTTATGTTACCAATCTGCACTGCTTCGGTCAGAATATTGCTTTGCGAGAGATATTGAAATCCTGTTACCTGTATGCTTCCATTAGCAGTAGTCATCTTATAGAATTGCAGATCGCCGCTCTGGAGCTTGATCACGTCGTCATAAGCATGCGGAATGCCCAGGGAATTAGCCAGGCTAATCTCAATTTGAGGTTCTTGAGCGCATAAACCTAAGATAGCTATCCAAAAGATAACTGTCAATACACCGGACATCACGTCCTTTACTTTCATCTGAGCCTCCATCCACAGGTAATTCTCTGTGACTATGTTTTATGCAGCAACCAAGACGCAGCAAACATCCAGCCTATCAAAATGTCAAGCACAAAGCGTCAGAACCATATTGACTGCCTATTGAGATACGCTCATGATACGGTCATGATGCCGTGATTTTCATGACCGTATCATGACCGTATCATGACCGTATCTCAATAAGGGTGATAGGACTTTGGAGTTAATGTCGCTTGATAACTATATGCATGCCGTCGAGTTATGGGCTTAACATAAACTCCTGTATGCCTTCGCTCCTCGTGCGGCATTGACTTCAAACAGCGGGGATGGGGAGGCGATCTTGCTGCTTGAACTCCTTCGCTTCGCTACGAAGTCCAAGGGTGGAGGCATCCCGCTGCTACGAGAAAAGATTACGGAGCTTTTGAAAGCTCCGCTATGAGAAGTCTCATCTAATGAAGGTAGAACGATTTTTCTTGACAGTAAAAGCCGGGGTTTCACCATGAGCTTTGATGAAATTTTGCTCAAATTGGAGGTTAGAATGTCAACAGCGCATCAACAGCTGAGAATTGACTTGGGAATGTATTCGAAAAACAAGTACCGAGCCCTTGTGGGAGATTCTCTTGAGCAGCTCAGAACAATTCCAAGCAATCATGTTGATCTGATCGTGACCTCACCCCCATATTCAGACCAGCGCAAGAATACCTATGGCGGGATCAAAGCAGAGCATTATGTGGAATGGTTTTTGCCCATCAGCGCGGAGTTGAAGAGAGTGTTAAAACCCAGCGGTACGTTCATTTTGAACATCAAAGAGAAAGTGATAAACGGTGAAAGGAGTACCTACGTGCTTGAGTTGATTCTGGCATTGCGCAAGCAAGGATGGCTATGGACAGAGGAGTTCATCTGGAACAAGAAGAATTGCTTCCCCGGCAAATGGCCAAACCGATTTCGTGATAGTTGGGAAAGACTGCTTCAATTCAATCTAAATAGAAGCTTTGCCATGTATCAGGACGCGGTGATGGTGCCCATTGGCTCATGGGCCAATACCAGACTAAAGAATCTTTCTGAGACTGATCAGAGACGAGACAACGCCAAGAATAACAGCGGGTTTGGCAAGAATGTCTCAAACTGGTTGGGGAAGGAATACGTATATCCAACGAATGTCCTGACTCTTGCCACCGAATGCTATAATAAGTCTCACAGCGCTGTCTATCCGAAGGAACTGCCGGAGTGGTTCATCAAGCTTTTTACGCAGGAGCATGATGTCGTATTGGATCCGTTTGTGGGTTCCGGCACCACGATGTTCGCGGCCGAAGCCCTTAATCGATCATCAATTGGCATCGATATCATACCGGATTATATCCAGATGATCAAAACGAAGTTCGAAAGCCTGGGTTATTCATACAATGAAAGGGATGATAGTTATGGGATCTATAACGATTAAGAAAATAGAAGAATACATCCAAAGTGAGCTGCCATCATTTTACAAAAAGCGCTTTGAAGGGCTTGAGAATCTCCATCTGGACAAGGTACTCAAGAAGAAGAATCCATATCTGATCCGAGTTAAACACTCCGACATAGCTCACGAAGTAGTGAAAAGTGTTTTAGATGCTTTCATCAGTTCCAGTGAGGAAGCGATTTTCGGAGATTGGCTTGAGGGATTGGCCATTCATGTGTGCCGCATTGTTTATGGCGGAGTAAAATCTGCCACTCCCGGAATTGATTTGGAATTTGAAAGAGATGGAATCAGGTATCTGGTTTCTATCAAATCCGGCCCAAACTGGGGTAACTCAAGCCAAGTGAAAAAGATGGTTCAAGACTTTGTATCCGCTAAAAGAGTCCTGCATACATCAAACGCGAAAGTTCGCGTGGAGTTCATAAACGGTTGCTGCTATGGCAAGAGTAAAGCTGACTGCAGGAATGGCATTTACTTCAAGTATTGTGGACAGCAATTCTGGGAGTTTATCTCAGGTAACAAAAGCCTGTATATGGACATTATTGAACCCTTGGGGCGCAATGCTAAACTGAGAAACGAAGAGTATCAGGATAAGTATCACGAAATCCTGAATGTGCTCACCAAGAGGTTTATCGATCAGTATTGCGATCCATCAGGAAAAATCGATTGGGCTGCTATTGTGCGGCTGAACTCATCTTACGAAACATCAAAATAGTATTCCCTCCTTCCGAGTTTGGAAACAATAACCCAGACAAGCATGACCAAAGCATGCGCAGTTCCCAAGGTGGTAAACATGAAAGCGAAACTTTATCTGATCGATGGCACAGCCCTGCTCTATCGGGCATACTTTGCCTTTATCCGTGATCCTTTGATCAACAGCCGGGGCGAGAACACCTCTGCCATCTTCGGTGTGGTCAATTCCTTCCTCACGCTCTTGGATAAGCATCAGGCTGAGTATCTGGCCATCGCCTTTGATCGCAAAGCTCCCACCTTTCGCCATTTGGAATATGATGAATACAAGGCCAATCGCCCCCCCATGCCGGATGATATGCAAAGCCAGATCGCGCCCATCCTGGATTTCTTTTCCCTGGCCAAAGTGCCGCAGATTGGTAAAGATGGCTATGAGGCTGATGACGCTTTGGGCACCATGGGCGAGCGCTTCAAAAAGGACTTTGACATCGTGTATGTGACGGGAGATAAGGACTATTGCCAGTTGATCGAGGCTGGAGTAGCGGTCTATGATCCGATGAAGGACATCGTGCTGGACACAGACGCTGTTTTCGCCAGGTATCAGGTGCGCGCGGAGCAGTTCATCGACTATCTGGCTTTGGTAGGGGACAGTTCGGACAATATCCCGGGAGTAAAGGGCATCGGACCCAAAGCCGCGGTAGCACTGCTGGCTGAATATCCCGATCTGGACGCGATCTATGCCAATATCGAAGGGGTGAACCCCAAGTATCGCGCGAAACTGGAAGCAAACCGCGATAATGCCTTTCTTTCCAAACATCTGGCTACGATCGTGCGAGACGCGGACATCCAACTGCCGCAAATCGAGCAACTCAAGTTTGAGGTGTCCAATCTGGCAGCCGCCATTAAGATATTGAAAGACCATGAATTAGTCAGCCTGCAACGCAGGATCGAAGCGCGCTATCCACAGCTCAAACCAGCAGCCGCGATGCCCACGCAGACTGAGGAGTACCAGGTTGACATCTTTAGTGAAACAGAAAGCCGGGCTGAGCCGGAACCCCCAATCCCGCATACACAAGTAAAAGAACAGCGCTTTGCAGCGATCCTCATTGATGCCAAGTCCTTGCCCGAACTGCTCCTGAAACTGGAGCAGCAAGATAGCATCAGCATCGATTGCGAAACGGATTCATTGGATTCGTTAACTGCATCCCTGGTGGGCATTTCTCTGTGTTTTGAGCATGACAGGGCCTACTACCTGCCCTTGGGACATCAGATGACGGAAAACCTGCCTTTGGAGGACACGCTGGCCAAACTGAAGCAGGCACTACGTGGCAAAACTCTGATCGGGCACAATCTGAAGTATGATCTGATGGTATTCCAGCAGCATCGGATGAGCTTGGACAATCCCATCTTTGACACAATGATCGCGGCCTATATCCTGGATGCTGGAGCCTACAATTATTCCCTGGATGAATGCGCGGCCAAAGAATTACGCTACAGCATGATGCCCATCAGCGAGCTGATCGGGAAAGGGAAAAAGCAAATCACCTTTGATCTGGTGAGCAAAGAAGACGCCTGCTTTTATGCCGCGGAAGATGCCTGGGTGGCTTACAAGCTCCATCAGGTCTATCAACCCATTCTGGCCAACAGCATGGCAAAATCCGTTTATTACGACATTGAACTGCCTCTCCTACGCGTTCTGATGCGCATGGAGGAAAACGGGGTGAGTCTGGACACACAGATGCTGAGCGAGATCTCGCATCATCTGAATCTGGAACTAAAGCGGTTGACGGACGAGATCTATGACATTGCGGGATATGAGTTTAACATCAATAGCACTCAACAATTGGCAAAACTGCTCTTTGAGGAGATGAATCTGCCTGCAAAGAAGAAGACGAAGAGCGGCTTTTCCACGGATAGCAGCGTCCTGGAAGCCCTGTCTGATGACTATGAGATCGCGGCTAAGATCCTGGAATATCGCCAGTTGATGAAACTGGAAAGCACCTATGTGAGCGCTTTGCCCAAGCTGATCAGCCCCAAAACCGGCAGGATTCATTCTTCTTTTAACCAATGCGTGGCCTCCACCGGCCGGCTCTCCTCCACCAATCCCAATCTGCAAAACATCCCGATCCGCAGCAAGATCGGTCGCGAGATCCGCAAAGCCTTTATTGCCAAGGATAGTGAGCACGTGATCCTGGCCGCGGATTATTCTCAGATCGAACTGCGCCTGCTGGCTCTGATGAGTGGTGACGAGCTTTTGCAAAAAGCCTTTCGGGATGGCATCGATATCCATCGTCAGACCGCGGCTTTGATCCATAATGTGAGCCTGGAAGAGGTGAATAGCGATATGCGTCGGGCTGCCAAGACCATCAATTTTGGCCTGCTCTATGGCATGGGACAGCGCAAACTTTCGCGCGAACTGGGCATCACTCAGGCTGAGGCCAAAGCTATGATCGAGCAATACTTTGCCCGTTTTCCGGCAATCAAAAACTTCAGTGCCTACTGTGTGGCCAAAGCCCAAAGCGAAGGGCAGGCTAGCACACTGTTTGGCAGATTCCTGGCGCTGCCGGGTATTCATAACAAAAACAAAGGCATCAGCAGTGAGGCTGAACGCGTGGCAGTCAATATGCCCATCCAGGGCACAGCTGCGGATCTCATCAAACGCGCGATGATCGCTATCGACGGAAAGATCAAAGATCAGAATGATGTAGACATGATCCTGCAAGTGCACGATGAACTGGTCTTTGAAGTGCGCAAAGATGCCGTGACCGAGCTGTCCGAATTGATTCGCACTGAGATGGAGAATGCCTTGCCGGAAGAATACAGGAAGCAGATCACGCTGGGTGTGGATATCGGGTATGGGGATAGCTGGTTTGAGGCTCATTAAGTGACAGGTGACAGGTGACAGGTGACAGGTGGCAGGTCGATAGCGCAGAACAGTTCCAGCTAATGATTTGTGGCTATTTGTGATCTTTCATTTGTGTGTATTTGTGGGAAAGAATAAGCTGGGATCACACGCTACGAATGGTGTTTAATGCGTTCGAGCAAGTGCGAGCGTTTGCCGATCTTGAGTAACCAGTAAAGGATGAAAAGGATCAGCAGAGCGGCGATGGCACCGATCACAAATACGAACCAGGGGAGTTCTTTGCGATACTCCACGGTCATGTATTCATGTTTGTTCCACATCTGTGAGGTATCATAGCTCCAGGTCACGGTTTTGCCTTTGGCATCGATGTTTGAGGGGTCGGCATTGCTGGAGATGATCTTCCAGGGAGCGTGCAACTTGTAGCTCCAGATAGTATGTTCGGTCTGCATTTGGCTGAAGAATTCTTCCAGTTCGTCTTCTTCTTCCTGACTACCCAGAGAGATGCGGCGTTTGAAGGTGATGCGACGCCCGGGCTCTTTGTTGAGCGTGATTCTACCCCAAAAATCAGCTGAACTGAGCTGATCGTTGACATTGTTGAATGCTTCCACGCTTTTGAACTTGAAGGAGATATCGTAGATCACGTCCTGCCCTTTGCGCTGCACATTGTAGCTTTGCAGGGTGATTCCGGGAAGATTTGCTTTACGGAGGATTTCTTCGGGGTTTTCATATTGTGAACGGTGAATCAGGCGGAGCTTCGCCCTGCCTGAGCCGTCGCGATGCAGCCAGAGCTCTTCATCATAGTGTACGCATCCCACCAGCGAAACCATCGCCAGAACGCATATCAGGAGCCGTTTCATCAGATATCTATCCTCAAACAGTTTTCGTTTATTAACCTAAAAACAAAGCGGGCGTCTTTTGGCAAGCAATTTCTTTGATGCGATGCTAAATGTTCTCGATATGTATAGTTTTCAGAGTAAAGGGTGATTTCGTGCTTGACAAAAGACGGCGAGGCACTAACTTATGTATTAAACAGATAAGTATATGGAGGTAAAGATGATAGCTTTACGTGAAGTTTGGCATTGCCCGATTTGCGGAAACACAGTTGAAGCCGTGTTTGGCGGCCCGGGCGAATTAGTTTGCTGTGGCGAACCGATGAAACTGCTCAAAGAGAATACCGTGGACGCTGCTAAAGAAAAGCACGTGCCGGTGGTCACCGATCTTGGCAATTCCATCAAAGTAGAAGTAGGCTCAGTGCCGCATCCCATGGAAGAAAAACACTATATCGCTTTTGTGGAAGTGCTGACCAAAAAGAAGGTTTACCGTCATGAATTTAAACCCGGCGAAGCCCCTGTGGCCGAGTTTCCGGTGAAACACGCTGAAGTAGAATCAGTTCGTGAATACTGCAATTTACATGGCCTGTGGAAAGCATAGGCCAATTCAAGGAGGAATGAATGCCTTTTAAAGAAACCCGCACCGCTGAAAACCTGATGAAGTCTTTTGCCGGAGAGTGCCAGGCCCGCATGCGCTATGAATACTCTGCCAAAACTGCCAAGAAAGAAGGTTATGAACAAATCGCCAATATCTTCATCGAGACAGCTCTGAACGAGAAAGAACACGCCAAGGTCTTTTTCCGTCACCTGCTCAAAAACGGCATGGAAGCCCAAGTGGTGAACATCATGGCTTCTTATCCTGTGGGTTGGAGCGAGACTGATGACGCTACCCTGAAAAATCTGGAATTTGCCGCCAGCGGTGAAAAAGAAGAATGGACCGAGCTCTATCCCATGTTTGCCGATATCGCCGAGGAAGAAGGCTACAAAGAGATAGCCCTTTCCTGGAGACTGGTAGCCAAAGTGGAAAAAGAGCACGAAAAGCGCTTCCGCAAACTTTATGAAAACATCAAGAATCTGAAGGTCTTCACCAGAGATCAGAAAATGTTCTGGAAATGCCTGAATTGTGGCTACATCCACGAAGGTGAAAGCGCGCCCAAAGTGTGCCCCACCTGCAATCATCCCCAAAGCTATTTCGAAATCCATCTTGAAACCTACTAAATAATGGAGGAATCCCATGCAGAAGTATCAATGCATCGCGTGTGGCTGGATCTATGATCCGGCTGAGAACGACAACGTACCTTTTGAGCAACTTCCAGAAGACTTTGTTTGCCCGGAATGCGGTGTCGGCAAAGACATGTTTGAACCCTACGAATAAGGATAATCCAAGCCGGGGAAAGACTACTTTCCCCGGCATTATTGACTAACGACAATATGTGTTTGAGGAAATATGACAATCACCGAATTCAATGAGATCCTGGATTTTGCCATTGAGCGTGAAAAGGAAGCTGTGGACTTTTATAAGAACCTGCAACAAGAAGCCAAATTCAAAGCCCACAAAGAGATGCTGGCCGAGCTGGAAGCCATGGAGATGGGGCACATCGTGGTGATCGAAAGCATCCGCCAAAAGGGCGTGAAACCGGAAGACATCCAAAAAAGCCCAAACCTGAAGATCAGCGAGTACCTCACCAAAGAGCTGGACAGTGAAGAGCTGATCTATCAGAATATCCTGATCAAAGCCATGAAGCGTGAGGAAAACTCCTTTAAACTCTATACCGAAATGAGCCTGAAATTCCCTGACGAAGAGATATCCACGCTCTTTCGCAGATTGGCAGCCGATGAAGCCAAACACAAGCTGCACTTTGAAAAGCTCTATGATGACTTCATCAGTGGCGGAAATTGAAGATAGCCATAGATAGTTCTCAGACCTCCGGTTCCATCGCCATCCACGATGGGCAACGCTTGGTGTTCAGCGAGTATTTTGATATTCGCGTCACGCACAGCGAGACTCTGATGCCCTCTCTGGATAAGGCCTTGAAACTTTGTGGTTTCAGTCCGCAGGACATCGATGCAGTTTACGTGTGCAGCGGACCCGGTTCCTTCACCGGATTGCGCATCGGGATTGCCACTGCCAAAGGCATTGCCTATGCTCTGGACATCCCGGTGCATACCTATAACTCTCTGGAAATAAATGCCCTGGCTTGCACTCCCTACCGTGGGAATATCCTCAGCATCATCGATGCTAAGATGCAAGAGTGTTATGCCGCGCTGTATGACGCAAGGCTCAATGAGATCATGGCTCCTGCTGTATTGAAACCTGATGATATCCTATCCTGGCCCATCGAAGGGAGCATCGTCTGTGGCTCGGCAGCGCAGCTTTTGCAGCCCTTTGCCACACAGAAGCAACTGGTCATGGCCAATCCCATGCACAATATCCCCAAGGCCGAAGCGCTCTTTTTCCTCTACCAATATAGCGAGGCTAAGATCTACGAAGGCAAGGCTCTGGCTGAGCTGGAGCCCTTTTACCTCCGGGACAGCACAGCCCAGATCAAAGCTAACCAGAAGCAGCGGGATTTAGCTAAAAAGATAGATCAATAGCGGTAAATAGAGGAGGGCGATGATGATGGAAAAGCTCACCATCGTGGCCGCGAACTCCCGATCCATATTCTCCAGATTGGCAAAGATCAGGGTGTTGAAGCCTATTGGCAAAGCGGAGCAGACGATTACGGTAGTCCTGGTGAGGCCATTTAGGCCAAAGACGGTAGCCAGCAAATAGCCAATCCCCAACCCCACACCCATCCGAATGAAGATGGCGATGAAGGCCTTGCCCATGTTTTTCAGCTTGGGCTCGAAGTATAGACCCAGAGCAATCATCACCAAAGGCGTGGTGGGAAATCCGATCAGTGAGAGGAAGTTTAGCCCGATGGGCGGCAAGCCGGCACCACTCAGCTTGAGTAAAAACGCGATCAGCATTGCCCAAAGGGGTGGTAACTTCAGAAACTTCTTCCATTGAATCTTGTCTGTATGCGGGTTATCGCCATACTTGATGGCATTGTAGTAAGTAAAGGTAAAGATCATGAAGGTATTGCCGATGTCAAAGAGCGATGCCCGGGCCAGACCCTCATCCCCAAAAGCAGCACTGAAAAAGGGCAGAGCATAAGCTGTATTCATGATCATCGTGCCCACCAGGAAGCTGCCGAACATCGTTTTCTGCATCTTCAGACCCTTTTGCGTAAGATTTGATATGGCAAACATACAGAGCACCACCAGTACAGCAAAGACGGGGATCATCAGCATATCCGGGCTTACCCGCACATTGTTGATGGCAATGATGGTGAGCGCGGGCAAACTCACGTTCAACACGAGTTTTAAGAGTACCGGAGCGTCTTCCTTGCTCAGCATCTTCAGGTGTTTGGCGGCCAGGCCCACAAAAAAGGACAGAATGAGGGGGATAATCTTTTCTACAAAGGGGTTCATCGCTATTCTCTACTCAGTTTTGAAGCTGCGATACAGGGTTTGCAGCTTGCCTTCCACAATGCGGTTGTGGTTCTTTTGAATCTCAGTTTCCGGGTTCAGATAGATTTCGAACTCAGGATGCCTGGCCAAAGCCTCTTTCAGCTGCCATTTGTGCCTGTAACTAACATCCTGCAAGCTGCTTAGCACATCCAGTTCGGCATCGCTGAAGCCGCGATGCATCCCGCTACCAATCAATTTGGGAACATCCACTTGCATGAGATGGATTTCGGCCAGGGAGATCACGCGGGTGATGTCCTTCCGGCTCAGGCCGGCCTGATCTTTGAGCTCACGATAGATGGCCTGTTCGGTCAAAAAGCTGCGTCCATTCACCGTGGCCAGAGCGTTTGTATTGAAGCCGTCACGATCGATCTTGGTGATGCTGATGCGGTCGAAGATATAGCTGGTTTCTTGCTGCACGGTTTGTTCAAACACGTTTTGAATGATGAACAGAGCTGTGTAGGAGATCAAAAAAGCGATGACCGGAGCAGCCACCCAAGCCAGCGAGATCCGGGCTAAGATATTGTAGCGGATGTTTTTGCCACCCTTCGCGAGCCCGATTCCCACGACCGCGCCCACGATCACCTGGGTGCTTGACACAGGTACCAGAGGAATGGTGGGTAAGCCCAAGCTCAGCAGCAGGTTATACAAGCCGCGCGAAGCAAAGAGGAAAAGCACAATGGCCTCTGCCAATAGAGCCACAAGCGCTGTGATGGGCGAGAGATGAAAGAGATCTTTGCCCACTGTGCGCATCACTTTGTGGGAATAGGTGTAGATGCCCACCACGATGGACAGCGCGCCCATCAGATAGAGCTGTTGAATGCCACTGATGGTATAAAACCCGCCCAGGCTGATATCCTTGAAGGGAGAGACCGGCACAAAGACGCCCACAACGTTCGCGATGTTATTGGCCCCCAAAGAATAAGCTCCAAAGGCACCCACCACGATCAAGGCATAACGGATCATGAGATCCTGTTCCAAAAGATGCGTCTTGGAGCGATTAACCCAGGGTTTGACCAGATAAAAGAGTAGGGCCGCTATGGCAGCGGAGAGCACAAAAGCCACAACCCAGGAGGACGCGATGGTGACCAAAGAGCCATAGTCCGTAAGCCGTCCGGAGAAGTAGTTCCAGCCAATGATTGCGCCCACAATGGTCTGTGATGTGGAGACCGGAATGCGAAGGCGGACGATCACGGTGATGGTAATCGCTGCTGCTAAAGCAACGGTGAAGGCACCACCCAGAGCATCCACCGAGCCCAGTCTGCCCAGGGTTCCCGAAGGACCGGCTCCTTCCAGAACCGCGCCCAGGGTAATGAAGATCGAAGCGATCAAAGCCGCTTTTTTGAACTTCAGCATGCGGGTTTCCACCGCAGCGCCAAAGATATTGCCGGTGTCGTTCGCTCCGAGCGACCAGCCTAAAAACAATCCGCTTAGCAGATAGATAAAGATCATCGGGCTTTAGAGCTGCCTTTTGATGGTATAGATAGAAAGCCGATCACAGACGTTTTGCGCGGCATCGGAGATCTTTTCGATGTGGATAGCAAAGAAGCGCAATTGGCTTTTGCGTGAGAGCTCAATCTCCATGCCAAATATCTGCCGACGCAGGCGTTCACCGATGTGATCTGCTTCCCGTTCAAAGAAATAGACCTTGTGAATATAGTTGTTCACCGCCGAAAGATCGCGGAAAAAGGAACGCACGGCAAAGACGAGCTGTTCCACAGCAGCCACGCTGGCTCGCGTTGTTTGCATCCAGAGATCATCCAGTTCTTCCGGAATCTGCGGCATCTCGATGGAAAACTGCAAGAGGGAATCCTTGATGTTATCGATCACTTCATCGGTGTTTTCCAGAATGGCCAGCACGTCTCCCCTATTTTCCGGGATCAAGGTACGTTCATACAAAAAGCGCTCGATGCTCACGCGCAGGTCATCCGCCCGGTGTTCAAACTCACGAATCTGAGCCAGACGCTCTTCGAATTGCTCGATCCGTCCGGCCAGATAATCCTCTACAGCCAACTGGAAAGTGGTGGCAGAATCACTGACGATATCTAAAAAGGTATCGATCTGGGATTCCACAAATCTGGTAGTCTTGAGTAGCAGCGCCATAATGTACCTATCCTGAAATTAGATTATTTCACAAGATAATGCAGGGCTGGATTTTGTCAAGCAGCTTCGCAATGCCCCCCCCTTCTCTGCCCTTACTTTTTGCCCAGCTTTACCTCATGTTCCCCTCATGACAAGAGGACAACATGAGGTAAACCAAAGCTAAACGAGAATTATTCAAATGGGTGTGCTATGGGCAGTCACTCGGATTTTTTGGTTCAACAAAGAAAAAAAGAGATAAAGAGGAGGGACTGTGGTTTCTATTTGGGAACTCACACCTCACACCTCGCACCTCCTGGCTGCCAATATTTCGGCTTGACAGATATGCGGGCATAAAATCTGATGCATCTTACCATGAAAACCAAGGAGTAATGATGTACGCCATCGTTGATATTAAAGGATTTCAGTTTAGGGCTGAAAAAAACGCAGTACTTCGCGTTCCCTTGCTGAATACGGCAGAGCCCGGTCAGGCCCTCGAGTTTGACCGCGTACTTCTCGTCCGCAAAGACGACGAAGTAGTGGTTGGCACTCCCGTAGTCGAAGGCGCCGCGATCGTAGTAGAAGTGATCGAACACGGTAAAGGTAAGAAAAAGGTGATCTATCATCACAAACGCCGCAAAGGCTATCGCGTGAAAAAGGGTTACCGTGAACAATACACAGACATCAAAGTTACCGATATTCGGGCTTAAGGAAGGTTAGCAGAATGGCACATAAAAAAGGTGTTGGAAGCAGTCGTAACGGCCGGGATAGCAATCCCAAGTATCGCGGCGTAAAAAAATACGGCAGCGAACTCGTGATCGCCGGAAACATCATCGTCCGCCAAAAAGGCACTAAGTTTCACCCCGGTGAAAACGTGGGCATGGGCAGAGATTTCACCCTCTTCAGCCTCGTTGATGGCCACGTGAAGTTTACCACCAAAAAAGAAGGCAGAAAATACGTTAGCGTAGTTCCTGTCTCTGAATAAATAACCCCTTTCATAATTGAAAAGCGGAGCCGGATCAGGTTCCGCTTTTTTGTGCTTGGTGCGTAGTACTTGGTTCTGGGTTCTGGGTGCTTGGTGCGTAATAGTTTTAGGGTTGTGGCGATTTGACGTTTACATGTTTTCCTGTTTTCAGGTAGTAGGCAGCTTCGTAGAGGGTGGATTCGAGTCTCGGATTTCGAGTATCTGGTCTCTGATTCAGCATGAAATGTGGAACAATATTTGCATATTAACTTAGGACAGGGAGGATCAGATGAAGACTTTCGACTTACTGAAGTTATCTTTACTTATCTTAATGGCTGCAAGCCTGGCATTGGGCAATGCGCAGCTGGCTGAGCTCCAGCTAAGCAGCTCTTTCTTGTATGACGCCGGTAATGCCAAGGCTTATTGTACTTCGGGTCAATATGCATACGTAGTGGGCACCACTATGGGTATAGGGACAAGGCTAACAGTATTTGATATTACGAATCCTAACCTGTGGGAAGCCCTCAGCAGCATCCATATCGATTCTCAGGATCCATACTGGTCGCAAAGATACAGGATACAGATCTGGGAGAATAGCCTTTATATCCTCAATAGAAAGGGGATCAGGATATTTGACCTGAGCAATCCCGTACAACCAGTGAACACAGGATACTTGCCCATAAACCAGACATTGCGTGATGCTACAGTGAAGGATGGCTATCTCTTGGTGATGTATGGCTCTTCGATCACCTCCTACAGCATTGCGGATGATGGTGGGCTCAGCATAGCGGATAGTTTGCAACAAGATGGACTAGGCGGCATCAGTTTTGGAGACACAAAAGCTATATATGAGATTCCAGGGCGAGTATTTATGCTTGCGGACATCCAGAATCCTGCTGATCTTCAAGTATTGGGGCAACTCAATACATCCGAATTGCATGACTATCCCATGAGCATTGTTGGGGAGATACTGTGTGCGTCAACCTTATCTCGGCTTTCTTTGTGGGATATCAGTGATCTTTCATCCCCTTACCTGATCGGCATTATGGGTGTAGGTGGCAATGGGAACATGATTGATAGAGCAGTGAAGGGAAATTATGCTGCCTTTGGTTTCGATGATGGCGTTTACATAGAAGGGGTCACCATGCCGTTTACCTACGTTATATACAATATCGAGGATCCGACAGCTCCGGAACTTATGCACTCTGCCCAATATTACGGTGATTGTCTGTTTCTGATGGATTCGGAAAATGAAGGTATGGTTATCAGTAATGGTGGCAGCATGCAATATGTACAACTGACTCCTGAGTTTTCTATGACTCCCAGGATGGAATCCTTTTCAAACCAGCAAATACTGGCCAATGGAGACCGGGTCTATGTCCGCGTGCCCCAGGGGGTTTTTAATGTGGATTTAAGCGATCCGACGAATCCCGTGCCGGGAAGTTTGATTAGCATGCCCTCCCTGGTCGGCATGGCTACCCAGGATGATCTGCTGGCTACAGCTTCCTCGATCTCTGGATCCATGAACTGGGATCTTACGACCAAAGTTCTCAAAATATACTCAGGTGCTTCGACTGGAGCAAGTTTGGAACTGGAGTACGAGCAAGCATTTCCGCCCACATACTTAACTCTCATGGACATCCAGATGAGCGGGGACAGGCTGCTGACCTTGATGTCAAATCAGCAAGACCTCTATGATATCAGCAATCTGAACAATGTGGAACACAGTCTGCTTATCCCCGGTGACCCTCGCTGTCTCTCTGCGGTAATCAGCGATCCCTATCTATATAATGGGGCAAAAACCATGGTAAGTGAAAACTTGTTGCGCATATTCGATCTGGATTCGGTGGTTCAGCCATCTCTTATCGCGCAGATCCCCTCCGGGATTCAACTGACTAAGTTACGCAAGCATGGCAATTATCTTTATGGAGCAGAACATAGCGTGGCTCAAGTGAAGATATTCAATGTGGCAAATCCCTACGCTCCGCAGCAGATCCATACCATAAATACGACGAGTCACGTGGAGGATATCGCGCTGGTAAACAATGTGTTGGTCGTGCTTACTTTGGGTGCCATCAGAATGTATGATGTGCGGGATCCCGCGCAGCCGGTATGTCTGGTGCAGCATTTGATAGATAATCTGGGCAAGAATCTCGCTCTAAGCGGGAACCATATCATCGTGGGAGGCCTGCTCAATGTGAGCGTGTACGATGCCTCACACGTGTATCAAGTGACTTCAGTTTCAGACTCTGTGCAAGACCTGATCACTCCTGCTCTCACCGTATCCTGCTCTCCCAACCCCTTCCACGATCAGCTCCAGATCAAGGTCAGGATGCAGGAAAGTGGCTTGCTGAAGCTGGAACTCTTCAATATTCGGGGGCAGAAGATTGCCGACATGGCCCGGGATCATTATAGTGCCGGTGAGCATAGCCTGAACTATCAGGTAGAGAAACTGCCGGCAGGAGTGTATCTTGTGAAAGCAAGTGCCGGTGGACAAAGCACTGTGCGTAAGATGCTGCTGATCCCATAGATATGCTGGTTTTTAGGTTTTAAAGTTGTAACGATTTGGCGATTTGACGTTTTGGCATGGCGCAGCTTGATTGTCCATTCTCAATCATCAATTCTGAATTGCTTAACTCTTTGTGACCTCTTTTCTCTTTGCCTCTTTGTTCAAATGCAGAAAACCCCGGATGACGCTGGATTTATTTGTGGATTCGGCATGAAAATTGTATGTAGAACAGGAAAAACACCATACTGGAGTTGTACTTTAAATGAGACCTCGTTTACTCATCATGCTGTTTCTGCTGCTATTGGCAGGAAGCATCCTAGCGCATACTTTGAACCAAGAGAGCATCGGCTATGCCTGGGACTACCGTTTTACCGAGACTCCGCCTCCTGCCTCACCGGTGCGACCCATCGCGGAATTTGAGCCCTCATCCCACGTAATCATCCGATATCCTTTGGGCATTCCCCTTAGCCTGGTGACACATCTGTCCAATACTGCGGATGTGATCTGCCTGGTGAGCAGCAATTCCACCATGAATTCAGCCACCACGGCTTTCACCAATGCCGGCGTGAATATGGATCGTGTCAGCTTCATGATCGCTGCTACCGATTCGTATTGGACTAGAGATTATTCTCCCTGGTTCATCTTTGATGGCAATGGCGATTACGGAGTGGTGGATTTTCGCTACAATCGCCCCCGTCCGAATGACAATATGATCCCCCAACTCTATGCTCAGCAGTATGATCTGCCTTACTATGGCATGAGCCTGTATCAAACCGGGGGTAACTATATGACGGATGGCATCAATACTGCTGCCCAAACGGATATCGCCTATAGTGAGAACAGCAATAACATACACAATGTAAACACAAAGATGCAAGAGTATCTGGGGATTACCTCCCTGCACGTCTTGCCGGATCCGAATAATACCTATATCGACCATATCGATTGCTGGGGCAAGTTTCTGGCTCCGGACAAGGTGCTCATCCGCAGTGTGCCCTCTAGCCACGCGCAGTATAACGCCATTGAAGCCACCGCGGCTTATTTTGCCGGTATCAACAGCGCTTGGGGTTATCCCTACCGAGTTTACCGGGTATATACTCCGAACAATCAGCCCTATACGAACTCGCTGATCCTGAACAATAAGGTCTTTGTACCGCAGATGAACAGCACGCACGACGCGGCGGCCTTGCAGGTCTATCGTGACGCCATGCCGGGCTACGAAGTGATCGGAGTTATCGGCACATCCGGAGCACCCTGGGAATCCACGGACGCTCTGCATTGCCGCACTCATGAAGTACCCGATGCTCAGATGCTGCACATCGCGCATAAACCATATTTTGGGCTACAGCCAGCCCAGGATGCCTTTGTTCTGGACGCCACCATCACTGCCCACAGTGGAGCTCAGCTCTACGCGGATTCCCTCTTTGTGCGCTACCGGATCAATAGCGAAGACTGGCAGTATCTGGCGCTAAGTCAGCAAGGGACTATGACCTACAGCAGCACTATCACCAGCTTCAGCGTAGGCGATACCATTCGCTACTACATCCATGCTGCTGATCAAAGCGGACGCAGCACGAACCATCCCTATTTTGCCGAGTTGGATCCGCATCTCTTTGTGATCGAAGGCGATGCCCAGGCACCCTGGCTGGAGCACTCCCCCATCGTCAGCATCGGAACCGATGAAGTGACCTTCCTGCTCACCGTTGTGGACGAATCCGGAGTCGCCAGCGCCGGCATCAGCTACCATGTTGACGATCAGGAAGCGCAAACAGCCCCGATGATCGATGCCGGAAACGGCATGTATCTCTACCTGTATGATCCGCAGTTCCAGGAAGGTGACCAGTTCTTTTACTATCGCCTGTTTGCGACCGACAGCATGGGCAATATCGGCTATCTGCCTTCCGCTGATGGATGGTACAGCGTGGCTATCCAGCCCTCGTCCAATCCTGACGCGCTCAGCCCGTCTTTGGTAAGCACGATCAAGCTTTACCCAAATCCTGCCCGTCAGCAGCAGAGCATCCGCATTGCCCATCAATATCCCAAGGCAAGCTTAGCCAAGCTGCAAGTGTATAACATCCGCGGCCAAATGGTCTATGAACAAAGCACTCACACCCAACCTAACTCCGAAATCCGCTTCGAAACTGTGGATAAAAATGGACAAAAGCTGGGTTCAGGGCTTTATTTTATCCGTTTAAACCTGGGTCAGGACGTGTTTAAGTCCAAGTTAATTATAGCGAATTGAGGGTGTGTTGAAAACATTCAACAGCCCTATCGAAAATAATCTGCACTTTCTGCTTGACAGAAATCCCGAGCTCTATATACATGAACACAGCCTACAGACCCTACATAGAATGCCCTCCGAGCAGTGGGGATACCGCCCGGTATTCCCCACTGTATTTTTTTATCCCAAAATCAGGGGTCTAACCCTTCAGCAAGGAGTATCTTATGTTGCGTAAAAGCATCCTAATCGTCATTTGCCTTATCTTCTGTTTCAGTCTTTCTGCTGCTGAGCGTGTGCTTATCCGCATTCCCCATGCCGGCCCGGAGCTATACCAACAATACCTACAACAAAATGCCGATATTGCGGCCTTTCACGCCGGCCAATACTTGGATATGGTGTGGCCCATAGCCGAACTGGAAGAGCTCAGATCTATACATCCCCAGCTTATCATACGCAGCACCGAAGCCCAGATGAAAGCCAATCTCGGTATGCGTGACATCCCCGGATATCGCGATTATCAGGATATGCTGGATGACATCTCCATGTTTGAAGCCCTGTATCCTGATCTGGTACAGATCGAAGTGATCGGAGCTGGCTGGGGCAAGGATTATGCGCAACAGGGTCTGCCCAACTATCAGGGCTTCCAGCATGATATCCATGCCATCAAGGTGAGCGCCAATGTCAGTGAAGACCTGGATAAACCCGCGTTTTATTTCATCGGCACCCATCATGCCCGCGAACCCATCTCGATGGAAGTGTGCGTGGCGATATTGGAGCATCTGACTGAAGGCTATGGAATAGACCCGGATATCACTCACATCCTGGATAGCTCGCAAGTGTGGATCGTGCCCTTACTCAATCCCGATGGTCACAAACTGGTGATCGATCAGACCGACATCTGGTGGCGCAAGAACATTCGGGATAACAACAATAATGGCAACATCGATACTGCCAGCTGGGGCAACGGCTACGACGGAGTAGATCTGAACCGCAATTACAGCCATGGCTGGGGCAATATCAGCGCTTCGGACGATCCCTTGTCTGTCACCTATCATGGACTTAATCCTTTCTCAGAGCCGGAAACGAGCGCTCTGAAAACTCTTTTAGAGTCCAAAAGGTTCCTGGCCGGAGTGAGTTATCACACCTATGGCGAGTGGGTGCTCTATCCCTTTGGCTACGGCCACAACCTCTACGCCCCTGATGTTACGGAGCTATCCCAACTGGCGATCAATATGGCCGCGTCTATTCCCAAGGTGGGGAATGGCACCTATACTCCATCTCCTTCTTTCGGTCTGTATCCGGTAAGCGGATCCTTTGATGATTGGTCATACGGTACTCGCGGCACCTTTTCATACACGATTGAGATGGCAGATCAATTCATCCCTCCGGCCTCACAGGTTCCTGTGATCATTCAAAACCATCTCACTGCGGCCAAAATCCTCTTGCAGCGCAAAGACAGCAAGACCCTCAGAGGACACGTGAGCGATGCTGAAACCGGAGCAGCGCTTAGCGCCACCATCTTCGTGGAAGGGATCGATGGCCACTATCTGCCTCGCGCGCCTTATGTATCCGATGAGATTTTTGGTGCTTACTGGCGTTTCCTGCCTGTGGGCACATACACCGTACGGATCAGCGCTGAGGGCTATCTGGCCCAAAGCCACGTGGTGGAGATCAATTCTATAGATCAGACCATCCTGGACGTCGCCCTTGAGGCCGCTCCCACAATAAACCAAAGCATCAGGACTGTGGACGACATCGGCTCGCCCCTGGCCAATGCCACAATTCGCATCGCGGGCCACGCGCCTTATTTTAGCGATGATGAAGGCTACATCATGGTCATGAACATCCCGGCCGGAGACTACTCTATCCATATTTCCCTGCCCGGCTACACCAGCATCCACAGCAATGTTTCGCTACTGGGCAATGAACTGATCTTCAGCTTGACGGCAAATCCTCTGTTGATGGACGGATTTGAACTTGGCATGGGAAATTGGACTTCCAGCGGCAGTTGGGGCATCAGCAACGCGCATTCCTATTCCGGATTGAATAGCCTCAGCGACTCGCCTTCCGGAAACTACAGCAATGAAACTTCCAGCTTTTGCCGTAGCACGAACATATTTAATCTAGGTGGCTACCAAAAAGTAAACCTCCAGTTTATGGCCAAGATCGACTTTATGAACGATGGTGATCACTGCGTCGTGGGCTACACTCCAGCGGGATCAAGTAACTGGCAGACCATCGATGTGCTGCAAGGCACGCACGATTGGACTCAGTATGACTATGACCTCAGCTTTCTGGCCGGGCAAAACATCCACATCTATTTTCGTGTGATCACTGGCAGCAGCGGTACCGCAGATGGCATTTACATCGATGATCTCAGGCTCTTTGCCTCGGTGAGCTATGTGCCAAATGAAGACCACGTGGCTCCCGCCATCAAGCTTAGCTATGACCCCAATCCCTTTACCCAAGAGCTTTCTATTCGGCTCATCAAGCAGGATAATCAAGCGTTTAGCATCGACATCTTCAATCTTCGCGGGCAGAAGATCCGTTCATTCACGAATAAAAGCTTGACCTCAAATGGCGAATCCTTTAGTTGGGACGGTAAAGACTATGCTGGACGTGAAGTGTCCGGTGGCATCTATTTCCTGCGCGTCAGCAGCGCTGATGGCACGAAGATCAGCAGGAAAGTATTGAAACTAAAGTAAAAGGACAGATGATTTGGAGAACATCAGGCTTGAGAATCTGAGCAAGGACTTTGGCGGTTTCACTGCCGTAAACCGCGTAAATCTGGAGATCAAGAGTGGCGAACTCTTTTCCTTTTTGGGCCCCAGTGGTTGTGGAAAAACCACTTTGCTGCGCATGATCGCCGGTTTTGAGATTCCCAGCGAGGGAAACATCTATCTGGGCAATACCGAGATCACGGAGCTCCCGCCCTATAAACGCGAAGTAAACACCATCTTCCAGAATTACTCGCTCTTCCCGCACATGACCTTATTTGATAACGTGGCCTTTGGCCTGCGCATCAAGAAACGTCCCAAAGACGAGATCCGCGAACGCGTGCGCGAAATGCTCACTTTAGTGAAGATGGAAGATCAAGCTCTGAAATATCCGGATCAGATCTCCGGAGGCCAGAAACAACGCATCGCCATCGCCCGCGCTCTGATCAATAAACCCCGTGTCCTGCTCTTGGACGAACCCCTTGCCGCGCTTGATCTTAAGCTGCGTCAACACATGCTGATCGAACTGATGAACATCCACGATGCTGTGGGCATCACCTTCATCTATGTGACTCATGATCAAAGCGAAGCCATGAGTATCTCGGATTCCATGGCCGTGATGAACCATGGCGAAATCGTGCAAAGCGGACCTCCGGATGATATCTACGAGCGTCCGGCCAGCATCTTCAGTGCTTACTTCATCGGAGAAACCAATTTGGTGACCGGAGAAGTTACCGCCGTGCATGAGGATTATATCGAGCTCTGTTGTCCTGATGGCACCGGTAAATGCTTTGAGATCGATTCCAGCTTCCACATCGCTCCCGCTCCGGGTCGGCAAATCACTCTGTCTTTGAGACCGGAAAAGATCGCCATCTCACGCAGCAAACCTCGTGCCGCGGACGACATCAATATGCTCAAAGGCGTGATCGAAGACATCCTTTACCTTGGCACGCACACCCAATACATCGTGCGCGTAGGCAAGCTCAAGTTCCGGGTATTCTCTCAGCACAAACGGGTTTACTTTGACGATAAGGCCCTGGACTGGGAAGAATCGGTCTGGCTCTTCTGGCATGATACCGATAGCTGGCTGATCGAGGAAATCCCCTCTGATGACCTCTATGGCGAGGAAAGCGGGGATGGCAGCAGGCCAGCTATGCAGCGCTACGTAAAGCGGGGTAAAGCTTGAGGCAATCCCCACAGCAGCATAGATTGGAGCGCAGACGCAATCTCAGCAGTTGGCTCCTGAGCCTGCCCACGATGATCTGGCTCACAGCCTTTTTCCTGATTCCCTATTTCATCGTGGTGATCTACAGTTTCCTCTCCCCGGATATCTACGATGTGAAGTTTGAGGTCTCGCTGGATGCTTACCGCCAGATCTTCAGCGGGGAGTATTTGCGCTCCTTTTTGCTTTCTTTCAGGCTGGCCTTTTATACCACGCTCTTATGTATTCTGCTGGGCTTCCCGGTTGCCTATTTCATTGCCCGGGCCGGTGAAAAGCTGCGCAACACCTTGCTCATCTTCATCATCATCCCCTTTTGGACCAATCTCATCATCCGCATCTTCAGCTGGCGCATCTTTTTGGCCTACAATGGCGTGCTGAATGACACCCTGATGCGCATGGGCTTGATATCTTCGCCATTGGAGATCATGCGCACTGATCTCGCGGTAATCCTGGTCATGGTCTATGTGTATCTGCCCTATATGATTCTGCCTCTATACAGCACCCTGGAAAAGCTGGATTTCACTCTCCTGCAAGCCGCGATGGACCTGGGCGCAAACGAGGTCAAAGCCTTTTTCCGCATCACTCTGCCCCTGGCGGTGGAAGGCATCTTTGCCGGCACGCTTTTAGTCTTTATTCCCGCTTTGGGCGCTTATCTGATCCCGCAATTGGTGGGCAATCAACGCTCGCTATACATCGGGCAGGTGATCACTTACAAGATCAAAAACATCCCCCGCAACTGGCCTATGGCATCAGCCTTATCCCTCATCCTGCTACTGCTGGTGGCCATCATGCTGCTGATCATGTTTTACTTATTCAAACGGCAACGCCGCAGGAAGTGGCAACTATGAACAGGCTCGGACGCTTCTTCAAAGGTATGAATCTCACCGTGTTCAGCCTGGTGATGGTCTTCCTCTATATCCCGATCCTGATCCTGATCATCTTCAGCTTCAATGATGCCAAGATTATCACCGGCTGGCGTGGCTTCACCTTCAAATACTATCCCCTGATTTTCCAAACTCCTGCGATTAAAGAGGCTTTTTTTAACACCATGCTGATCGCGGGGTTATCCACCCTGATATCCACGACTTTGGGCATCCTCACCGCTTTGGGACTGGAGAATAAGAAGTTCAGCGGACGCAAGGCCATGCAAGGCCTGATCTACGTCCCGCTGGTGATTCCGGACATCCTGATGGGCGTATCCCTGGCCCTGCTCTTCAACTTCACCAAAGTATCCACCGGCATGGTTACGGTCTTGATCGCCCACGTCACTTTCTGCATATCCTATACCGTGATCGTGATCCAATCCCGCCTCGAAGGCTTTGATTACTCCCTGGTGGAAGCCGCGCAGGATCTGGGCGCAAAGCCATCCTACATCTTCTGGAAGATCAAGTTTCCCCTGATGATGCCGGGGATAATCGCTGCCGCGCTATTGGCCTTCACCTTATCCATCGATGATTTCATCATCACCTTCTTCACCTCCGGACGCGGCTTTGACACCCTGCCCATCTATGTGGAAGGCACCATCCGCCGTGGCACCATCACCACCATCAATTCCCTATCTACCCTGATGATCGGCTTCACCCTATTCCTGGTGGTGATCACCAAGCGCGTGCGTAAGATCATGATTTCGGCCTTGTAAGCAAAAAGTCAAATCCCGGAGATATGGGCTTATCAACAATGACTCTTGAGCTCATGTCGATCCCCTGAAGCTCGATCTCTCCCCCTTTGCTCACCCCTGATTTACCCTTCGTTTACCTCATAATCTCCCCATAACAAGGGGGCAATATGAGGTAAAGCTGAGCTGAAACAGAGCTGAGGGCAGGAGCGACAATTGCTTGAGGAGTTATCAGGTTTACGGTTTTCGAGTTTTATAGTGTCGGCAGTTGTGGAGTTTGGGGATGCTTTGTGTTTCCCGCAGATTTGCGGGGATAAAAGCGCTGATCACCGCAGATTTGTCTCCCTGGGAGTCGTAAGCGCTATCCCAACCACCAGAAGCCAAGCCAAGTCCGCTCATCCCCAAATCCTGAATCGGAGCGATGATCTCAAAGCGCTTTCGACTTCCAGCAGCGGTGTTGTAGGTTAATGGAGTTTGGGAATGCTTGTTGTTTCCCGCAGATTTGCGGGGATAAAAGCGCTGATCAACGCAGATTTGCCTCCCTGGGAGTCGTAAGCGCTATCCCAACCACCAGAAGCCAAGCCAAGTCCGCTCAACCCCAAATCCTGAATCGGAGCGATGATCTCAAAGCGCTTTCGACTTCCAGCAGCGGTGTTGTAGGTTAATGGAGTTTGGGATTGCTTTGTGTTTCCCGCAGATTTGCGGGGATAAAAGCGCTGATCAACGCGGATTTTTGATGGAACTCTGATCCCCATGATCCCCATGATCTACGTGATTGCTTGAGCTCTCAAGTGTCGGTCTAGCGCAGCTTAATTCTCAATTATCAATTATCAATTCTCAATTCTCAATTATTTAACTTTTTGTGACCTCTTTCCTCATTGACTCTTTGTTTATAGAGCACTAAGCACCAAGCACTAAGCACCAAGCACTAAGAACTAAGCACTAAGCACTAAGCACTAAGCACTAAGCACTAAGCACTACGTACCCTTTTTTCGTAGCTTTGGTATGCTATAAACTGATCCGATGCAGGTTTTTCTGGAGGGTGATCTTCCCGATGCCCTTCACCTTTGTGATATCCTCAGCTGTGGTGAAGGGGCCATGCTCTGTTCTATAGTCGATGATGGCCTGAGCTTTCACGCTGCCGATCCCGCTGAGAGTGCTCAGTTCCTCGATTCCCGCCGTGTTGATATTTACCTTTGCCTCGCTTTGTGAGCTTGCTGTTTGCCCTTGAGATTGCGCGCTCTGCACGATCAGGGTATCCCCAAAGACCACGAGATTGGGGAATATCTTAGCGTAGGTTTTGGGGCCGATGCCGGGCACTGATAGCAGATCTTTGACATTGATAAAGGGTTGAGCCTCTCTGAAAGCGATAATATCCCGGGCGCGCTTTTCACCAATTCCGGATAACGCCATCAGTTCCCGCTCACCGGCTGTGCGGATATCGATCTTGAGCTGGGCGTCCTCTGCCAGAGCCACTTTGAGGCTGTCTGACATGGCGTCATTTGTGTTTGCTGGTTCATATCCGGCCAGCTTGAGCACCGAACCCAAGAGCAGGAAAAAAGCCAGAAAGAGCAGAATTTTCTGTTCTGCAGGACTGAAGAAATTGCGCAAGAAGAGCTTCATGATTTGGCCACGATGAAGACCGCTTCCGCTTCAGCAAAGCTGCCTTCGGAGTCATAGACACGAGCCGCGGTTTTGATGGTGCGGCTTTTAGCTTCTGTAATCCAGCCTTCCAGGCGCAGTTTGACATCGGGCTTCACCGGTCTGCGATAGCTCACTTGCAGTTTGGCAGTGAAGGCGATCTTGCCGCTGTGGATCACCGCTTTGGCCATCACTTCATCCAACAGCGTGGAGAGGATGCCGCCATGAATCACCTGCGGATAGCCCTCAAAGTGTTCTGCCAATATCACTTCACTGTGAGCATGCCCACTCTCGTCATAGCGGAAGACCAGTTTGAGTCCGATGGGGTTGGCGGCTCCGCAGACAAAGCAATTGTCGTAGCTCTGAGTCATTTCTGCTCCTGTGATTGCGTGCTCAGCTGATCCCTGAAATTACCCAATTGATCGTTATACACAGCCAGGCTATCCTCTTTGGCGATGATGCCTTGCTCAATGTAAACGCTGATCAGATGCGGTAGTTTGACCGAATACAGTTCAATGTCCTTGGTGGCAAGGGTAAAGGACTGGATGCTCTGCCAATTAGCCGTAAGCGCCAGGGGGTCATGCACTTGCATCAAGCTTTCCCGGGCTAAAGCGAGGTCATTGCTCTCAAAATGTAACAAAAACAAAGCCATGGCCAGAGCGTCATCCTCGGGATGGCGGGATAGGCCATCCTGCAAGAGGCGGATATCGCTCCAAATAGATCGTGAAGCCTGATTAAATGGTTGCGAAGCCAGGGCTTCTTCACTAAGGCAGATGGCCAAGAGGCGGTATCCCCAATAGAATTCAGGATGGTTTAATATCAATTGCCTCGCTCCACTGATCTGCTCTGCCGATTCCAGATAACGCAAGCGAAGGTACTGATAGTCTGGATTTTGGGGATGCTTCCCGGCCAGCTCGTCATAGTATTCCTGCATGGCCTGCTGATCGCTGCGTGCCCATAGAGCCTGGAGCTTGCGATGATCTTCCAGGGCTCTGACTTGGGGTAGATATTGCCGGAAGAGCGCTGTTTGCTGCTCTGCTCCAGGTGCCTTTTGCAGTTTATCCATCAGCTCTTGAGCCGGACTGGCCCATAGCAGGACAATAGTCAGGAGCAGCAACAGCCACAGTCGGCTTTTCATGGCAACTTTCCCATGGGGCTTTATAGCTCCTTATACTCCTCGATCTCGGCCCGTTCTTTGTCGAATCCGGCCTTACCCATCAGGGCGTAAGTGGCAATCTTGCCTGCTTCTACGCCGGGTTGATCCAGGGGATCGATATTGAGCAGCTTGCCGGTGAACACAGTCTGAATCTCATACATCATGATGGCTTGTCCGAGGTATTCTTCGGAGATTTCAGGGAAGATCAGATTGCAATTTGGCCGTCCGGCCTTGGTGAGCGCAATCTCGGTGGCAAAGCGTTCGGCATTAAGCAGTTCCGAGAGCTTCTTGCCGCCCAGGTAGCTAACTTCAGGACGGTCGGGATGCAGATCAGGGATGGTGTAATCGTGCTGGAAGCGCTCAACCGTGAGGAAGGTAAACACCTTATCGGCAGGGCCTTCAGCATAGAGTTGTACCTGTGAATGTTGATCGGTGGTGCCCAAAGCCTTGACCGGAGTTTGTCCTACATAGATCTCGCGCCCCTTGCGATCATAGCGTTTGCCCAGGCTCTCGGCCCAAAGCTGGCGATACCAATCCGCGAAGTCATACAGCGAATTGCTGTATGGCATCATCACACTGATGTTTTTGCCTTCACGCATGTAGAGGAAATGCAAGAGACCGTTCAGATAAGCGGGGTTTTGCATGATGTCGCCACTTTCACACAGATCACGCATCTGCCCTGCCCCGAATAGCATTTGATCGATATCAATGCCCACAAAAGCGGAGGATACCAGGCCCACATCCGTGAGCACGGAGAAGCGACCGCCCACATTGTCCGGCACCACAAAAGAGGCATAGCCCTCAGTTTGGATCACCTGACGCAGGAAGCCTTTTTCCCGATCTGTGGTAATTATCACGCGTTTGCGGTAGTCGGCCGGGAACTTTTTCTTGATGAGATCCATCAGGATCATGTATCCCGCCATGGTTTCCGCTGTGGTGCCACTTTTGGTGATCACATTGAAGATCGTGCGTTCCAGATCAAGCTCACTGAGGATTTCGTATAGAAAGACGGGATCCACGTTGTCATAGACGAAGAGGCGTTTTTTAAGCCCACGCTCGGTCTTGAGCGCGTTGTACAAAGCTTTGTTGCCCAAAGCACTGCCCCCGATGCCGAGTACCACCATGGTGTCAAAGGAATCATCCATGCGTTTCAGAAAGTCTTTTATGGGGCGAGTGTCATATTCCGGAAGATTGTAAAAACCCAGGATATCGGCCTTGCGGTCAAGCTTGATATCGGATATGGCTTCGGAAACTTTGGAAGCAAAATCATCAATGCGCGCGGCATCGATCGCGGTGGGGATGTAGCTGTTGGCCAGCAGGTTACGATAGTCAAAACGTAGCATTATGATCTCCCTTGCTTTGTGTAATAGGGCTTTAGGGTGCGATACACCAGTTTATCCACCTCAGGCAAAGAGGTGTTGAAATCAAAGTTTTTGACGATCATGTGCAGCTTGGCATCACATTGCTGCACTGTGGTCTTCACATGGTAATGGGAATTCACGTTCACGCTCAGCTCCGTGATCCCCATCCCGATCAAGATTGGCACATACTCCGCCTGCGAAGCCATTTCACCACAGAGGGATACCGGCTTATTGTGCTTCACTGCGTTATTGATAGTAGCTCGGATCAGCATCAGCACCGCCGGATGGTGAGCGATATAGTAGCGTGACACCTGTTCGCTGTTACGATCCACGGCCAGGGCGTATTGGGCAAGATCATTGGTGCCGATCGAAAAGAAATCGCACTCCTGGGCAAGAGCGTCCGAACATAGAGCTGCTGAAGGAACCTCGATCATGGTGCCCACCGCTATACTGCTGTCGTAATCATAGCCTTCACTATACAGCTCATCCACACATTGATTGAAGATGTTGCGCGCTTCGATGAAATCCGCCACATCGATCACCATGGGAAACATCACCCGCACTTTGCCAAAGGCTGAAGCCCTGATGATGGCCCGCAATTGGGTCTTAAACAGTTCTGTGTGCGACAGTGAAAAGCGGATCCCTCGATTGCCCAGATAGGGATTGCATTCCTGAGGTGAAGGGATCAGATGCAGGAGTTTATCTCCACCCAGATCAAAAGTGCGGATGGTAACCGGCAGGGGAGCCATTTCGGAAAGGACTTTGCGATAGATTTCGAACTGCTCTTCTTCGCCGGGTAGGGTGTCTCGCGAGAGGTAGATAAACTCGGTGCGAAAGAGTCCGATGCCATCGCAGCCAAGGTCTTTGACCGCCGGCAATTCCTCGGGCATGCCCATGTTTGCATAAATCCGGATCCTGATGCCATCTTGAGTGAGGCAATCCGTCTCTTTCAGCTTCTCGCGTTTTTGACGGATCAGCTCTTCCACCTGCACGCGTTGGGCAAAGTATTCCAGCATTTCATCATCAGGATCCACGATCAGCTTAGCAGAATCTGCATCCAGGATGATAGTGCTGCCGGGTTTCACGGCAGTTCTGACACCGGATACAGCACTCAGCACGGCGATGCCCAGGGCTCTACTGATGATGGCGGCATGGGAATTGGTAGCGCAGGAATCTGCCACAAACGCGCGAACCCCGATGCGGTGCAAGGCCGAAACCTGAGTGGGACTGATCTCGGTGAGGATGGGAATGTGCTCGCCACTAAGGCCGGCAAATACATCTGATCCATCATCCAGGAGCTTGGCCAATAGCCTGTTTCCCACGTCCTTATAGTCCGCGGCGCGTTGCTTGAACATGTCGTTACCCAAGCTTTCAAAGAAGGCTGTGGTGGCAGAAAAGATGTCGTGCACAGCTCTGGCCACGGGACGCTTGTCCTTGCTGATGGCTTCCTCAAGGTTCTTGCTCAGTTCGGGATCATTCAGAATCTCGATGTGGGTGGACAGAATCTCACGCTCGGAATCGTTTACTATTGAGGGCTGAAGCATCTGCCTGATATCAGCTTCAGCTTCACGCGTGGCTTCGCGCAAACGCTGCAAATCCCCGGCTATATCATTCTCACCCAAGTCATGCTTGGGGATTTTGAAAGACTTTTGCTCGATGATCCGAGCCAAACCAACGGCCAGGCCATCTGCTACTCTGTGTCCGGATAGTTCTTGCATTTCCCTACTCTCCGAATCCCTCTACTATCATGTTTGATATCTCTTCCAAAAGATACTCTTCGTCCACTCCATCTGCCGTCAGCTCAAGCTTGCTGCCACACTCCGCGGCCAGCATCATCACGCCCATGATGCTCTTGCCATTTACTTTGGTGCCGTCTTTTTCGATAAAAAACTCAGATCTGTATTTCGTGGCTGCCCGCACCAATAGTGCCGATGGACGGGCATGAAGACCCAGTTTATTCGTTACGGTTACTATCTTGTGTGTCATTCTCAATCTTCTTTTGCAGAGTCTTTTTGCGGATTTCGTCGTGCACCTTCTGGTTGAAGTCTTCCGCGGCATCATATCCGACCCCTTTGAGGATCATGTTCATGGCCGCCACTTCCACGATCACGGACACATTCTTGCCCGGAGATACAGGCAGGTAGATGATCGGAATCTTCACACCCAGGTGTTCAGCATAGCTATTGGCCAGCCCGATGCGTTCGTAGTCCATGTTTTCCTGCCAGGGCATCAGCTCGATTTGCAGATCAATGGTCTTTTGCCGCCGCGTTCGCTCTATGCCAAACATCCGTTCCACATTCACAAAGCCTACTCCACGGATTTCCATGAAATAGCCAAACTCCCGGCCCGGACGGCCAAAGAGCTGATCGTCCAGATAGCGCAGCGTGATCAGATCATCACCCACCAGGCTGTGGCCTCGGTGCACCAGATCCAGGGCACATTCGCTCTTGCCGATCCCGCTCTTGCCGGTAAGCAAGATCCCCAGGCCAAAGACATCCACCAAAGTGGCATGGATGGTCTTTTCCAAGGCAAAGATGTCCTGCAGATAGCGGCTGAGATGCTGAATGAGATTGATGGTGGAAAGGCGACTGGATAAGAGAGCGATGTTGAGATCATTGGCCAGATATTCCAAAACAGGAGGCAGGGTGAGGCCTTTGGTGATGATGATGCAGGGGATGTCCGTCTTGAACATATCCCGCACCCTGGCCACCAACTCCTCTTCCCTTAAAGACTGCAAATAGCGCACCTCTGTCTCTCCGAAGACCTGAACCCGCTCTGCCGAAAAGACTTCGAAATATCCCGCCAGGGCTAGGCCGGGCCTGTTCACATGTGGCGAATTGATCTTCTTGGAAAGAGTCTCGGGTTCACTGATCAGGGACAGCGCAAGATCCTTCTTTTTGGCATCGAAGAAATCTCTGACAGTAATTTCTTTCATAATTCCTTACTTTTGCCTGTTACCCCTTCCCCATGAAGGGAAAGGGACTCGCAGGCTTATTTAGGATTGAGCCGGCCACCGGTGATTAACCCAGTCGTGGCCGGCATTAACACACTTTAGATGTCAGGGTTCAAAGAGTTTGAAGTTTTCGTTGTCCTTTTTTACCATCACGTTGATGCGATCGGTTTCGATATTTCTGAAGATCAGGAAGTCTTCTTTCATCTCTTCCATCTTTTCTATGGCTTCGTGGGCATCCATTGCTTCGGTGACCACGCGTTTGGTTTTCACTGTTTTGCGCACACGGTCAGACTGACTGAAGGTGATATCGGAAGCGCGGGAAAAATCGTCAAACTGCTCTTTCAGTGCGCGTTTCTGATGGTCTGTAACCCTGTCTTTGAGTTTCTTGATCTGTGCTTCCATCTTGTCCAAAGCGCTGTCGATGCAGAGATACATATCCATCTCTTCGGCTTGGGCCTGGAGGCCAAACTTGCCGGCATGCAAGGACAGCTCGCAGATATTGCGGCTGTTTTCCAAAGCCAGCGTTACATGAATGTTGATGATATGATCGAAGTACTTTTTCAGCTTCAGGCAAGAGCTTTCCACATAGTCCCGGATGGCCTTGGTCAGCTCAAAGTGACGGGCAGTAATCGTAATTTGCATGTGATCCTCCTGTTAAATTTTGTGGATGGAGAGATTTTGCAGATCCTCCACGGATTCCATGATTGCTTCAGACAGGGTGGGGTGAGCAAACACGACATCGTGGATATCTTCTGCTTTCATTTTCTTGGAGATCATGATGGTGCCCTGAGCGATCAGCTCAGCAGCCTGGGGGCCCATGATGTGCATACCCACCATTTCACCGCTGTCTTTTCTGGCGATTGTTTTTACAAAACCTTGGGTTGCAGACATTGCCATGGCTTTCCCACTGGCGGCAAAGGGAAATTTGCCCACGATGATCTCACCGAATTTATCTTTGGCTTCCGTTTCGGTATAACCCACGGAAGCGACTTCGGGATAGCTAAAAGTGCAACGGGGGATATTGATATAGTTCAAGCCACGCAACGCTTTGGCCTCACCCCGAATATGACCGGAAATGTGTTCCACGGCTAATAGTCCTTGTTTGCTGGCCGTATGGGCTAATTGCAGCTTGGCCGTGAGATCGCCGATGGCATAGATGCCATCTACGTTGGTGCGCATCATGTCGTCAATCAGCACTGCGCCACGTTCGCGAGAGAGCTCAAAGCCATTGGTCTCGATCTCAAAGACAGAAACGCGACCCACCGACAACAGCACCTTTTCAGCTTCGATGCTGCTTTCGTTACTTAAGTGTAGAACCTGCTTGTCTTCATGGCTTTCGATGCTTTCCACGCCCACTTTAGTGAGCACCTTGATGCCGGATTTTTTAAAGGCCAGAGCCAGACGCTTGGAGATCTCTTCGTCTTCCAAAGCTATCAGCCGGGGCAGAAACTCGATGATGGTCACTTCCACTCCCAAAGTAGCAAAGATGGAGGCAAATTCGCAGCCGATCACGCCTCCGCCTACCACGGCCATGCTTTCGGGCAAAGTATCCAGCTGCAAGATGCCGGTGGAACTGAGTATATTCTTCTCGTCGATCTCTATGCCGGGCAAGCTCTTGGAAGTGCTGCCCGTGGCCAGAATCAGATATTTGGCCAGGGCTGAGCTGCCATCGGCCATTTCTACTTTGTAGCCATCCTCAGTCTTGCTGATCGCGGTAGCCGCGCTGTAGAGCACAGGGATCTTGCGCTTGCGCATGATGTGTTCGATGCCACCGATGAGTGAGGCCACGATGCCATTCTTGCGTCCATAGATGGCTTTGTAATCCGGCTTTAGTTCCAGAGCCGGCAAGCCATATTCAGTGCTCTCATGGATTTCCCGCACCAATTCAGCGGATTTTACCAGAGCTTTGGTAGGGATGCAACCCCAGTTCAGGCACACCCCGCCCAGTTTATCTTTTTCGATCACGGCCACGCTTATCTCATACTGCGCGAGCCGGATAGCTGCTTCATAACCACCGGGGCCACCCCCGATAACCAGAACCTGATATGTATCCAAAACTACCTCGATTTTCGTCTTAATCTGCTATTTAAGATGCCCAGTTCATCGCGATATTTGGCGATGATACGCCGGGATATATTCAAGCCTTCGGCTTTGAGCGCTTCCACCAAATCCTGATCGGACAAAGGCTTGCGCTTGTTCTCGTTTTCCACCAGGCGAATGATGCAGGTTTTCACCTTTTGCCGGGAGATGCTTTCATAATTATCGTCCCGCCCGGCGGTGGAAGTAAAGAAATCCTTGAAGGCAAAAATGCCATAGGGGGTTTCGGCATATTTATGCTTCACCACGCGGCTGATGGTAGATTCGCTTTTGCCCAAATCCTGTGCAATCACGCTATAAGTAAGGGGTTGCATGGTACCGCTGCCATTATAAAAAAAGTCGTATTGATGCTTCACGATGGAGAGTGATACCTGCTCCAAAGTGCGCATACGCATATAGATAGATTTTATGAGAAACTTGGCGCTATTGATGCGTTCCCGCACAAAAGTGGTGGTTTCCTTGTCAAAATATCCCCGATTGATCATCTTGCGATAGCGCGGGCTGATGATGATATTCGGGGTGATGTGATCGTTGATGATCACCACATATTCACCATCGATAAGTTTAAGCGTCACATCCGGATACACATAAGCCGCGTTGTTCTGCAAAATGCGTAATCCCGGCTTGGGATCCAGCTTTGAGATCTGTTCACGGATGGCCATCACGGTATCTTCCGAGACGTTGAAGTGTGACGCAATCTTCTGATAGCGACGGTGGATGAGGTTTTCAAATTGGTCGCAGACCATGCCGCAAACGATGCTGTTTGCCTTTTGCTCCTCGCTGAGTTGCGCCATCAGGCATTCGGAGATGCTGCGAGCGGTGATTCCCTGAGGTGAGAGATGCAGCACAATCTCATGCAGTTCGTTTGCTCTCGCGGGCTTGATCCCAAAGCGTCTGGCCATGGCTTCGATATTGTAACCGGCCGGTAAAAAGCCATAGACATCGCAGCTATCCACCAACTCCGTGATAAAGTCCACTTCCGGCTCAGGCAAATTCAGAGGATAGAGCTGTTCCAGATAGGTATCCTTGCTATTGCCTTCATAGCGGATGAGAGCTTCTCCATGATCGCCTTCTGTATCCACCCGGTTATAGTCTCCCCCACCGGCATGATAATCGTTCCATTGATCCAGGATTTCAGTGAGCTGTCTGGCCTCGGCAATGGTCTCCCGATCGCTTTCGGGGCTGTCGATATCCTCAATGGGAGTATTGCTTTCCGGAGCTTCCTGGGCATAGGAAGTATCGTTGATATCTTCCTCATCCTTGTCTTCACGAAGCTCCAGCAGGGGATTGGTCTCCAGCTCTTGTTTGATATAGCTTTCCAGCTCCAGGATGGGCAGCGCCAGCATCTTCAGAGATTGCAGCATTTTGGGCTTGAGGGCAAGCTCTTGCTTCTGTTTCAGGGATATATGCTGATTCATTGCGCTCATAATCTCTGCTCAAAAGGGCTCATGGTGAACCGTTCTCCTAGATAAAGTCTTCTGGCATTTTCATCGTTGATCAAGTCATTAGAAGCTCCGGCCACGATGATCTTGCCTTCGTAGATAATATAAGCACGGTTTACGATTTTCAAAGTCTCAATTACGTTGTGATCCGTGATCATCACTCCGATCTTCTTTTCGCGCAGTTTATCGATGATATCCTGAATATCGGATACCGCGATCGGATCCACTCCGGCAAAGGGTTCATCCATGAAGATGAAGGTAGGCTTGGTCACCAAAGCTCTGGTGATCTCCAGTTTGCGGCGCTCCCCTCCGGAAAGGGTATAAGCCTTTTGCCTGGCCAGCTTGCTGAGATTCAGCTCTGTCAGGGCTTCTTCAAGCACTTGAGGACGCTGTTTGCGAGGAATCTTCAGAGTCTCCAGGATCGCCAACACGTTGTCTTCCACGCTCAGCTTGGCAAAGATGGAAGGTGCCTGAGCCAGATAGCCCATTCCCATGCGAGCACGTTTGAACATCGCTTTGTGCGTGATGTCCGTGTCATCCAAAAAGACCTTGCCGCTATTGGGCTTGGCCAAACCGATGATCATATAAAAAGTGGTGGTTTTCCCGGCCCCGTTGGGTCCCAGGATGCCCACAACCTCGCCTTGATTGATTTCCAGGCTGAGGTCATTTACCACGGTGCGTTTACCGTATATCTTTACCAGATTCTGCGCTTTTATCTTGTGCATTTCCATAGTGAATAAGCTAACTTAAGCCCTGCTTTCTGTCAAGAGTCATTCTTGAATACATATCGTCCCCGAATCCTGCCTTGCATGTCCATGAGCTTTAGCTTGTTGTCAATATCAAACTTAGCTCTCAGCACCTGACCTGTGGCAGAGTTTATAAAAAAATCCTTACGTTCGTCCGCGGCCTGCACGAAGTAATAGGATACCTCAGTATCAGCCTCAAAATCGTCTATGCGGTCACCGGCAAAATTGAGCACGATGTTCTGCGCCTTTACCCAATTCTCTTTGGCCAGACCTTCCTCAGCGGCAAAAAACACCGTGCAGGAATCCATCAGTGCCGCTTTGGTGAGCTCACGCTCTTTGAACCACAGGTGAAACTCCTCCGCGGTGGCTGTGGCAAAGTCGTTATGAAACTTTGGTTCACCGATAAACACCGCCTTTTCCTCCTCCGCGAAATAGATCAGGAAGTCGCTTTGCGCGCTGTAATCCCTGCTCTGAACCTCCACGTTGAAGGTGGCGATGAGCTTGCGCTCTTCATCAAAAAACTCCATCTTATCCGCGCTGATGGTGAGGGTATCCGTGGTGCCGGCACTGACGACAGGCTTTTCGATGAGATATGCATAGCCGGCTTTGCGATCCCAAAAGGCATATCCGCAAGTGGCTGTCGCGTTTTCTGCCTGATCATAGGCGCTTACTCTGCTCCAGGTAGTAAAGGTGTCTTTCCCCTGGTCATAAATCCCGTGATCACCCTGCATCCAGCGTTTGAGGCCACCCTCCGTTTCCTGAGTCAAACGCACTTTGCCACCCATATTCAGCACCTGCGGGATGCGGTAGTAAGCCAAAGAATCCGCCACCAGATGCAAGGAATCGTTTTGCACCACCACTCTTCCGCTGAGCCTGGCGATTTTAGGCCCGTCCAGGATCACGGCACGATCGCTCTTAAACTCCGTATCGCCATAAAAAAAGTGCACTTTGCCATTGAGCTCCAGGATTTGCCCGCTGGGCAGGTTGTTCATATATAGCTTATCAGAATGAATCAAGCGAAACCGCTGGTTATCCCTCTGCGCCCAAAGCGTAAGCGCAGACAGCAATAGCAGGCTACCAATCAAAATCCGCTTCATCGATGATCCCTTCTGCTGAAACCGCGTCAAGCGTGGCATAGCTGAATTTGGCGTTGGTACGCAGATTGGTCCCGCGTAAAATGTCTCCAGATCTGCTAAGCACCACATAGCCCGGAGCGGAGAGCTCATCCAGATTGCGTTCCCAGACCATTTTGGAGGTCTTGAGATTCCCATCCGGAGTCTCAAATGAGGCATTGCCATTGGCAAAGATGATGTTACGAGCATCATCCACGATGGTGGTATCTGCCCTCACCACAGAGCTGATGACTCCGAAGCGGTCGTAGGAAGTAAGGGTAACCTTGTAACCATAGAGCAGTCTGCGATCGGTAAAGCGCTCCATGCGCTGAGCTTCGATGACGTAGTCCAGACGTTCATTGGTATATTCGCTAAGCCTGACATTGAGGGAAGTCTCATCCGGCAATCCGCGTTCCAGATTCTGGGTGGGAGTGCTCAGTTGATCCTGTTTGCAGGCAAACACCATCAGCAGAATCAAGAGCAGCAAGAGATTACGAGCTGTCATTGGCTGTCGTCACAAGAGCTTTTGTCCAGATAACTCATCACTGCCCGTTCGTAGATCCCCTTCTTGCTTAAGATCAGGTTCACCAATTCCCGCACAGCGCCGTGTCCACCGGATTTTTCAGTTACCAGATCAGCTATCTTCTGGATCTCCGGCAAAGCGTCTGAAGGGCAGGCTGATAATGCCGCTTTGCGCATGCAGAGGATGTCGTTCCAATCGTCCCCCATATACACTACGTTATCAAAGTCCAATTTAAGCTTTTCTAATAGTTCTTCCACGCATTGCAGCTTGTTTGCCACACCCTGATAGAGATAGTCTATCTTAAGATCTTGAGCGCGTCTTTGCAAGGCCTCGGAACTACGCCCCGTCACCACCGCCACCGGTATGTCCGCGTGTTTGAGCAGCATCAGGGCCATGCCGTCATGGGCGTCAAAATGCTTGATATCCAGATTCTCGTTGCCATAGATGATGCGTCCATCGGTGAGCACGCCATCGCAATCCAGAATCAGGAGCTTGACATGAACCCAATCCACCGGGCGTTTGTTTGGTTTTACAAAGCAATTGACCACTATTCCTCCTCTTTGATTCGGGCAAGCATTTTGCAGCGCTTCAGGATGGGCTCTAATGCCGTCAAGGGCAGCATGGTAGCCGCGTCACTCTTGGCTCGGGACGGCTCCGGATGGCATTCGATGAATAATCCCTTCACTCTTCCGGTGGCCATTGCGGCGCTTGCCATCATTGGCGCATATTCAGGATTGCCGCCTGTGGTACTGCTGCTGGAAGGTCTTTGCAAAGAATGCGTAAGATCATACACCACCGGGTAGCCAATCCCGTGCATAATCTCAAACGCGCGAAAATCAACCACCAGATTGTGATAACCAAAGCTCGTACCCCGCTCCGTAAGCAGGATCTTGCTATTGCCGATTGCCTCTGCCTTGGCAGCTGCTCCTGCCATATCTTCCGGGGCCATAAACTGCCCCTTTTTGATGTTCACGATTCGTCCCGAAGCTGCAGCAGCCTGAATCAGAGCCGTTTGACGGCTTAAAAAGGCGGGAATCTGCAGGATCTCGCAGAGCTCTGCCACGGCATCAATCTCTTGACTCTCATGCACATCCGTGAGGATGGGCAGTTCAAAGTCCTGCTTGATGCGCCCCAAAAGCCGCAAGCCCCCTTCCAGCCCGGGTCCGGAATACGAACTCACGCTGCTGCGATTAGCCTTGGTAAACGAGGACTTGAAGACCAAAGGGATGCCCAGACGCAGGCAGAGTTCTTTCAGATACTCCGCGGTGTGCAGCATGGTAGATTCGTCTTCAATCACGCAAGGGCCGGCGATCAGAAAGAAGGGATCGCTGCTGATAAGTTCTTGATAGAGCGGCACAAAACCTTCCTATCCGAGATATTTGATCTGCTCCCAGCTTTGCTCTATGGCATTAAGCCCAAAATGTCCGTAACTTGCCGTGGGAAGATAGATCGCTCGGTTTAGAGCAAGGTAATCTATGATTCCTTTTACTGTCAAGTCAAATCTCTTGCGAATCAGCGCTTCGATCTCGCTATCGGCAATTTTCCCGCTGCCAAAGGTTTCCACCATCAACGAAACCGGTTCACTATCGCCAATCACGAAGCTGAACTGAATCAAACACTCTGTCGCTAATTCGCTGCCCACGATGCTTTTGGCTATGTGACGCGCCATATAGGCCGCGCTGCGGTCAACCTTGGTGGCATCTTTGCCACTAAAGGCTCCACCACCATGCTGGGCCCAACCACCATAGGTATCCACGATGATCTTGCGTCCGGTGAGCCCGGTATCAGCAGCCGGACCGCCATCATGCCAACGCCCCAGAGGATTGATCATGATCTTCACCTGACGGGGGTCAAAGCGAACCTGCTCTTCCATTTCGGTGATAGTCGGCATCACCACTTTGTCGATGATTACTTGCTTCAGATCCTCAAATTCCAGCTCGCAGATATCCTGATGATGAGTGGAAATCACCACCGTGTCCAGAGCCTTGGGCACGCGACCTTCAAAGCGAAAACTCACCTGGCTCTTGGCGTCCGGCAAGAGGCACGGAATGCTATTGTCCTTGCGGGCTTTGGCCATATTGATCAAGAGATGATGCGCCATCTCGATGGGCACCGGCATCAGAGATTTCGTCTGACTGCAAGCATAACCAAACATCAGGCCTTGATCTCCCGCGCCTTGATTGCGGGCCAGATCCCCTTCCTGGGCGTGTAGATAGTTCTGGATCTCGCAGTTGAAATCAAAACCCTTGTTGGGATGCACATAACCGATCTTTTTGATTACTTCACGCACGATCGGCTCTACATCGAAGGTGGCACTGGAAGTGATCTCTCCGGATAGGATGATCCGGTTTTCGGTGGCCATGGTCTCACAAGCTACTCTGGACAAGGGTTCCTGCCCCAGATAGGCGTCTAATATCGCGTCCGAAATCTGGTCACAGACCTTGTCCGGATGACCTTCTGACACGGACTCTGAGGTGAACAGATAGCCACTTTGCTGGCCTCTGTCTTTGGCATGTAATGCTGTCATTTTCTATCTCCTGTTTCATCATAATAAAAAAGCCGGCGCTAAAGGCCGGCTAACAATGATTGGAGCCGCTCTTTAGCACATTTGTAACGCGGAGCAAAGGGCAAATTACCGCGAACTGTAAGTGTCCTTTTCCGAGTTTGGATTCCATCTCGGAAAAACAAGAAAATCTGGTACACCTCCGGGGATTCGAACCCCGGACCCACTGATTAAGAGTCAGTTGCTCTACCAACTGAGCTAGAGATGCACACTGTTCAAACCATCCAATTTAATACCGCTGATATGTCAAGAGGATTTTTACTCTACAGGATAGATCCCCTTGTGTAACGTAGCATTCCGATGCTACGAGGATAAGATTGAGATGAGATCGCGGAGCTTCGGAAAGCTCCGTTACTGACCCGCTGTTTGAAGTCATTGCCGCCCGAAGATCGAGGGCTTTTTTGAACAGACCGGTAGCTTCAAGCTTCATCTGCTTGCCTAGCAGATCAAGCGGCAATAACTCCAAAGGAGGCTCCCTCGGAGTTGAAAGCGCTATCGAAATCTCGTGAAGCCAAACCCACCACGCGCACCCCCCAAACCAACAGCGGAGACGAAAATGACAAGCGCTTTCGACTTCGAGCAGAGGGATCGCCTTCTCCCTTGGACTTCTATCCGAAGGATTGGAGTTCAAGCAGCAAGCATGCAGATCACTATTCACTCCCCCAATCCCGCTGCTCGAAGTCCATGCTGCTCGAAGTTCCCGAGCTTGCTTGAGTTTATCGTAGCCCTCAAGTTTTGCAAGCATTCAGACCATTGTTAGCAGCATGAACTCCGAGGGAGGAGCCCCAGTCCCGCTGTTTGAAGTCATTGCCGCCCGAAGATCGAGGGCTGTTCTGAACAGACCCTTAGCTTCAATGCTCATCGGCATGCCTGATCTGATCAAGCGGCAATAACTCCAAAGGAGGCAATGCTTTACGCTTTTCCTCCTAATTTGAGGACGTTAATCAAGTCTTAATCAATCGTTAATCAAGCGTTAATAGTTAACGCTTGATTAAGGGGGGATGATCGCTTGATTAAGAGCCACAGGGGAGGGACTATATACAATTTACAATTTACGATTTACGATTTACGATTTACGATTTACGATTTACGATTTACGATTTACGATTTACGATTTACGATTTACGACTGAAAGATTACATATTTAGCGCTACGCACCTGACCTGTTGCCTGATTGAGCTCTTGCTTTACCAGGTTATTGATGGCGTCTTTAGACTCGTTGACTTTCATTCTGTATGCCATAATGATATTGTTGTGGCTATCCCTGTAGTTTTTTTGCCAGGAGAGCTGGGCAATGGTTCAGCCGGTACCGGGATGGGGATGAAGAGCGCTTTCGAACAAAGCTATTGACACAAATCCGCATTGGCATTTTGTGGAATCGAAAATGCATGAATTTCGGGAGAGAAAGATATGAAAATACCGGGAACAAACTGGAATCCAACCGTTACGCTGGCCAAGCTATTTGAGGAGCAGAATCAATTCTTTGACGCCCTGGCCACTTACGAATTGATCGCTCAGAATGATTCTTCCCCTGCCATCAGGGAGAAGATCGAGGCTTTGCACGCCCGGATTTTGAACGACCCGGCAAACCGTTATGATCCCCGCATCGAAAAGCTCTTTACTCCCGAAGAGCTGGCCTATCTGAAGATTCTCTCCCATCAGGGCTTTGACAATATGTCCCGCACGCTAGACAAGCTCAATGAAGGCTTTTCCGGCACTGAGATCATCTTTGAAGACGAGGACATTCTGGCTGAGGAATCCGAGCTGGACACCCTTTCTGCCATGCTTCAGGAGATCGAAGAACAGGCTCAGCTGAACCTCATCGAAAACTCCGGTGAGTTCAATGATCTCACCATCGGGGACATGCTGATCGCGATCCTTTCGCGCTTTGACAAGCAGCAGAAGCTCAGCGAGGTAAGCCTGACCGATCTGGTAAACATCTTCCTCAATATCAAGAGCATGCAAAACTGATTAAGCTATGACCAAAGACCCGCCGAAATTCAACAGCCTGTGTATGAAGTGTTGCGGCAAGTGCAAGCAAAAAGAAAGTGTTTTCCTGCTGATGTGTCCTCGCTTTGAACCCGTACCGGTGCAATTGGAGATCAAAGTTCCGGGGCTGAACATGCCTTTTGTCAGGAGAGCCTGATGCGCATCATCAGCGGTAAATACAAGAAGCGCAAGCTCTTCACTGTGGAAGGCAGAAGCACCAGACCCACCACTGATTACAACCGTGAAGTGCTCTTCAGCACCTATCAGGAATACGAAGGCAAAGCAGTGCTGGATCTCTTTGCGGGTACCGGATCATTCGGACTGGAAGCGCTTTCCCGCGGCGCGGCCTGGGTGGACTTTGTGGAGTTTGCCAGCCCGGCAATCGCCACGCTGATCGCCAACATCCAGCATTTAGGATGTGGCGAGGACTGCCACATCTATCGCAAAAAAGTGCAGGCATTCCTCAAGGACTGCCCCAAGAAGTATGATGTGATCTTCATGGATCCGCCTTATGACAAAAACCTGATCAATCCCTGTCTGGAAGCGATCTTTACAACTGGCATCCTCAATGAAGGCGGGATCATCGTGGTGGAACACTCGGCAAAGGAAGAGATCGACCCCATCTATTCGGACCAAGTATTAAAACACAAAGCAGGAAAAACGGCGTCTTTCTCCTGGCTGGCATCCCTCTAAGCCAAAAAAGCAAGGCATCCGCGGTGATTGCATTTGCCGCAAGCATGATTATAATCTAATTATCAAGATCACACAGGAGTGAACATGGCAGAGCCCAAAAACAACAAGTCCCGCGTTAAATACTTAGTAGTAGCCGCGCTGATCATCATCATCGTGGCTGCAATTCTGATCGTCCCCAGATATCGCCGTTACCAGAATGAAAAGCGCGCGGAGGCGATCCGTACGGCAATCACAGCTGTGCAGCAAAACGTGGATAACTACTGGAAAACCCACGGCAGCATCAGCGGATTTGACCTGGACAACGCTCTGGTAGAATTGCAGTTAGCAAACCGCACTGTCAGGAATTGGAACTTTGCTATCGCCTGGAAACCCACCGAGATCTATACTACGCAAATGGTCGATAAGCTCAAAGATGTGTCCGAAAACCGCATTGTGCACGTAACCCCCTACAAGATAATCCTGGCGATTGCCACTGCAGAAAACCCCATCGGCGAAGGCCGCAAGACCTGGTTTGAAGGGGACAACAACAGCTATCACGGCTTTGGCTACGATGAGCGGATCGAACCTGATTGGAGAGAGATTTTCCCGAATCCTTGAGCTCAGGTGGCAGGGGAAGCAATTTACAATGTACGATTTACAATGTACGATTTACAGAGTCAAATCTGCGAGAATCTGCGCCTTTTATCTGCGCCCATCTGCGGGAAATACGACCAAGAGCAAACCGGGCTCAATCGTAGCTAAACAGGCTTTTCAGCTCAGCCATGTTCATTGATTTGAGCATAGCGGAGCCACCCTCGATCACTTCATTAAATATGTCGATCTTGCTCTTTTGCAAGCCCAGGATCTTCTCTTCCACCGTGTTTTTGGTGATCAAGCGAAAAACCTGAACTTTGCGGGTTTGTCCCAGCCTGTGCGTGCGGTCGATAGCCTGATTTTCCACCATGGGGTTCCACCACGGATCATAGAGGATTACGGTATCAGCGGCAGTCAGGTTTAGTCCTGTGCCCCCGGTTTTCAGGCTGATCAGGAAGAGACGGATATTTTCGTTACTCTCAAACTCGTTGATCTGCGCCTGCCGATCCTTGGTGTGCCCATCCAGATAGCTATAAGGGATATCCAGGGCGTCGAAGACCCGCTTCATCACTCCCAGCATCTGCACAAATTGCGAGAAGACCAGCACTTTATGACCACCGGCGATGGAATCCTGCACCAGTTCCACCAGCATCTCCAGCTTTGAGGATAGCTCCAATTCCGGCAGGATATCTTTATTGGCCAGATGCGGATGGTTGCAGACCTGACGCAGCTTGGTAAGCGCTGCCAGAATATGCACATAGCTCATCTGTTCCGAGCTCTGGGGCAGCAGCTTCTTTTGCACGGTATCGATGATCTGCATATAGAGCTTTTCCTGGATGGGGCTCATTTTGCACCAGGAAACCTGCTCCTGCTTGTCCGGCAGTTCCATCAACACTTCTTTTTTGACTCTGCGCAAGAGGAAAGGCGAGACCGCGCGATGCAGAGTCTTTTGCGCTTCCCTTTCATCATCCGGGCTCAGATATTGGTTCTTAAAGCGTTTGAGACTGCCCAGATAGCCAGGCATCAGGAAATCCATGATGCTCCACAGCTCGGTAATCCGGTTTTCGATGGGTGTTCCTGAGAGCGCCAGACGGTGTCTTGAACTCAGCTTTTTGATGGCAGAAGTGCGTTGAGCAGACACATTCTTGATGTTTTGTGCCTCATCCAGAACGATCCACTCGAAGTTCATATCTTTGAGCGTGGCTAGGTCGCTCAAGACCATGGAATAGCTGATGATATAGAGCCGGATATTGGGGCTGCTGAGCAGGGCATGGCGCTCAGCTTTGTTGCCTTCCACGATGGCGTAGGGGATATTGGTGTGAAACTTCTCGATCTCCGCAGCCCAGTTATAGAGCAGGGTTTTGGGACAGATCACCATGCTGGTGCTGTCTTCCGGCGCGTTCAGGATCATGGTGAGCGCTTGAATGGTCTTGCCCAGTCCCATTTCATCGGCCAGAATCCCGTTCAGATGGTAATGGGCCAGCATCGCGATCCAGGCCACGCCATCCTTTTGATATCCCCTCAGGATGGCCTGCAAGAAGTAGGGGAGCTCGACCTTGCGTTCCAAATGCCGCTGTTTGAGGTTTCGAAACATGTTTTCCAGATACTCATCCCCCTGCATCCTGAAAGCGGGATTTTCCTGGCGCAGCCTTTGGTAATAGGGCAGACTCATCACCCGGGCCCGATAGACGCTATCGCCCAGTTCCTCACTGTGGTTGATCAGCTTCTCCATCTCCGCAAAGATCTGCGGATTGCTGATAAAATAGATGCGGCCATCCACCGTGTGCAGGAGTTGTTCATCAGAACGGAAGTATTTCTTCAGCTCTTCATGGGTAAAACGCAGATCGCGGTAGGTATAGCTGATCTGATAGTTAAACCAATCGATCTCATCGGATCGAACTGCCTGTATATCCACTTCCAAGGGAATTTTAGTAATAAACTGCCGGCTCAGCTCTTCGGCGATGGAGACCTCCCAAGCTTCCTCATCCAGCTCAAAGATGGCCTTTTGCAAAGCTTCAAAGGAGCTTTGGGGAAATACCAGTTGCGCGTGCTGTTCCCACATATTCAGCTCCACCAAAGGCAGAGCGTCCAGCAGGTTTTTCACGCGACTGGATATCTGATGCGGCAGATAAAACCAGGCTTTCCCTTCCCCACCCGCAGACTGATATCCGCTATAAACCAGAGCCTTGCCAAAGCGCAAAACGGAGAGCGGAATCTCGAAGCTATCTTCATAGACCAAAAAGCCTTCGACCAGGATTTTGTCTCCCAAACTCTTGATCTGAATCCGGCATTTTGGCATGGTATCAATGATCTGAGGAAGCTCGATCCCGCTGTCAAAATCCAGATAGATATCCTTGCGCAAGAGCTCCGCGTGCACGATGCTGCGATAATATACCAGGTCATTGGCGCTCAGCCGCATATCCTGCGAAAATATCCGGTTTACCACGTCTTCTTTGAAGGGCAGATAGACCTTGTGCACTTTGTTGCGGAAAAACAGCCAACTGGGATAGCCGGCATACCAGGTGGAAAGCTCATCCACCAGGACGGCGGAGAGGGAATAGGCTTCTTTGCCGGCACGTTCAATGCGCAGTGCCAGAGGATATTTGGTGTTCGCGAAAGTCAAAAGCTCACCGGTCTCACGAATCTCGATCCGGCCATCCAGGTGCTCCATCAAGGCCAAAGCTGCCGGGAAGTCCTTTTTGTAGATAGACCAAAAGGAGCCTTTGGCACTGTACGCGGCCCGGTGTTCACTCAAGAAACTAAAAAGCTGCAACTCATAATCGTCCAAAACCAGGTAGTTTGCCCTTAAGCCTTCATCCTCGATCTTCTGCCCCTTGATCAGGTGGATCAACGCGGGAACGTCAAGATCCTGAAATGCTGTGTGATAAAAGCGGATTTTGTCCGTATTGGGATCGTAGATCCCTTCCACGCTCAGGCGGGCATCATGCGCCAGATCCAGCCAGCGGGGATTGCCCCTGAGAGCATCTCCATCACAGGTTTGCAGGGCTTCTTCGATGAAAACATCCGTGGAAAGATTGAGGTAAGCATAGCGCAAGAGGGACAGATAATGGCGGCAGCTGTCATCATGCTTACATTCGGCACAGCGGTGGCGCAGGATCTTCTCTTCGATGGGATCATAGAGCACTTCCACCCACTCGCTGAAGTACTCTGTCTTATCCTGCGAGGGGAAAAAGCGCATCTGAAACCGGCCGGCTTCATCGGCTGCCAGCCAATACCAAAGATCATCTTTGTCCAGAGGAATCACCGCGTGATTGAAGTACCAGCTGTTTGAGAGTTCGTGATAGTCCTTGCTAAAAAGCCGCGCCATTCTTTATCCTTTATTGTTAATCTGGTATTAGGGATCAGATGTGGCGTTTTTTGTCAATCTGTTTTTTCCCGCCTTAGCCTTGCACATTGGATTATCGTGATGATACGGTGATGATACGGTCATGAAAATCACCGTATCATCACCGTATCATGACCGTATGTCAGGTGTCAGGTGTTAGGAGCCACCATTGGAGTTGTAAGCGCTACCCCAATTACCGGAAGTCAAACCAATGACACTGAACTCTAAACTTCGTAGCGAAGCCGGGGATTTTGGGCGCTTTCGACTTCAATCAGCAGGTAGATGAGATCCCGCTGTTTGAAGTCATTGCCGCCCTAAGATCGATGGCTATCCGGAACTGAGCGATAGCTTCATAACTGATCGGCTTATCGAGCAAATAAAGCGGCAATAACTCCAAAGTGTCCATCTCGTTGCGCAGGCACCCATTTCGCGCGAAGTGCCCATCTCGTTGCGCAGCAAGCTATTTCTTACTAACCTTTCGATACTGCGTGCCTTGCGCTCCTGAAAACTTCAGCACATACACTCCGGCGGGGCAAAGCATGCCTTTGGCATCCCTACCATTCCAGCTCAGGCTCCAGGAACCGGCATTTTTATAGTCATCCAGCAAAGTGGTCACGAGTTGACCTTTGAGATTAAACACTTCGATCTTGAGTGGAGATGCTTCTTTCATGGTGTAAGACAGCTCCAGGCTTTGGGAAAAGGGATTGGGAGCGGTGTTTAGCGAGATCAATTGCGGAGCTGTGGCATCGTTCGTGCTGCTGCTCACTTGCACAGTCCAATTGGCATCAAAAGCGATGCTGTCACTGGACGCGATGTGACAACGCACGCTGTGTTCACCACCTGTAGCAAAGGACGTTTCGAAGATGAAGCTGCTCTCGGTCTGCAGTTCGTCGTTCACAAACCAATCAAAGCTGAGCTGGGCCGCGTCGGTATAGGCCTCAACGATGAACATCTGATTCTGATTGGATGCCAGCGGTAAAGGCTCGTCAGTAGCGGGAAACAGCTCTCCCACAGTGAGATCCAGCATGCGCACCTGGTAGATATCCACCGGGATGATGGGACGATCATTGGCCCCGGTGGGCACAGAGCCGATGCCCAACACATATTCCAGGCCTTCGATCACCTTGCCAAAGACGGCATAATTTCCGTTCAGATGCGGGGTTGGTGCCAAAGTGAAGTAGTATTGACTGCCCGCGCTATTGGGGGCGGAGGTTCTGGCCATGGCCAGGATGCCGGCTTCATTGTGATTGAGCAAGGGGCTGAATTCGTCCTGAATAGTGTAACCCGGGCCACCGGTGCCGGTGCCATTAGGACAACCGTCCTGGATCACAAAGCCATCGATCACGCGGTGAAAGATGAGATTGTTGTAAAAGCCGCTATTGGCTAAGTCTTTGAAGTTATTGGCTGTGATGGGCACGATCTCATCGTAGAGTTGGGCCGTGAAGCTGCCCATGGAGGTGTGCCAACGGGCAAAGATACGGGCTGATAGCAAGCTCGGCAACAAGAGGGTAAGCAAAACAAAGACTTTGAGGCATTTCATGGTAACTCCTAGCGATGAGCTTCGATGGTCGCTTTGGCAGCCGGCACCTGTTCATAGAGCCAGCTATTGGTTTCGCAAGGGAAATCCGCGCATTCCGCGCAGGATTGATAGCCTTTTCCCACGGCGCAAGCGCGGATCGGGCATTTGCCACACCAGGAAAAGTGCACTTCGCCTTCCATACAGCCTTCGCAGGCGATGTCCTGGGCAGAAATGGGGCTGTTATAGGTCTTGCTCCAGCGCTCGGCGATGTCTGCCTTGCGCTCTTCATTATTGGCCAGATAGGCATCGCGACACTCGCAAGCCTGACAGTCTATTCCGCAGACGGATATCAATTTTGACATAATCTCTCCTAACGTTGATGGTTTCGTGAACCAATTTCGTGATGATAACCACCCTGCAGAGATAGGCAAAATGAGTCAAGTATAATTGACAATGGACGATTGACAATTGAGAATGGATTAGATTCTCCTACCGTAGCTTCCCGATGCTACGAAACAAAGATTTTTTAACAAAGAGGCAAAGAGAAAAGAGGATGCAAAGAGTGATTAGTGGTTAGTGGTTAGTGGTTAGTGGTTAGGAAGCAGCTCGCGCTGCTTCTGCCAAGCAGGAGCTTGTCAGCCCTAATACCTGTAACCTGAATTCGTGTCAATCTGTGGACAGACGAATCCGCGCGATCCGCGTAATCCGCGTGCTGATAACACAAAGAGGAAAGAGAAAAGAGGACGCAAAGAGAAAAGATTATCCAACACAGAAAAAAAGAAGGAAAGAGCTGGTCTGTTACATCAGTTTGATCAGTCAGGTCAAGTGTCCATCAAAATCATGTAGATCACAAAGATCATGGGGATCAGTTTCCATCAAACTCGCGTAATCCGCGTGCAACCTAAATCAATCTGCGTTCATCTGCGCCTTTTATCTGCGCTAATCTGCGGGAAACAAAGACTAAATACTCAAACTACGCAAAGACACCCACCACAAGCACGCTGCTGGAAGTCGAAAGCGCCCTGAAATCATCGGCTCCGATGCGGAATTGAGAGTGAAATCGTAATGGCTTGGCTTCAATGAATTGGGATAGCGCTTACAAACCCATGGAGGCAAATCCGCGTTCATCTGCGCCTTTTATCTGCGCTAATCTGCGTGAAACTCTACTCCAGCCAGGCATGCAAAGCATCCAGCGCTCGCTGGCTCAGCAGTTCTTTTTTCAGTTTCTTATCGCGTGGGGGATTTGCCAAAGCCGGCAAGAGGCCGAAGTTTGCGTTCACCGGTTGAAATCCCCGTTTATCCGGCTCTGAGATCAGGCGTCGCCACAGCTGTCCCAATATGGTCTCAGGCGGAAGTAGGGTCATGGAATCAGCCACCAGACGGGCAGTGACAAGACCTGAAGCGATGCACTCCACATAGCCTTCCACTCCACTCAATTGTCCTGCCACCCAGGTTTGCGAACGCGCTTTGAGCTCCAGATTCGGCATCACCAGATCCGGAGTATTCAGATACGCGTTACGGTGGATCGAGCCAAAGCGCAGGAAGCTGGCATTGGCCAATCCCGGGATCAAGCGAAAGATGCGCTTCTGCTCCGGATAGCGCAGCATGGTCTGGCAACCCACCAGATTGAAGGCGGTGCGATCCGCGTTTTCTGCTCTGAGTTGCAGCACGGCAAAGGCCTTCTTCCCCGTTTGGGGCAGTTCCAGACCCATCGGACGCATCACACCATGGCGCAAGGTGTCTTTACCTCTTCTGGCCAGCTCTTCGAGGGGCATGCAGTTTTCATAGAAATTGAACTTCTCACCGCTGAAAAAGGCATTCTCAAATTCGTGAGCTTCATGCTTCTCGCCACTGATCAGAGCTTCTACAAACTCGTAGTACTGCTCGCGGTCAAAGGCGCAATTCAGATAATCCGGTTCGCCTTTGTCGTAACGGGCTTTGGCATAGACGATGTCATAATCAATGCTGTCCGCGTCCAGGATGGGAGCGATGGCATCAAAGAAAAAGAGGTGTTTCTCGCCCAGGAGCTCGGATAGAGCCTGCATCATGGCCTCAGAGGTGAGCGGTCCGGTGGCCAGGATCAGGGGGCCTTCCGGAAAGCTGCTACGTTCTTCTCTGATCAGAGTGATCTTCGGATGCTCGGTGACAGCAGCGGTGACCCTTTGAGCAAATAGTTGTCTATCCACAGCAAGCGCATGTCCGGCAGCCACCGCGCAAGCTTCAGCAATATCCAGCAGCTTGCAGCCCAGCAGCTTAAGCTCCGCTTTCAGGAGGCCGGAACCGGTGTCCTGACGAGTGGATTTGAGGCTGTTGCTGCAAACCAGCTCTGCCAGATCAGCTGTCTGATGTGCCGGAGTCTGCACCCCGGGACGCATCTCGTAGAGCTCTATCTGGTAGCCGGAATCTGCCAGTTGCAAAGCGGCTTCGCAGCCTGCCAATCCGGCACCGATGATGGACACGGAGGGCATCAGAGTTCTCGCTTGATCATCGTGATATAGCCATCCAGATCAGCAAAACCCATGCTGTTGTAGAGCTTTCTCGCTGAGGGATTGTCTTTATGCACTTCCAGCTTGGCCTGATATCCGGTTTCTTTGGCAACCTTCAAGGCTTCGGCCATTAGCGCCCGTCCGATGCCTTGATTCTGATACTCTGGCAATACCGCCATGTGATGGATGTACAATCTGCGATAATCGTGGTTCACCCACAAAGCGGCAACCGGCTTGCCATCCAAGGTTCCATACAGGATGGTGCCGGTGTGATCCAGGCTGTGCCGGATGGCCTCCAGGCTATCCGCGCGAGCGGGATTGGTGATTCCCGTCTCTTGCCACACGTGCATGATTTGCTCATAGAGTTCCGGGCTGAGGGACTTGGTTTTCAGGATCTCGATCATCCCGATACTCGCTTAAAAATCTCAGGATTGCGCATAAAGCGAAACACGGTGTCAAAGCCCATCTGATACAGCACATGGGGATCATCGTCCACCATCAGCATATAGCGTTCATTGTCCACTTTCACAAAGCTCAATTTGCGGGTCTTTGCTTCTGTATCGGTAATCCACACTTCCAGTTCAGGAGTCTTGAAGGCTTCGGTAAAATGCTCCTCTCTACCATCGGCAAAGACATAGGTGCGCATATTCTGCAAGATGCTGATGATCTTGATCAGGGCAAAGTTGTCGAAGTAAACATCAAAGGTCTGCCTGGCATCCTGATACACCCAACGTGAGCCGTCGCGCGTGAGTATGTAGTCATTATCGGCATGTTTGGCCCGAATTGAGGCCAGGTCTTCCTCAAAATACTGCAAGACGATGGGAGAGCGCCAGGTAAGCATTAAAGGCTGATAGCGTTGCACCACTTTGGACTTTACCTGATACACATTATCATCTCCGGCAAAGCGGAAATAATCCCAGGGATTGCCCATATTGCTGAAGAGCAAATGCACACTCTTATTGCCGGAGCTCACGCGCACATGCATGGCGCTATCCTCCTGCAAGTTATAGCGATTGGGGGCGTCCGGGCCCAGGCTCATGGGCGTGGTGGCATACCGCGCAGCAAGCACATCCTCGAAGAAACCGGCAACCTTGGTGGAATCTGCATTCCAGACCACCGGTTCGCTGATCTTCCAGATGCCTTCAACCATGGCCATATCCACCCGGTCTTCCCCCTCCCAGATCTCGATCTTATCGATCTTTTGCGGGTTCAGGCCAAAGAGCGGACGGGTCTTTTCCTCAGGCCGGTTCAGCCTCAGAATCAGAAAGGTAATCAGGAGCAGGGCCAGGATAGCGACCGGGATAAGGCGTTTTTTCTTATTCATAGCGATACCTGATGCGGGATTTTCGTCTGAGCGCGGTAATCAGCCCACCGATGATCAAAAGCAAGGCCGGCAAGGCTATCGCGATGACCTTGGTGGCCAGCTTGATATTGTCTTCGATCTTGGACATATCGCCCCACTCAATGCCCAGTTTACGCATGAAACGTGGCACGGATAGCGAGGATGAGCTGAGGTGACGCGAGCGGATATGGATCATGCTGTCGCGCCCGCTCAGATAGTCCAGAGCGTTAAAAATGATGTATGAGCGGTCGTTAAAGATTTCTTTATCAGGATCAATCACCAGTTCCTTGTCCCCAAACAGCACCATCTGCAAGTCCGGGGATTTGGCCACGAAGTTCGGATCCTCAATTGCCAGTTCCGTATCGGTGAAGAAGCTGGTAAATTGCCCTTTCAGCACTGCACCTGTGGTGATCGAGCCGGCAGTGAAGTCTGCCGCGTTCGTATCATAAAAGAGCTCTTTGCGTACTTCGTATTCGGGATATTTCATCCAGCCGGAGTAGATCGAGGATTGCAGAATGGGCTCGAAGGACACGCCCTGTCTGCCACTGAAGCTGATGCCACTGGCCAGAAAGAGGATGATATTATCGATGTTTTGAGTGATGGGATGATCACTGCCGCGCAGGATGGGATACATCGGATAATTGGCCATCACGCCCAAACCGGTCTGACGTTGGTCACAAAAGATATCCAGCACCACATCGCGGGAAAGCACATAGCCATAGTGTTCCAGCATCTCGATCACATTGGTGTCCAAAGCAAAAATGCTGATCCCGTCTGTATCGACGCGATCCTGCAAAAACACGATGCGGCCACCCTGCATCAGATATTGATCCAGATGATAGAGCTGCTGGGGGGGCAAACTGCGGGCAGTTCCGGTGAAGAGCAAAGCGTCAATGCCACTGATGGGACGGGACAGATCAGCATCAATCACCTTGAAATTAGCGGCCAGATTTTGCTCAAAATACCTGGTGGGAAAGTCGTAATAAGTGCTGTCCCGAAACACAGCCACCACCGGAAGAGAGCGTTGCGCCAGGCTTTGGATCCGCTTGGTGAGTTCATACTCCAGCTTGGCTTCCATCCTGGGCAAAAGACTGATGGATTCCACCCGCCCCTGATATTCGAAGATCACACCAAAAATCAGCTCTTTGCTGACCATCTGATCCTTTTCATAGAGCTGAAAGCGCATTACCCGGATGCCATTCTGGTGAGCTTGACCAAAGAGTTCTTCCCGGCTCAGATTGCGCACAAACTCATAGCGAAACTTGCCCCGTCCGGCGATCTGATATTCACTCAAAAGGTCTTGCAAATAGCGATTCAGGGAGTTCAGCTCAGCCGGAAGCTCAGCAGATGCCAGCACTTTGACCACCATCACGTCTTCCAGAGAGCGCATCGCGTCTTTGCTGACCGGGCTCAGGCTGTAAGCCTTTTGGGAGGAAAGATCCACCCGCAGATTCAGGTATGCCACGATCAAGAGCAGGGCAACCACGATCCCGATCTTGACGGTGAGTGAACTTAGGATACCGTATGTCTTCTTCATCTTTAACGCTCCTGCATCATGTTTTTACTCTGAAGGTTAAACTCTGCCAAAAGCGCAAAGATGACGATCACGGCTACGAAGAAGAGCAGATCCTTGATATCCAGCACGCCCTTCATGAAGTTCGCCAAATGATGCTCGAAACTGAAGTATTGAAACACGCGCACCAAAGGCAAAGGCAAGAGCACCAGCAGGAAGCGCATTACATAAAAGAGAGCTGAGATGGCAAAGGCGATGATGAAGGCCAGCACCTGACTGGAAGGCAAACTGCTGGCAAAGACACCGATGGCCGCGTAAGCAGCACCGGCAAAACACAGACCCACAAAGCCCATGATAGCCGCTCCGATATCCATCCCCTCACCGAGGACGAGCATGATGACAAAGTAGATCACGCTAAAGGCGATCAGGGTCTTGATCTGTAAAAAAGCTGCCAAAATCTTGCCCCAGATTACATGGCTGAGACGAATGGGCATCGTGGAGAGCAGCTCCATCGTGCCACTACCGCGTTCTTTGGCGATGCTGCCCATGGTGATGGCCGGCACAAAAAAGACGAAGAGTAAATGCATGAAGCCATAGACTCCGCGCATTTCGGCCAAACCAACCTTGAACACTGTGGTGGCAAAGAACACGCCTGAGATCACCAGGAACAAGACGAATACGATGTAGGAAGTTACGGAACGCAGAGCAAGCTCAAACTCCTTGCGGGCAATGGTCAGGATCGTTTTCATCTTGCCTCCTCCTCGCGAGCTTCACTGTCTGTTTCGATGTCTTCAGCATTATCTTCCACAGGCAGTACCGCCGGCGCTTCCATTGGTTCCTGATCAGGCACCGAAAGCGTTTGCGCGTATGCCGCAAGCTCGATGGACCCGGCTTCTTTGGTAAGCTTGTGGAAGATCTCTTCCAGGCTCTTGCGTTCGGTATAAAGGCTCAGGATCACCCAACCGTTCTCGGCGATGAATCTGGCCAGATCGTGCTTCACTTCGATGCCAGCGCTTACCTTTAGTTTGAGCTTGTAGATATCTCCCTCATGCTCTTCTTCAATCACGGATACTTCCGGATAGTAATCCACAAATTCGCTCAGATCGATGTTTTCGCCTTCCAGTTCCAGATGCAGCAGGTAATACTCTGCCAGATAATTATCCAATTGAGCGATACCGTCGTCAACGATGATTTTGCCTTTATTGATGATCAGCACGCGGTCACAGGTGGCCTGCACTTCTTGCAGGATGTGCGAGGAGAGGATCACTGTCTTTTCTTTGCCCAGGCTGCGGATGAGCTCTCTGATCTCGATGATCTGATTGGGATCCAACCCGCTGGTGGGTTCGTCCAGGATCAGGATTTCCGGATCATGCAGGATGGCCTGAGCCAGGCCCACTCTTTGCCGATAGCCTTTGGATAGAGTGCCAATCTTTTGATATTGAACATCTTGCAACCCACACTTGGCCACTACATAGGCTTTGCGGGCAGTGTAGCCGGCCTTGCTCATCTTCCTCAGATCAGCCATATATTTCAAGGCTTCCACCACATACATTTCTTCATACAGCGGGTTATGCTCCGGTAAATAGCCAATCTTGGCGCTGGCCACCATGGGCTGTTCAAAGATACTCATGCCATCCAAAAGAATGCTGCCGGATGAAGGCTGCAAATAGCCCACCATCATCCTCAGCGTTGTGGTTTTCCCGGCTCCGTTTGGCCCCAGAAAACCTGTGATCATGCCTTTATCAACCGTAAAGCTGATATCGTCCACAGCCCGAATCTCACCGAAATTCCGGCTTAAGCTTTTGATCTCTATCATCTAAGTAGTTATACTCCTGTTTATTAGTTCATCATCATCCGAGCGCTGACAGCTGTAGAGGGTTCCTGAAGCGATATCACGTCGCCCTCGGATAGCCCGGAGATCACCTCCACCATCTGAAAGTCATTCGCGCCCAGCTTCACCACAGTGGGAATCGGCTCAGGCTTTTTGGCCTCTGCCTCTAATGATTCTTCAGCTTTTGGCATCAGATACACAATGTCCTGATTTTGTTCATCTGCAAAAACCGCTCCAATTGGCACAATAATCACATCCTCGCGGGATTCGCCCTTGATGCTGATGGCCGCTGTCATGCCCGGTTTCACCTGTTTCCCGCTGGCATTGATGCTGATTTCCACGGGGAAGACCTTGGCATTGTTTTCCGTGGTGGCCATGGGCGCGATCTTCACGATCTCACCGCTAAACTCTTCATAAGGCAAGGCGTCCAGCTTGATCGTGCCCTTTTGTTTGAGCTGAAACTTAGCGATGTCCACCTCGTTGATATTTGATTTCACGATCATCCGGGAAAGATCCGCAATGCGCATCACCACAGTGCCTTCACCATAGCTATTGATGCTGGAAGACACCATCTCGCCTTCGTTTACGCTGCGTTCGATCACCGTGCCACTCGCAGTGGCATACACATGAGTCACCGTTCCCGGCACGTCCAGATCCCGGATCATTTCATATTGCCGGCTGGCTTGCTCAAACTGGATCTCGGCATTCTTCAGCGCGTCAAAAGCAGCGTCATGCTCACTTTGCGAGATATAATTGTTCTCCAGCAGCACTCCACTATCCGCATAGTCCTTACGTGCTTTATTCAAAGAAATCTCCGCCATCTGCAAAGTGGCCTTAGTATTGAACAAGGTATTAGCCTGCACATAGTCCGGCTCGATATCCGCAATGATCTGTCCACTGGTCACATAGTCGTTCTCATCCACGTAGAACTTCACGATCTTGCCCGATACGCGGGACTTGATGGCAACCACTGTTTCCGGCTGCACTTCGCCCGTGATCTCGATCTTGGATTCGATGTTGCCCTTTGCCACGGTGTGCGTGTTTGACCCGGCATCAGGAGTCCCGGTTTTAGCGGAATCCTTACCGCAGCGCTTTAGCACAAAGCCTGCAATCACTAAGACCAGCACGACTACGATGATGACGATCCATTTCTTGCGCATAATACCTCACTCGGTGAAATAAAGAATTAACTATGCAAGCCTTTTAAAGAGCTGCTATGTGTCAAATGAAAAGTTTCCGAACTCGTCAGGTCATTGCCTTCCATGGTCTTCTCGCGTCTTCTCGCGCTTGCTCCGATTCTGATCCCGATAGCGGATTGGTAACCGTGGCTTGCCTGCATCCGACCGGCCTCTTGGAACCCTCTTGGATGGGATTCAAGAGAGTCCCGAAAGACTCTCAAGTGGCGCAGAAGCCAGAATAATTGATAACTGAGAATTGATAATTGACAATGTAGCTACGAGTTAGCTACGCGTTGACGAAACTTGAAAACCCGAATACTTGAAAACTTGAAAACCACATAAGATCATGTAAATCATATGAATCATGGGGATCAGAGTTCCATCAAAAATCCGTGCAAATCCGTTCAATCCCTTCAATCTGCGTTCCATTGGGTTGAACAAAGAGCAAAAGAGAAAAGAGGGCACAAAGAGTTATGCGTTAAGGGTTCAACAGCGCAGCATTTGATCCAGCAGATTCCCATGCGGCTATTGGAGCAAATGTCACCTCACTGTCAAGAAACTCGTTATCAAGAGAAACAAGCAAGGGATCTCGAGTAGGGTCTGCCATCAGCAAGCATGATAATGAAAGCAGAAACAACATAATTATGTATTTGTTCATTTTCATAAGCACCTCAATATATGGATATATCAGCATAAAAATACACTTTCGAGCCATCCCAAGTGGGGGCTATGTTTATAAAACGTGATATGGATAGGTCACTCGTGCTTTGCAGTATCACTGTGTCCTCTCCGGTATCTAGATGATACACGCATAACTTGTTTCCTGGGGATACATAAAACTGATCATTTGTACCTCTGCTCAAGGCTCCCAGAGGATATGTTTGAGGTCCAATTATGACTGGCAATTCCACAGCAGTATTTGTCTGTAGATTAAATACTCTGATCACAGGCGGTTGAAGCTGTCTTAATCTTACCACATATTGCATATCGTTGGAAAATGCATACATTGGATATGGCGTGATATTAGCTGCAAGATTGTCGACTATTGATGAGTCAGAGCCATCCAACCTGCTCTTGTGGAGACCGATTCTTTCATAGTAAACAAAGTCTTGTGCTTCGGAATAGAAGACATTGACTACAAGACTATCAGCTGTTGGAACGATACTAGATTCTCCCGTAGACAAGTTCATCCAATACAGATATTCTGTTGCTTTGCTAGGTTCTCCATATCCTCTCGATGAATATGTAATATAGTTCCCCAGATCCGAAACAATCGGGTTTCTCAGAGTTCTTACACTTTCTGAAGTCAACTGCCTGGTTAGCATAGTAGTCAGATCAAGCTCATGAATGTTTTTGTCTCGTGAGGCAAAATAGAGCTTGCTGCCATCAGGAGATTGGGACAAACGGGCTGGCTGTTGCTGGAGGGTATAGATGTTATCAGTAATGCTCATCGGACTAATCGTATCCGTTTCCGATATCCACAGCTTTTCCCCATAGAAGATGATCCTATCGTCTTTGGTCATGTAGATATCCCAAAACCCGGTAGTGCCAAAGCTCAAGTCCACCTTCTTTATCATCCTGAATCCCGTCCCATCGGCATTGATACTGCAAAGCCAGGGCTCGGGGCGTGGAATATATGGCTCTGATGGATGGAAACAAGATCCTAAGATTAGTAGTAAGCTCAAGGGCATGAGATAGTATAGATATTTCTTCATGATTTCATCCTACTTATTAGATTTGTTATAATCTATGAGTTTGTAGTTGCTTTCTTTCACCAAACCGTTGTTGGCTTCAAAAAGCTCGGGATTATCCATGTACACTGCCATTAACTTAGCGGGCAGCATCTTCGGCACAGAGTCTGATACCAGCACCTTGCTAAATTCTTGGATGGCAGCTCTGAGTTCCGATGTGATGCCTTCTACATTAGGTACTTCCAGAGCTTTAACCTCGCAATTCAGGTTTGATCTTCCAATGCGGAATGTTTCACTTTGCGACTGGCTGATGAACCGTGGTTTAGCAAAGTCATCCGGCATGCTCTGAGTCTTTGTTTTAGAAT
>Ga0334883_1000682_pt1 | contig 58886 bp, 39 predicted proteins | sample GraSluR1_MG_6_FD_207230 | JGI IMG/M metagenome (GOLD analysis project Ga0334883, IMG submission 207230) | Sludge microbial communities from methane-producing bioreactor in Wageningen University, Netherlands - Granular Sludge_09_05-R1 | ecosystem: Engineered > Bioreactor > Anaerobic >...
CCCATCACATCTGGACATGCTACCCCGACGGCCGAGACCCCCGCAGCTATCACGGCAACTACCCCGACGTCCGCGAGATGCGACCCTGGATGGAGATGAGCATCCGCGCCGTTCCCCACTCGCACAAATACGTCGCCGTCTCCACACCCCATCACGGCCAGAATTACGGCTCCATCGTCCTCATCGACACCCGCCTCGACGACGACAACGCCATGTCCCAGGTCAAACGCGTCACCCCCGATGTCATGCTCCCCGAATCCGAAATTGCCCCGGGCGTCCCCGGCCCCAAGCACGCCGCCAGGTACAACGTTAAGGCAGAAGTTTACGGTACCCCCTGGCCGCTCAGCGAGGACTATTACCTTTGCGTATACGACCCCGACGGCCGAAACTACGGCATATATCTCATCGACAGCTTTGGCAATCGCGAACTAATCTACCGCGACCCCGCAATTGCCTGCCTCGACCCAATACCTCTGCGACCAAGACCTCGCCCTCCCGTAATTCCACCTGCCAATGTGCCCGCCCCCGATGTCCGGACGGGCATTATTGCCGTAATGAACGTATACGACAGCGCCTTCGATTGGCCTCCCGACACAAAGGTCGCCGCACTGCGCATCGTGCAGCTCTTCCCCAAAGCAACACCTCGCGAGTTCGAGCCCAACATCGGTGCGGGCCGTCAGTCGCTCGCACGCGGCGTACTGGGCACGGTTCCCGTCGAGTCCGACGGAAGCGCCTGCTTCGAGGCGCCTGCCTCGGTGCCGCTATACTTCCAGGCCCTCGACAGCAGGGGGATGGCCATCCAGTCCATGCGATCCAACACCTACATCCACCCCAGCCACACCCTTGTCTGCCAGGGCTGCCACGAGCACAAGCGAAGAGCCGCGTCACCTGCTCGCGGCCTGCCAATCGCATTGAAAAGAAAGCCCTCAAGCATTGAACCCGAGCCGGATGGCGCCTATCCACTTTCATATCCGCGACTCGTACAGCCAGTGCTCGACGATAAATGCGTCGATTGCCACACCGCCCGAATGGCCTGCGACCTCACCGCAAGCATATCAGGGAAGTGGGGATGGTCCAGTTCATTCGAAAGCCTCTCAAAATTCGGCTGGGCTAAGCACGGCGGCAACGGCTCCATCAAGGAAAACGGCACAAGCAGATCCCCCCCCGGCCAGGTTGGTGCACAGGCCTCCAGACTCTACCACATCCTCGCTGAAGGCCACTATGACGTACAGTTATCCGAAGAGCAAATGCGTCGAATAACGCTCTGGCTCGACTGCAATACCAACTTCTTCGGAGCATACCACGACCTCCAGGCCCAGGCAGAAGCAAAGTTGATCATGCCAACACTCGAATAGAAAAGGGATGGTGGGATTATGAGAGTTAAGGGCTGGTTTCTGGTCTTACTGACGGCTGTTTTTCTTGCCAGGGCGTGTGCGCGGGGGCAGGCGTCTTCTGCGGAGAGCGGCGATGAGCAGCGTTTACCGCTATCTGCTTATCGGATTTACAGGGGTGAGAGCCATGCGCATACCGTTTATACGTATTCTCACGGCGGGCATCGGGCGGACAACAGCGGCGGTGCTCTAAGGGCCGACTGGGATCAGAAGGCCTACACGAATTACCAGGGGCCGCCGGAAATGTACTTTGAGCGGGCCAAGGCGAAAGGGTTCGATTTTTTCGTCGTGAGCGATCATACGCAGGAGAAGTCTTTTGCGCCGGTTGGGCGGAGGAATGAGGCGTGGCAGGATACGCTGACGGCGGCCCAGAAACATACGGATGAGAAGTTCGTGGCGATCGCGGGCTTCGAATACAGCCGAAACGCGCCGTTCGACAAAGAGGGGACGGGCATCGGACACATCAACGGGATTAATGCCGCCGAGTATGTTAATGCGGAGTTCGTGGGAATACCCCAGTTCTATGAGTGGCTGAAGCGGGCTCGGCCGGCAAACGGCGGCGGGTGCGTCGCGGCGAGCTTCAATCATCCGGGGCGAACGCAGTATGCCGACTGGGCGTACCTGGACGATGAGATACGGGATGTGATTACGATGTTCGAGCTGCGGACGGTGTATCGTGGGGCGCCGCGGTGGGGGGCTTATGTGCGGGCGCTGAACAAGGGGTGGAAGGTGTCGCCGATTTCGGTTACGGACAGTCACGGGTACTGGCACCTGGATAATATCCCGCCTCAGACTAACGTGCTGGCGACGGAACTGACGAAGGAGGCGCTGACGCGAGCGATGCGCCAGAGGCGGACATATACTTCCTGGGCGGGTGAACGGCGCACGCGGGTGGACTTGAAGTATTCAGTGAACGGGTGGGTAATGGGTTCGACGCTGGATCAGCCGGAGCGGCTGTCGTTTCATGTGGAGATCGCGACTCCGGCGGACGACGCCCAGCAGTTGGTGCGGCGGATTCAGGTGCTGCGGAATCATCCGACGGACCTGGACGGCGTGGAGGTTGCCGCTGAGGCGGTTTTTGAGGGGAAAGCCGGCGGCGTGTTTTGGGATGCCGTGATCGAGGATCGGGCGAGCAGGTGGTTTCTGCTGCGGGTGCATCATGCCGGCGACATGAAGGACGAGACTTTCAACGAGCATGGGTCGACGTATTCGGCGCCAGTGTGGACGGGGCGGTGACATCGAGGAAGGCGCTGCGCACAACGGCTCGATGGAACCGGCAGTTATTCTATTTAAGGCGGTGGATGATTTCGAGGCAGGCTCTCGAGTTGTGGTAGGGCGCCTTCCATTCGTTTGCTTTTTGGGTTCTTTCGGGGGGACGTTCTCCGTAGACCGCGGTTGAGAACCATTCACCGTGCAGGCTGTCGACGTGGTGGTTGAGGATGAAACTCCATGTTCGTTGAGCGGCCTCGTAGTATCGCTGGTCTTTTGTGAGCTGGTGCGCATTTATGAAGCCGACGACCGTCTCGGCCTGTGCCCACCAGCTTTTCTGTTTGTCCGTGACCCCGTGTGGTTCGGCCTCATAAAAGAGAGAGCCATCGGTGTCGAGGGCTTCGTTATAGCAGGCCTGCGCCATCTTGATGGAGATCTTTTCGATTTCTTTTGCGAGCTCAGCGTCCGCAAGGACTTCGGCGGCTTCGGTGAGCAGCCATGCGCCTTCGATATCATGGCCGAAGGAGATCGTGTCGGAGGTTGGCGTCCATGCGTCATCGAAGAAGAGTCGGAAGTGGTTTGTGTGGGGGTCGAGTATTTTGTCGCGGAAGATTATGATGAGTTCCCGGAGCGATGCTTTCAGGCGAGGGTCGCACCAGGCGCGATAGAGGTTGGTGTAGGCTTCGAGCATGTGGAGGTGGGCATTCATTGTTTTCGTTGCATTCTTCTGGCCGTATGCCAGGCGTGCTGCGGGTGCAGGGCTCCAGTCGCGCGCGAAGGTTTCGCGGTAGCCCTGGTTGGCCGGATCATATGCTTCTGCTTCGATGAGGTTGTAAAGTTCGACGGCCTTGTCGATGGCGGGCTGGTACCGCGTGGCGCGGTAGTATTCAGACAAAGCGTAGAGAGCGAAGGCCTGTCCATAGAGTTCCTTGCCCGAGTCCGTGGGTTTTCCCCGGGCGTCCAGCATCCAGTATGCGCCGCCGTGCTGCGTGTCCCAGAAGTGCTCGACCAGGTAGTCGTATGCGCGGCGTGCGGTTCGTATGTATTCGGGTCGGCTTTCAAACAGATGGGCTGCGGAGAAGGTCCACAAGATGCGTGTGTTGAGTACGAGGCCTTTTGGGGCGTCGGGCAGTGGTGTGCCGTCGAGCGTGAGTCGGCCGTGGAAGCCGCCGTGCAGGTCATCGATGGAATAGTCGAGCCAGAAGGGAAGGATGTTGTTCTGGAGCTGGTCCCGGGCCGAGCGGGCGAAGGACTTCGGGTCGGATCCCTTTGATTGACACGTAACGGCGATGATGGCGACTGTGATTATTGCATATTTCTTCATTTTCACATGCCTTTTGCCTGGCTTCGTGGTGAAGCGTTCCGGGTTGTTTTGCGGGCAAGTATAGCTGAGTTGGCGTGTAAGGTCAAATGGACGGTTCGGGTGTAAGTGATGATTGGTAGGGTGAGGGGTTGTCATTTGCTGGCGGGGTGGTTACACTTCGGCGGTGAATTGAGTTTTTTTGTGGGAGTCTGTCATGCGCAACGTTCTTGCGACTGCTTTTGCTGTCTTTTGCTGTGGCGTACTTTGTGGGGCGGCTGTCGAGACGCATCCTTTCGGCATTGGGGATATGTTGGCGATGGAGCGGATATCGGAGTGGCAGGTGTCACCGGATGGGCGGCGGGTGGTGTTTACGGTTCGCACGACCGATCTGGAGGCGGACAGGGGGAGGACGGACTTGTGGGTGGTGGGGACCGACGGTGAGGATTTGCGGCGGCTGACGACGCATCCCGAGGGAGACGGGGGGGCGAGGTGGCTGCCCGATAACCGGACGGTGGTGTTTTTATCGTCGCGGGGTGGGTCTTCGCAGGTGTGGCGGATGAACGCGGACGGAGGGGAGGCGGAGCAGGTTACCCGGGAGCCGTTAGATGTGGCGAACCTGATTGTTTCGCTGGACGGCGGGCGGATCGGGTATACAATGGAGGTTTTCGTCGGAACGACGCCGGCGGAGACTAAGGAGAGGCTGGATGAAATTGCGGAGCGGAAGGCTTCGGGTCGAATTTACGACCGAATTTTTGTGCGGCACTGGGATGCGTGGGAGGACGGGCGGCGGAGCCATCTGTTTGTGCGGAACATGGACGGCGGCGAGGCGGTGGACGTGATGAAGGATATGGAGGCGGATACGCCTTCGAAGCCGTTCGGTGGGGCAGAGGAAATGACTTTTACGCCGGACGGCGAGGGTGTTGTGTTCACCGCGCGTGATGCAGCGGCGGAGCTTGAGCCCGTTTCGACGAATTTCGACTTGTACTATGCGCCGGTTGACGGGACCGCTGCGCCAAGGAACCTGACGGCGACGAACAAGGCGTGGGATACGACGCCGGTGTTTTCGCCGGACGGCAAGACGCTGGCTTACCTGGCGATGCGTCGGCCGGGCTACGAATCGGACCGGCAGCGTTTGGTGCTGATGGATTGGCCGGGCGGGTCGCCGCGCGTGGTGAGCGAGAACTGGGATCGGAGCATTTCGGAGCTCTGCTGGTCGCATGAAGGTCGGACGGTTTTTGCGACGGCGGCCAACCTTGGGCAGAAGTCTCTGTTCGAGATCGACACGCATTCAGGGCTGGTGCGTACGGTGGTGCGGGACGGGAGTGTGCGATCGCCGGCGATGGCGGGCAACCGGGTTGTGTTCGGTATGAGCAATTTGAAATGGCCTGTGGAGCTTTACTCGGTTCGGGCGGATGGCGGTGGGTTGCGGTACCTGACGCGGATCAACGCCAAGGCGGTTGCGGCGGCGCGAATGGGGGATTATGAGCAGTTTACGTTCAGCGGGTGGAACAAGGAGAGTGTGTATTGCTATGTGGTCAAGCCGGCGGACTTTACGGAGGGGAAGAAATACCCAGTGGCATTTCTGATTCACGGCGGGCCGCAGGGGTCCTTCGGGAACAGCTTTCATTACCGGTGGAATCCGCAGGCGTATGCGGGTGCGGGGTATGCGTGCGTGATGGTGGACTTTCATGGGTCGGTGGGTTACGGGCAGGCATTCTGCGACTCGATTCGTGAAGACTGGGGGGGCAAGCCGTTGGTGGATCTTCAGAGAGGGCTGGCGGCTGCGCTTGCGCGGTATCCCTGGATGGACGGCGAGCGGGTGGGTGCGCTCGGTGCGTCTTTCGGGGGGTACATGGTCAACTGGATCGCGGGGCGGTGGCCGGACAGGTTTCGGTGCCTTGTTAATCATGACGGTAATCTTGACGAGCGGATGGCTTACTTCGATACAGAGGAGTTGTGGTTTCCGGAGTGGGATCATGGGGGGACGCCGTGGGATGTTCCAAACAACTATGAGAAGCATAACCCGGTGAACCATGTCAAGCAGTGGCGGACGCCGATGTTGGTGATTCACGGGGCGAACGATTTTCGCGTGCCGTATACTCAGGGCCTGGCGACGTTCAATGCACTGCAGCGTTTGGGCATCGAGAGCAAGCTCTTGTATTTTCCGGATGAGAACCACTGGGTGCTGAAGCCGAACAATTCGATGCTTTGGCACGAGACGGTGATCGGGTGGCTCGACAGGTGGCTGAAGGACTGACGCGGTCAGCGGCGGGTATTTCCGGAGCCGCCTCCGCCGAGCCACGTAATGTCGCGGCCGAGGCCCTGAACGGTCTGACAGCCTGTAAGAGACAGTATGACCGCGGCGAGGACAACAATCAATAATACTTTGCGGAGCATTTTTTGACCCTCGTACTAACAATTCCTTTATCTCGTTATCGTCCTTGCGAGCGTCCGGTGTTTAGAAAATGCAGGATGCGGGCGTTTTGAGCCCGGCAAGGTCCTATAAATAGTCGGTGCGGTGGCGGCAATGGGCGTCACGGGCGGTTTAGGCCGGCGGCCTGCATTCGGGTTTGCAGCCGTGCGGCGGCGGGGGTTGAGGATGTGTAAAGGACTTTTAGGAATGCAGTCTGCTTTTGGAGCGCGGCGGTTGCACCGCGCCATCTATCGGGGCGGGACCGAGTGAGCTCTTCAGTGAGGTCGAGGGCGATTGCGATGTAGGCGGCCCTGGCGAGCGCCATATCATCCTCGGCGTCGAGCAGCCGGCGGATGTGCGGGGCGAATCGCTTCCTGAGATATCCGAACTTCTCGTCCTGGTCGACAAGCGGCTCTATACAGGCCGGCTGCTGTGTCCTGATTCGATAGACCTCTGCGCCGTCGGTGGCGAACAGGGCGCCTCCGTTTTCGAGGATCATGCGCTGTGCAATACTGATGAGACGATCGCCGAACTTCGTTATTGTCTCGTCGGCGGGCATGTTGTCGCGGGTGGTGTTGCGGTAGATGTCCTTGATGTTCCAGCCCTGCTTCTGCATCCATGCGTATCCCTTGATGACGCCGATGATTGTGGCGGCGGTGGCTGCGTTGTTGTCGCAGTCCCAGCCGAAATTGAACGCCAGTCGGAGGGTTTCGACGAAGTCGCCGTTGCCGTACAGGAGGGCGCCAACGGTGCCGGCGGTGTTGAGTTCGTAGCCGTTGTTGTCTCTCATGCCGCCGTGCACGGCGTAATTCTGCTGAATGAGTTGTCGCGTTGTTCGCCAGTCGGCGGGATTGACCTTGTGCCAGAGCCGAACATCGCTGACGACTTGTGCCACCTTGCTTACAGGATCGATGGCTCTTAGTCCTGCGTCGATAATCTCGTTGAGGTCCTCGGTTACAAAAGCCGCAGCGATCATTGTGGTGAACATCTGGGTTGTTTGGGCGGGTTCTCCTTCGATGCCTACTCGGATGTAGTGCAGGCCCAGGCGTGCGGCCGATTGAGGCATGGCTGGGGCGACGAGTCCGAAGGATTCGCAGAGGAACTGGCCGGAGATGTTGAAGTCGGCCCAGGGGTTGAATGCTATGTATCCGGTCAGAGGTGGGTCGAAGCCGAGATCCATGAGGCTTCGCGCGTAGCGGTTGGCGCACCAGATGTGATTATTGATATGAGCTTTCCAGAGGCGCCTGATGTGGTCGGAGGGTATGAACAGCGTGTCGCTCTTCTCCATCGCGCAGATGTATACCCATTCGATGTCGGTATCGTCGTCGGTACGCGCCCCTTCGGGCAGGGCAGGAGTGTAACTCACGACGTTACCGGGCTGTTCGAGGTACTTGAACTCGTGAGGCAAGCCGTTGAGATTGCCTAACAACTGACCCAGAAGCCCCCCGCGAATCTTGTCGTGAAGTGTGTCGGCGGGGATTTTCAGGTAGTTGACGTTTTCGGTTGCCGGGTCGGCCGGCGGCAGATTCACAGTATATAGCACAGATTCAGATTGATTCGCCGCAATGTCAATGGCAAACGAGTGCCCTATGAAACAGATGCAAAAGGCGGCGAGACAAAAGATGCGCTGAATCGGGCGGTTGGTCTGGTCGCTCATGTCGTCAATCTCCACTGAATTGTTCGGCTCTTTCGGGGCTGATTCGGCCGGCGTTTAGGTGGATGATTCTGTCGGCGAATTGGGCGGCTTCGAGGCCGTGGGTTACTATTATTACTGTGCCGCCTGATTTGCGGTATTCGGCGAGGTGGCTGAGGACGGCTTTGGCGTTTTCGGGGTCGAGGTTGCCTGTGGGTTCGTCGGCGAGGATGAGGCGGGGCTGGTTGAGCATTGCGCGGGCGACCGCGGTTCGCTGTTTTTCGCCTGCGCTTAGCTGGGTGGGGTTGTGCAGTTTACGGCAGGCGAGTCCGAGTGTCTCGATGAGCTCATCGCCTCGTCGGCGGGCGCTGGGCAGGCCGGCCGCTGCCGCCGGCAGGAGGACGTTTTCAATTACCGTCAGGTACGGGACAAGGTGGAACATCTGGAAAATAAAGCCGAGGTTTGTCGCTCGGAAGCGGGCTCGCTCGGCGGGAGTCATTGCGCAGAGGTCCCGATCTTCGAAGAGAACGGTGCCGCGGGTTGGCCGCTGCATTGCGGCCAGAATCATCAAAAGCGTAGTCTTGCCGCTGCCGCTCGGGCCGCGGACGACGATGAATTCGCCGGGTCGGACGTGCAGGGTTACATCTTCGAGTGCATTGATGGTCTGGCTGCCGGTGCGGTAAGTCTTTGTTACGTTCTTGAGCGTGAGCATGTTATTCCTTTCGGAGCGTGTCGGCGGGGTCGGCTGCGACGGCGTGCATGACGGGGATGAAGCTTGCCACGGCGGAGAAGAGGGGGGCGGCGACGAGAGACCAGACGAGCAGGGTGTAGTCGGGTTTGAGGTTTTTGGCGGTGAGTTTGAAGATGTCGGGGCCGAAGGCCACGGCGAGCGCGGAGCCGAGTGCAAAGCCCGCGACGGCGCCGAGGAGCCCCATGAGCACGGCCTTGCCGAGGAGGAGGGCTGCGATGGAGGTCGAGCGGTAGCCGATGGCCCGCATGATCCCGATTTCGCTTTGTCGCTGCCGGACGTTTAGCATTGCGAGGAGGCCGATCCAGGCGCCGGCGACCATGATGACGGCTGTGATGAGGAAGGTGAGATAGTTGCGGATCATGCGGCGCTGGTGGGTTCGTGTCTCGGCAAGACGGGCCATCTGTATGACCTGGGCGTCGGGAAGGACGCGAGCGAGGTCCTGTTTGAGGATGGCGAGTGGATCGTCTGTTGGTGTGAAGCAGAGGCAGTCGACTGCCTGGATTTCGTTGATGCGGCCGGGCAGGTCCAGGATGGTCTGGGCGTCGGCGATGTGGCACTGTATGCGGATGTCGTCGAGAGTGCCGGAAGGGGAGAGGCACTGGACGACGGTGAGGGTTGTGCCGTTGATTTCAATGTAGTCGCCCTTTTTGATGTCGAGCGTGGAAGCGAGGACGCTGCCTATGTATGCGGTGCCGGGTTTAACTTCAAAGACCATAGGTGGTTTCTTCATGTCGGGCGGGCAGACTTCGGGCGCCAGGCCGGTGAGGACGATGTCCACGCCGCGCCAAGTGATTTTCTGCTGGAGGGTGGCCAGGAGGTGGTTGTAGGAGAAGCCTTTCTGCCGGGCCATTATGTCGACGTACTCGGAAGGCATGGTGCGATCGGAAAAACCGTTGATCAGGAAGCGGTTGAGGTCGGCATCGGCGGGGATGATCCGCAGGTTGAAACCGGCTTTGAGCATGAGTCGGGCGGTTTCGCGGTTGCCGGCGGCGGCGGTGGTGATGAACGCGACGCAGAGGGCAACGGCGGTTATGACGGCTACGAGGCCGAGCAGGAAGTGGGTCTTGCGGTAGAGGATTTCCTTGGCTATGAGCTTTATTATGTGCATGACAGTTGGTCCCGGTTTCAGTTTCTGGCAAGGGGTCGATAGGCCAGCGAGGTCTGGAGGGGGTAGCCGCAGGTACAGCCCGAGCTGGCTTCGGGTATGAGGACGAGGCCTGCGGCGGGTATGATGTTGATCCAGCAGCCGGGGCGGGTGACGGTGTTCAGCCGAACGGGTCCGCCGCCGGGGGTGAGGTCGTAAATCCAGGGGTTGTGCCCTCGCCAGAAGAGGGCGTTTGCGGAGGCGGAGACACCGCCGCATCCGTGGCCTCTGCGGTTGAACTTCCAGCCTTCGATTCGCCGGCCGTCCTTGAGGTTATAGGCGTAGGGCCAGGCGTAGACAGTCTGGTCAACGATGGTAAGGTGGCGGTTGTATTCGCCGTGGCCGCCATCGGTGGGCAGTTCACTGTTGTGGTCGGTCTGCCAGAGTATCCTGCCGGTAGCTGCTTCGAAGGCGGTGTAGTAGTAGCGGATGTGGTCCTTGACGAGGCTGGAGCCGCTGAAGATGACGACGCCGTCGGCGCAATTCAGAGAGACGGGTTCGGCGATCTTGCTCACGTCGAGATCGATCTTATACAGGAGGTCGCCGGTACTTGCGTCAAGGGCGGCGAGGGATTGCGTGCCGCCCTTGAAGAGGTCCTTAACGGGGAGTCGGCCGAGTTGATCGTTGAGTGCCGACGGGCTTGTGGTCTGGACGAAGAAGAATCGTCCGCCGCCGATGGCAATGGTCGGGTTGAGGATTACGCCATCTTTGTCGATGTGCGTCCATTTGGGCTGGCCGGTGGTCGGATCGAGGGCGAAGAGGTAGTCGCTGGTTACGACTTTCATGTTTCGATACCAGAGGGCAAGGTCGGCTTCGTAGCTCGTTTCTGAGTATGCGGCGTCGGGCTTTCGTCCGCTGCCGAAAAGAAGGCCGCCCGTTCGGGCGAGATAGCCCCAGTGGCGCACGGCATCGGCAAGCTGCGGCATTGCGACGGCGGCTGACTCACTGCCGGTGTCGACGTCGATCTTGAGACATTGGTCGGCAGCGGCGACGTACAGATGTGTGTCGTCGACGCACATGCTGCCGCAATCGAGAAAGATGCCTACACGGCGGGTTTCGGGAAGAGATCGCTGCCAGTAGATTGTGCCGTTGGCGGCGTCGAGGCACCAGACGAGGTTGTCGCCGGGTACGAAAAGGCGGCCTTTGGCGACGAGGGGTGCTGCTGCGCGGTGGTGACGGTCGATGACGTCTCTTGGTCCGGGCTCGCCGAACCATTGGAGCCGCATGGGACCGGCGGCGAGGGCGTCGCTGCTGCATGCGGTGTTGCCGGTGTCGGCGTACTGGTGAGTCCACGCTCCTGCGCCCGCAAGGGCGGCCCGCCGGATACTGAGCCAGATGCCGTGGCGACTGTTGATTTGCGGGTCCTGGACGCCGGTTAGCAAAGCCCACTCTTTGAGAGTGGTTTCGGTCAACGCTCGCGGGCTCGGGGATGAGGCGCCCAGGCAGAGTGTGCCGCCTTCGGGTCGCAGGAGGCGCAAGAGCTCCTTGGCATTGGCGGGGAGCTTGCCGGACACGGCGGCGGCTTCGCTGACGATGAGATTGGCGAAGTAGTCGGGGTAGGGCAGTTGTTCGCCCGGAATGCAGTGGACTACGATGCGCTCAGCAAGGCCGGCGGCGTGGAATCTTTGACGAAGGGTCTCGGCGGCTTTGTCACTCTTTTCGATGCAGACTATTTGCAGGTCACTGAGTTTGGCGAGTTCGTATGCCAATGTACCCGATGCGGGATCGACCACGACACAGTAGCCTTGTGCTATGTTCGTGTCGAGTAGGATGCGCTCGGCCGCGTCAGCAAGAGTCTGGCGTGAGGAATGGTCGCGGAAATAAGAGTCGTCGTTGCCGGGCAAAGTAATGACTGCAAGGGGGCGGTGCTCGTTCTGGAAACAGTGTATGACGCCGTGGTCCGTGCTGACGAACAGTCGGTCGTCGGCGGCTGCAAGACTCCATGCCTTTCCGCTGACTTCCTTCTGCCAGAGCAGCTTTCCCTCGGCGGCATCAAAGGCGGCGACGCCGTTTTCACCGCCGGCGAATAGTATATCGTCGGCAAGTATCAGCGAATAAGGATATTTGGCGGCAACCCTCCAAAGTGTGCATCGACGCGCCTCTTCATTTAGTTCGGCGATGGACTCAGTCAGTTGGCGGTGCTCTTCAGCGGCAAAGATATAGCCGGTGTCCTGTTCGCCTTTTTCGAATGATTTAAGTTTCTTCTCCGCGTCCTTTCGGCGATCAGTGAGCGTCTGAATCCGGCGGGCCAGGTCGAGATATCGCGTTCGGTCGAGTGCGGAGAGGTCATGGGCAGTCTGGATATAGGCGATATCGCCGCGAACCACCATTCGGAGGGCGTCGAAGGTTGCGATTGTTGTTTTCTGCTCGAGATCGGTGACGGCAACCGCACCGGTGCCGCGTCCGGGGCCGGTTGTGAGCGTGTCTTCGACAAGGAGTGCGAATGCTCCGCCGGGGCCCGGCAGGTTTCCCATGTGTTTGCCGTCGGACTTGTCGAAGATGGCAGGCTGCGTGCGACCCGTGGGGATGAAGATGTGTCGCGGGGAGGCGAGCATGTACCCTTGGGGTGAGATCGATATCTCCCGGCGCATGCGGAGAGTGCCGTCCTCGGTGCTTACTGCACAGAGGAATACGCCTTCTGTGGGAAACAGGCCGGCACAGAACCATGCGGTGTCGCCGTCAAGGAGTATCCCGGTGCGTATGGGCCAAAGAGACATGATTCTTCCGTTGCCGGGGAGCCGGTAATCGTCATCGACGGGACGGCATCTCCAAAGGCATTCGCCCGTTTGCAGATCGAGGCAGTACGCTATGCCGTCGTCTGCACCAAAATAAACCCTGTCTGCGTAAATAGTGGGCGCCAGGCGGATGGGGGCCTCGGCCGCGAAGGACCATAGAAGTCGGCCCGTGCGAGTATCGAGACAGTAGAGCGTGTCGTCGGCCGAGGAGCCGAAGCAGAGGCGGCTACCCTTGACAACGGTGTGAAAGGCGCGGTCGAAAGTAACCGCAGGGTGCAGCGGGCTGAGTCGGTGATAATAATCCTGCTTAGCAGGTTCGGGCCAGGCCGGTCGCGGGCGATGACGCGATTGAAAACGCCATGCTTCGTGCAGCGGCGTTTGCAGCGCTTGCTTTGTTACGGCGGTTGCGGCATGGTCGTGATTATATGCGCACCAGTTGTGAGCAGCCTGGGCGCACACCGCCGAAGCAATAAACATGGCGACGACCAGGCGGTGACGAGGTGAACTCACCAGGGATTCCTTTCAATCTTGATATGTCCGCGTCGAAGGATAACAATGCCGATTACGACGACTGCCGCGCCGAAGACGGTTACTACGCCAAGAGTGACGGCCAGGGAAAGCGTCTCGTCGGCATGGGCGTCAAAGATCGACGTGTTTTCGGGCTGCAAGCGCGTTTTGAGAAGTTGCTGGAGCGGCTCTTCAGGGGCGGAAACGACTGCGGAGGGCTCGGCGGGTTGAGTGTTGGCGTCGTCAAAATCGATGACGATCTCCTGGTAGCCGAAGGGAACGCCGTCAAAGCCTGGCAAATCCGCTTGGGCGTGCAAGCCTGGGTTTTTCCTGAGTATCATGCTGACTTCCATCTTGACGGTCGGGCTGTCCGGGTCGAAACCAAGGGACTCGGCGATGCGGGCCCTCGTATGGGGGGGCCATCTTACGGGCAGCATGGGGCCTTCCATCCATCGTCTGTCGAGGCCGCATTCGCAGTCGGCCCCGATGAGTGCAAGTATGTTGGCGATGGTATTTTCGGTTATTTCGTGGCCGGCAAGGACGGGGCCGATTCGGCGGGCACGTCCGTAGAAGACGGCGGCCTGAGGCTGTAGCACTGCTTCGGCCTGGAGATCGAGGAACCAGAGGAGCAATTCCTCGTGCTTAAAGCTCTCGCGGGTGAGGGTAATAACCTCAGGGCCTTTGGCGACGGGCTTGGGCAGGTATGCCAGGTGTTCGGCGATGAGCGAGGCGGCGCCGCGGGCGGCCCTTTCGGCGGCGGAATTTTGGTCGCCGTGGGCGCCCTCGACAACAAGGATTGCGCCGTAGCCGGCGACACAGGCTTGTACGATTTGTTCACGGACGGGTGAACTTAAGAGGGCATCGAGCTCGGAGGCGAGCCTGCTCCGAAGGGAGGCGCCGGCGAAGCTGACCGGGTGCGATCGTGAGTCGGGCGCGACGAGCAGTGCCGCGGGCAGCGAGGTTACAGCATGAGTCGCTGCGGAGCGGGCGGCGGGATGATCGGGGTCGTCGGTGACGTTTATCATCTCGGCTTTGAGATCGGTATGCTCAAGCTTTTCAGATATTACGGTCCTGATGGAGGCGACGTCGGCGGGAGGCGTCTGGGCGTCGACGAGGCCAAAGAGCATGCAGGTGTCGACGCCGAGATTGACGAAGCCGACATCGCGGACGTTGTATCTGCACGCGAATGCGGAATTGGTGACGAGGCATATTGCGGAAAGGAATGCCAAACGGCTAAATCGGTTCATTGAGCCCTCTAATCTTACCAGGCATACCGCGCCGCCGGCCGCGCGGCCGATCGACGGGGATCACGCTGATTATATCGGATTCACCGGTGAAAGGGAAGCTCTTATGTGCGTGCGAGATGACGTCGGCGCGCATGAAAAACCCCGGGCAGCGTGTTGGGCCGCCCGGGGAAGTGAATCACTACCGGATTAAGCGTTGAAATGGTGCAGATCGTCATCCAGAGGGATGGCTTTCGATGCCGTAGATTTGACCGCCGGCTTGCCCGTTTTGGACGCCGTGTGCTGGTTCTTGTGTGTTGCGATCTGGTGAAACGCATGATCGGACATGGCGAGTCTGGACTGTGAACTCCTGGTTGCGCCGGACTGATGAGCGGCCTTACTGTTTGCCGTATTGGCGGCGCCGCCAACGAGTGCGACGAGTTCGCCGACTATCTGGTTCATCTGCTCGGCCTGGGCACTGAGCTCCTCGGAGGCGCTTGCAGATTCTTCTGCATTGGCGGCGTTTTGCTGCGTTACCTTGTCCATCTGGGCGACGGCGGTATTGACCTGGTCGATACCCTGTGCCTGTTCCTGCGAAGCGGCTGCAATTTCGCTTACGAGGCTGGAGGTCTTTCCGATGCTCTCGACGATTTCCTGTAGGACCTTGCCGACTTCGTTTGCGATCTCGACGCCGTTCTTGGAGTTCTTGACGGAGCCTTCGATGAGTTCGGAGGTGTTCTTTGCGGCTTCAGCGGATCGCATCGCGAGGTTTCGGACCTCTTCAGCGACGACGGCAAAGCCCTTGCCGGCCTCTCCGGCACGAGCTGCTTCAACGGCTGCATTGAGCGCCAGCAGGTTCGTCTGGAAGGCGATTTCATCTATGACTTTGATGATCTTGGCCGTCTCGTCGGATGACTTCTGGATGTCCTGTATGGCGGCGTTCATGCGATGCATTGCCTCGCTGCCGTTGTCGGCAGCCTTGCTGGCTTCGCCGGCCAGTGTGTTCGCCTGCTGTGCGTTATCGGCGTTCTGCTTGGTCATGGACGACATCTCTTCGAGCGAAGAGGATGTTTCTTCGAGTCCTGCCGCTTGTTCGGTGGCGCCTTCGGCAAGCGATTGGGACGCGGCTGAGACCTGTCCCGCTGCACTTGCAACCTGGTTTGAGCCTTCGGTAAGTGATTGGACGATCTGTCGGAGTGCTTTGTTGATAGCCCGGGTGATGATCAGTGCAAGTGTTACTGCAAGCAGGACACCGACTGCCAGCGACACGATGGCCAGTACCTCAAGAAAGACTGCCTGTGCATGCGACTCCTCTGCGACTTGTGCTCCTGCTTCCGAGTTGATGTGTTCGATGCGGTCAAGAAGGTCAATGGCTGTGCGCTGTGTGTCAGCGACCGGTCCGAGAACCTGTTGTTCAGTGGCTGTCAATGCAGCCAGTGCCTGATCGGCGAAGCCTCGCATGTCGTACAGCAGTGCGAAAGTTCTCTCGCCTGCTGGGGCCATCTCGGTTTCGAAAAACTCTGCGGCTTCCTCAGTCTTACCTTCCTGCACGAACTGCTTTGTCTTGCGAATGGCTTCATGAAAGCGACGGTGAGGCTCTGCGCAGGCTTGTATTGTCTGGCGCAGGTTGGGATTATCCGTCTGGAATGAGGCCAGCCACTTGCCAAAGTTGCAGTCTGTGTGGCTTTCACCGCCGTCGAAGACCTGCTTGCTCTGGAGCATCCCGAGGACTTGTGCTTCGAGTCTGTAATGATCTCCCCGATATGTTTCCAGGTTTTCTTTTAGCGTATAGGGGCGCTGTATGCCGTATGTATCGAACTGTTTGGCCAATTCAATGGCCTTGGAGTTCTCGGACCGCCAAGTGTCCCATGCGGGGGCGAGTTGTTTCCAGATGGCCGCCTCTTCGGGTGTCTTCGGAAGTGGTTCGTAAACGGCCCACGCCTCCTGATACCGTTCTCGGGCCTGGGTGAGGTTGTCGTATTGCTGTTGACGCATCTCCCTGGAAAGGCCGGAGATGGCGAGAGTGCGAAGTGTTCCGCTAATGTTTTCGGCCTGAGACTTGATTACGAGGGTGCTCTCAATGCCTGGCAGACGCACAGTGCCGAGTTCGGTGATTGCATCGGCGCCGCTTTTGACGCCCCAGAAGCCGATTACTCCCAATACCGCGGTAATCGCGGCAACGGCCAGGAACGAGAGGATCAATCTCTTGCCAATAGTCATATTCTTAAACATTCTTCTTCTCCTTTTTTTGTTTTTTGCAGAAATCTGTAAATCAGTGTTTCAATTGATGATCATGTGCGCGATTATGCTTAAACTGAGATGCTGTTGAGATTGTCTCCGGCCAGCACCTTGTCGATATCGAGAAGTATTTTGACGGTTTCACCGATCTTCCCCATTCCGAGTATGAAGTCGGTTTCGACTGTTGCGCCGAACTGTGGAGATTCTTCGATCTCTTCTCCTGCGATGTCCAGCACCTCTGAGACATGGTCGACGACGATGCCCGTATTGAACTTCCGTCCATCCTGTGTGATCTCGACGACGATGATGCAGGTCTGATCCGTTGTCTCAGTGGTCTCCATGCCGAACTTTGCGCGGAGGTCGACGACGGGTATAACCTGGCCGCGCAGATTGATTACGCCCTTGACGTAGGGCGGCGTGCGCGGCACCGCGGTGATTTCCATGTAGCCGATGATCTCGCGGACCTTGAGGATTTCCAGGCCGAACTCCTCGTTGGCAAGCGCAAAAGTGAGATACTTGCCCTCCTTGTCCGCAAGCGAGGCGCGCGCGGCCTCATTTGTTGCTGATTCGGTCATAACTGTGCCCTTTCGATTGGATAAGATTGACGTTCTGTGTCTACAGACCGGGCACGGGATCGGGCGGGCCGCGAACGCACGTACTCGCCCGATCGCCTTGCCGTGGCGAATCAGCGGGGCATGGGTAATGACGCCCGGACAGGCGTCAGACGTTTCTCACAATCCTCCCTATGCGCCGCGTTTTCTCTTTTCATTCTGGCGTTGGCTGTGGTGTGCCTGTAAGGTTGTGTTAATGGCTTTGTTTGTGTTGCCAAACACACCAGGACGGCAGGGCGGGATTTGCGAGGTTAACACTTGTTGCGGTTCGGTTCCGCCCAACCGGCTGACATAACGGCTAACCCATGACTTGGCTTTAAACCCTATTGCCGGATGGGTAACTTTTTCACGAGCCATCCGTAGAAGCCCCGATGTGCAAGCCATAGGCGATATATTTGCGGACTATGACTTATATTTCTTTTCCCCTTGTTTGTTTTGACACTGTCTATATGCAATATCGGACGGCAGGTTGTGTTGGAGTTGTCGGTATGTATAATGGATGGCGGAGTTTGCAAGGGTTGCCGGCGATTTTGAGGAGATCGATTATGTGCAGGGCTGATTTGATCAGGCGTTGGGGGGCGGCTTTTTTATTGGCGGCGCTTTGGCCAGGCGCACGTTCGGTGCGGGGGCAGGATGCCGAGGTGGATGGCGCGGCGAGGATTGGGTTGCAGCAAGGGATATGCGTGGTGCTTGGGGACGTCGACTGCCGCACGGCGCTGCGGCTTGTATCAAATACCGAGCTGCTGGTATATGTTCAATTGGCTGACGAGGAGGACTATCAGGCGGCTTGCAGGGCCGCCGATGCCGCGGGCGTATACGGCAAGCGAATCTTCATTGGTCAAGGGGAGTTTGCGCGGATCGGACTTGCCGACAACCTTGCGGATGCGCTGTTAGTACAGAGAGGCGCGGCGGGCGTTTTGGACAGTGAGGTTTTGCGGGTGCTCCGGCCCGGCGGCACGGCGCATTTGGACGCCAGGCGGATTGTCAAGCCGGTCCCGGAAGGGCTGGATGACTGGTCGCATCCTTATCATGGCGGTGACAATAATCCGCAGTCCAATGACCGTGTAATCAAGGCGCCGTATCTGACGCAGTTTCTCGCAGAGCCGTATTACGGGCCTCTGCCGCAGGTGGCGGTGGCGGCGGCGGGGAGGATATTCAAGGCCTTCGGGCACATTGCTTTCAAGGTGCGGGAAGAGCCGTACCTGAATACACTGGTTGCGTTCAACGGCTACAATGGCACGATGCTGTGGAAACACAAGCTGTCCGAAACGTATATGATTCACCGCAATACGATCATCGCGGAGCCGGATCGCGTGTATGTTGCCGACGACAAGTCGTGCAAGGTTCTTGATGCGGTGACGGGGCAGGTAATCGACGAAATTGTCCCGCCGGAGGACCTGACGGAGGGGACTTTCTGGAAGTGGATGGCGATGGAGGGGGGCGTTCTGTATGCGATGGTGGGCCAGGCGGAGAAGAGCGATCCGGTGATCATGGGCAAACGGGACCATCACGGCTGGCCGTGGGATCCGCTTTCGCCGGGGTTCAACCAGCGCGAAAATCCGTGGGGCTACGGGCGGACCATAATGGCGATCGATCCGACCTCCAAACGCGTGCTGTGGCATTATCGTGAGGACAAGCCGATCGACAGCCGGGCGACGTGTATGAAGGACGGACGGATATTCGCTTTTGCTTTCGGCGAGTACTTGACGTGCCTCGACGCCAGGGACGGCAGTGTGATTTGGCGCAAAAGCCCGGCGGACGACGGGGCGATCTTCAAATCCCTGGGCGGGTATTCGAACCGGCAGGACTGGCGGACCAACTGGCGCACGACGGCGTACCTCAAGTGCGGCGACAAGGCGCTGTACTTCGCGGGTCCGCAGGTGAACAAGTTGCTTGCCGTTTCGGTTGACGACGGCAGGATTCTCTGGGAGCATCCGTACAACAACTTTCAGATCATCATTCGTGAGGATGCGGTATATGGAATCAGCGGGCAGATCGACGACGGCAGTCCGAGCAGGAAGTTTCATCCTCTCACCGGCGAGGTGTTGGCGGAGATTGCGGTCGGGCGGCGTGCGTGTACGCGGCCGACGGGGTCCCCGGACAGCATATTCTTTCGTGCAAACGGCGGCTCGACGCGTCTGGACACGGAAAGCGATACTGTTGGGCTGATATCGCCGATGCGGCCCCCGTGTCATGATGGTGTGACCATCGCCAACGGGATGTTGTACTGGTGGCCTTCGGTGTGCGACTGCAACCTGACGCTTTATGGCCTGACTGCCCTCGGGTCGGCCGGGGATTTCGATTTCGGCGGGGCGGCGGCGCCAGAAAGGTTGCTGCAGGGGCATGCCGTATTGGATGCACCGCTGGAACTGACAGCGGAGGACTGGCCAACGTTTCGTGCCAACAACGCGGGCAACATCACGACGACGGTCGCCGTGCCGGAGAAGGTGAAGGTCTTGTGGGAGGCGCCGCAGGGTGATGATGTAATCCTGACTGCGCCGACTGCGGCGGGGGGGCTTGTGTTTGCAGCTGCCGATGACGGCATTGTCCGAGCGGTTGACGCGCGAACGGGACAGACTCGCTGGAAGGCTTATGTCGGCGGGGCGGTGCGGATTGCGCCGACTGTCGCCGAGGGGCTGGTGTTTGTCGGCTCGGGCGACGGACGGGTCTATGCGTTGGAGGCCAAGACGGGGCGGACGCTGTGGCGATTCTGTGCGGCGGTGGCGGACCGAAGGATACCGGTATACGGAAAGTTGATGAGCACGTGGCCGGCGGCAAGCGGCGTGCTGGTGCAGGACGGCGTGGCATACGCCGCGGCGGGAATTGCAAATTACGACGGAACACACGTTTACGCGCTCGATGCGGCGACGGGGCAAGTCAAGTGGCGCAATAGCGCGTCGGGTCATTTGGATGCGGCTGCGCGCAGCGGCGTGGGTGTACAGGGGCACATGCTGCTCTTGGGCGACAAACTGGTGCTGGCGGGCGGCAATGCGGTCTCGCCGGCAATCTACGACATGCGAACCGGTCGGTGCCTCAACGACCCCGGCAACGTGCAGAACGCCGTCAACAACAACGTCCCGGCTTCCCTGGCGCCGCGGGGATGGGAGCTTTTTCAGATCGGCGACGGCGTAGTGTGCGCAGGCAAGCCGTTCTATTCGCACCCGGAGTACGATGTTTACGATCAGAGCGTTTTCAGCAAAACGCTGCTGGCCACCAGCGGCGAGCATGACATAACATGGGTGAACAATTCACGGCTGGTCTGCTACCCGAAAGTGGTTGAGAACAGGCATCGGACCTATCTTGCCGGATGGGGCAAGTTCAGGGTGCCGGGGCTTGAGCCTCGCTGGCAATACGACTGCGCGCAAAGCACCGCCGCGGCGGTGTGCAGAAATGCTGTTGTGGTGGCGGACAAGTCGAAGGTGACAGCGGTTGGCCTTGGCGATGGAGCAGTGCTTTGGAGTAAGTCAATTGTAGCTGCCGCTGTGCCGTGGGGTATGGCGATCGACAGTGGCGGCCGCGTAATTGTTGCCCTCAAGGACGGGCGGATAATCTGTCTCGGCGGCGAATAAAAAGCAGGGTCATTGCAGGGCGGCATTTGGGTCCGCCGGCGCTTCGGGCAGGGGCAGCGCGGCGCCTTGCGAACCCTGCACACGGAGGCGAGCAACCATCTCCACGAGGGTGTTAACTCGCAGCGCGAGTTCGGCGGCTTCGTCCGTCTTGTCTTGCAGGCGGGCAAGAAGTCCGTCGAGCCGGGAATTGGCCGCGGTAAGGTCCTCAGTGAGTTTTGTCACCGCCCCGGCCAGGTCTTCGATGTATTTGCTGCTCTCAGTGGTCTGGCGGCGGGCATCTTCGTGCAGTTGGGTGATCATGTCGATGAGTTTGAGGTTTTCGGCAGCCGTTGTGCCCATGCTTTGTCGAATGCCTGCAATTTCGGCAGCGAGTTTCTCATTGGCGTTTCCGAGTGTGCGATTCACCTCCATCAGATCGTCGACTGTTCCGCGGGTCTGGTCGGCAAGCGATGTGAGCCGGTCCTCGAGCCGGCCGATCTCCTGCTGCAGCGACTGATTCGCCCCGGTTAGCGTGTCATTCGCGTCCTTGAGCTTGTTGCAGTGGACCGTCCAGCCAACGGCAAGAGCGGCGCAGATAATCAGCGCCAAAGCTGCAATCGTGCAGGGAAGCAGCAATCGATTAACCGCCGGCGCGTTATTAGTACTGAAACGATCCATTTTTTTCCCTCCCAAAAATGGTCTTGTGATCGAATGAGCCTCACGTTGTCCTTGCGGCGTAGTTGCCTTTTGGGCCGTTGTTGCGTGCAGGCGACAGAACCCGGTCGAACTTGCCGAAGATCATTCGGCCGGCGGAAGTCTGCAGCGCGCTGGTGACTGAGAACATGATAGTCTCGCCTATGTGGCTTCGCCCTTCCTCCACGACGATCATCGTTCCGTCGTCGAGATAGCCGATTCCCTGCTGGGCCTCTTCGCCCGGGCGGATGATCTTGACCTGCATGGTCTCGCCCGGTAGCGTAACGGTCTTCAGCGAGTTGGCAAGGTCGTTGATGTTGATGACGTCGACACCGCGAAGCTGGGCGACCTTGTTGAGGTTGTAGTCGTTCGTTACGAGCCGGCCGTCACAGTTCTTAGTGAATGCGACGAGCTTGTGATCCACTCCGGCGGTTGCGTCCAGGCCCGGCGGCGGCGTATCGTCGATCTTCACGTCGACGATGGAGCTGGTCCGCATTTTGTTGAGGATGTCCAGGCCGCGGCGGCCGCGATTCCGCTTCATCTTGTCCGGAGAGTCGGCGATCAGTTGCAGCTCATTGAGCACGAAACGCGGGATGATGAGCGGACTGTCGAACAGCTTGGTCTCGGCGATATCCGAGATGCGGCCGTCGATGATGACCGAAGTGTCCAGAACCATCGGACGCAGACCCTTGGTCTGACGTGAGAACACCACGTAGGGAATCACGAAGCGGACGTCGTCCTTGGTGCGGATCACAAGGCTGATGGTCAAATAGCAGATACAGACGCCCATGAGCCAGCGGGCGATCCGCATTGCACTCGGGCTCATATTGAAATAGAGATCGTCGATCATCTCCAGCACCGGAGTCATTGCCCAACTGATGAACATGCCGATCATCAGCCCGAAGAAAATGCCCGCAAGTGCATTTAGCGATTTCTTGGGCGTTAGCCAGTCCACGGCGATGACGGTGGCCGCGATTGCCATTCCGGTGATAAAAATTGCCATTACGTCCTGTTCGCCGCCGTCACCTATATCGGCGCTCTTGTTGATGCTGACGAACAGGAAGGCCGCGATGGTTACGATGAATATCGCGCGGATGAAATAGATAACCATGATACCTCCGGGACAGATGATGTTATGACATTTTCCCGATTTCAATAAACGTATGATACCTGAGTATACTTAATTGCGCCGGATAAAGCAAGGTCGCTTTTTGGCGGATCGCCACCCTGAGAGGGCCTGTTGAGGACCGCGGCGACACACGAATATATCGACTATTATGGGACCCTCGGCCGACCCTCCTGGAGAATTGACGTTAAGCCGCGGTCTGGCAGGACCGATATGTCTACACGGGCCTGCAATGCAAGCACAGTGCGTTGTCAGCGGTCCGGTCATCCGGCACATAAGTGTTTCTGTGGTGTCTAACTTGGCTGATGGAATAAAACGATCAGAATACAAGCCGCTGGGCTGCACGGCAGCGATCTGCGCCCTTGATCTTATGCTGTTCGCATCGTCATCACCCGCTGCGCAGGCCGGTGGCGGACACAATGCCGCGACCGCCGGACCGGCTGGTCTGTACGTGGCGCTTGTGGCGGTGTTCTGTGCCGTCGCGGCGGTTGCGGCCGCGATCGTCCGAAGGCGAATCGGCAGCCGCAATGCAAGCTCGGAGACGTTCACGTCGCTGAGCCGCATCCACGGCGAGATCCAGACACTTAGCGAAGAACGCGTTTCGCTGCTTGCCGAGCTGCAATATAAGGATCGCGTGTTGAATTCAGTGGCGGCCGCCGTTTCGCAGGGAGTATTCTGGAAGGACGACCAGAGCGTGTATCGCGGCTGCAACGAGCAGTTTGCTCGCTGGATGGGTTGCGAGGCGCCGGCCGACGTAATCGGCAAGACGGATTACGAATTGCTCGGAGATCGCAAGAAGGCCGATTTTTACCTTTCGTGCGACAAGGAGGTCATGAAAACAGGCATCGGCCTGCTGGACATGAACGAGATGGTTCAGACCGCCTCCGGCGATCATATCGATCTGCATGTGAGCAAGCTTCCGCTCAGGAGCGGCAGCGGCTGCATCGTAGGGGTCATCGGCGTGGCAACGGAAATTACCCCAGGCCGCCGTGAAGAGGCCCATGTTGTCTCTGTCGGCGGCACTCTTGCAAGGACGATTGATTCCATGCATGAAGGGGTTATTGTCATCGACATTGACGGCATGATCGTCGAAGTCAACAGCTACTTTGCAGGCCTGTGCCGAAGGCCCGTCGAAGAGCTCATCGGACTCAACGTTTGCGAGGCGATGACATATCCCGCGGATCGGGAGATAATCGCAATCCTGGAGAAGTTCCGCAGGTCGGAGGGAATAGCCGCACCGGAGACATTCTGTCACTGTGTCGGCCAGCAGGATTTACACGTCCGCGTACAGCCAATTCACCGGGACGGGTGTTATGACGGGGCGGTGATAAACTTCATAGATGTGTCCGAACTGACGCAGGCAAAGGAACGGGCCGAATACGCATCCTACCGAAGAAGCAGGTTCCTTGCGAGCATGAGCCATCAGATCCGGACGCCGCTGAGCGACCTGACCGGCTTCGCCGAACTTCTGGCGCGAGAGACCCTGAGTGAGGAACAGTTGCGCTTTGTCGAGATGATAGTCTCCAGTGCCGAGACCATCCGCCAGGTGGTGGAGGAGGTCGCTGATGTTTCGCGTGAGCACATCGGAGATTTCACCGAGGAGGATCACGTTCAGCGAACCGAGACGCCCGAACTGTGTGCAGCCGAACCCCAACCCAAATCCGCAGACGATCAAACGGCATGCCCCGACACACAGCCGGCCATATTAATCGTCGACGACGTTGCAGAAAATCGTATGCTTCTCGATGTTCTGCTGAAACGGCAGGGCTATGCCACAGTGCAGTGCGGCAACGGCCAGGAGGCGGTTGATATGTCGGGCAGACAGCGTTTTGACGTTATTCTGATGGACATCAAGATGCCCGGCATGGACGGGCTCGCGGCCACGAAAGCGATCCGACAGGGCACACTCAACCGCAGCACGCCCATAATTGCAATGACGGCTTCTGCCGCATGTGAGGAAGAGGAGCAATACCTGGAAGTGGGTTGTGACGACTGCATTCGCAAGCCGGTCCGCAAGGAAACACTGCTCCGCAAAGTTTGGCGATTCATTGAGCAGCACAAACAGGTCCAGGCCGCCCGGAAGGGGGGCGAGATCGTCTCGTTTCTCTCGGACAACCCGGACTATCAGAAGACCATAGAAGTGTTTATCGAAAACCTGCCGCAGCGCATACGGGAGATGCAGGATGCCCTTGACACGGAGAACCTCCAGGATCTGGCCTTCAAGGTTCACCTCCTGAAGGGGTTGGGCGGATTCGCCGGTTTTCCCATATACACGGACCTGGCCAAATCGATAGAGAACGCCATCCATGAGTCGCGCATGGACGATATTCGCAGCAAACTCGGCGAAATGGTCGCTCTGTGCCGCCGAACCCGTCTGGCACGACAATAGATATCACCGCATCCGGATACAAAAGGGGGGGCGCAAGAGGGGAGACTCTTTTTTTACTGTAAAAGGTTGGAAAAAGACCTTGACGGTTTCCGCCGATACGGTAATATATCGCCTCGCTGCGGATGTGGCGGAATTGGCAGACGCGCAGGCTTCAGGTGCCTGTGGGGGCAACCCCGTGGAGGTTCGACTCCTCTCATCCGCATTGTAGAGTATGAAGGCAGGAGAAAAAAGGCACAACGCACCCCCGCGCCCAGTGCTTCGCCATCTGAGAAAAGATCTTTTTCAGGATAAAAGGGAGGCCGTCTGCACGGCCTCCCCGTTTTGTTCTGACTTAGTAGCGATCGCGTCTTCCGCCGCCGCCGCCACCGCCGCCGCCGCGTCGTCCTCCTCTAAAACCGCCGCCGCCGCCGCCGCCGCGAGGCCTTTCGCCTTCTGCTTTGGCTTCTGCTACGCGGATTGTGCGTCCGCCCGCTTCCTGGCCGTCCATGGCCGAAATCGCGGACTGCGCTTCGGCGTCGCTGCTCATCTCCACGAATCCAAAACCTTTGCTGCGGCCCGTTGCCCGGTCCATGATGACCGTGGCGCTCTGGACCGACCCGTGTTCGGTAAACCACGACTCTAACGTTGCATCATCCACGTCGTAACCGAGGTTTCCAACATACAACTTCTTACCCATCGAAAATCTCCATACAGGAATCCGTGATCCGCCGTCTTGGGCGGACCGTGCCATAAGAGGGCAGCAATCTGCCCGTACGATACACTTTCAGGAACTTCTCGCCGCAAATCGCGGCAATTTCGGATGCGTTCGGCAGGCATGGTGCGAAATAGTTGGAAGCACGGTCTGGAGTGGTCACGTAGTCGCCTTTGGTCATAATCTCCATGACGGGTACCCCCGGCCGTCCGCCGTCAAAAACGGCAGATGTCCGGCACGGAAGTCTCTGACACATCCGGTCATTATTCATACTTGTCAATACACCCGCCGTTTGCGCGGGTCTCGCAACGAAACGTATGACAACGTTCGGCACGCGCATCGGATGTCGAGAGTTCTCGCCGCCGCCCCCGCAGTCGAAGCACACCTTCAGTTAAGCCAGAGCGATCGTCACGTATTTCGGACGCGGGCATAAGTAACACAAAACTTTCTGAAACGCAAAAACAAATTTCACGAATCCTAAAAAACAATTTCACATACCTTTACGTCGCTGCCGGCGAATCTGTCATTCACTGCAGGATGTGTCGGTTTACGCAAGTGTCCTCCAAACAAAATTTTGCCGTTCGTGTGCTGGTGACCGGGGTACTTGACGCCATTGTTGGCGGTGGCTCCAAAGCCCGGTTTAAGGCTTTTGAGTTGCCGGTAAAGCCAAATTTAACGAAAGAGGCCGAGGCGGCCGATAATAGAAGGGGTCTGGCCATCATTGGTCTTGTTCCATTAGTGCCTGAGAGATAAGTACTTATGGCAGAAGCACTGCATAACCTCGAATCGTCGGCGTCATACTTTTACCCGGGAGTGCTTCTGTTCGGCGGTATTGTGCTTGTGGCGGCCGGGTTGTGCACCTGGCTGGGCGGGTTAAGATGGGCAGGAGCCATTGCCGCATTCATCGGAGGCACCGTCGGTCTGATATTCTCATATTCTTTTCTGAGCCGCGGGACCGCGGCGGTGATTGTCAGCTCGCTGGCGACGGGGGGATTTGCGACCCTTCTAAAGAAGCCGGTCATTGTTTTTTTCGGCGCCCTTGCTGCCGCGGCTGTGACGTGGCTGTTGTTTTCGCCTCCGGCGATGCATTCGCAAGCGCTTCGCGGACCGAGCCATTACATGCCCCGCGATAGCGAGTATCTGGGCGCTGCTGATACGGCGGCCGCGCTGAAGGAGGAAATGATTTTCTGGGGTGCGGCTTTGGTCCATTCCATGAGGCATTTGTCACCGGGCGGCTGGGCGGCCGGCGGAGCCGCCGCTGTGGTAACGCTGGGCGCCGCATTCTTTTTCGGCCGTCTTGTCATGGCGGCAACCTGTGCGTTGCTGGGCGCGATAGGTATCTTTGCCGGAATGATCGCGCTGCTGCTGTTCAAGGGCGCAGCGCCTTTGAGCCGCATAAGCGGCAGTACGGCATTCTTCGCCTTGGTCCTGTCGGCGATGATCGGTTTTGGTACAATGAGTCAGTTGTTGCTGTGTCCGGCGCCGCGCCGAAAAACGCAGAATAGAGCAGAGCATGAAGGAGGCTTATAATGAACTTGCTACTCTTGCTGGCCCAGGCTGAACCTCGCGTCGTCAATGATGTCGAAGTTGTGCCCGTCGACGCAATCTGGAACCAGATAACGGCGCTTACGTGGTTGCAGGCTGTCATCGCCGTGTCGTTCGGCCTGGTGTACATGCTGTATGGCTGGCGAATATTTCGCATCCTTGTGGTGATCAGCTTCGGCTTGATCGGTATGTTTCTCGGCATTTACGTCGGCGGCAAGTCGGGCAGCGAGATATGGGGTGGCATCATCGGACTGGTGCTTCTGGCGGCGCTTTCATGGCCTCTGATGAAGTGGTGCGTCTTTCTGCTCGGCGGCGCCGCCGGGGCGCTGCTGACCGGCGGTCTCTGGTACGCGATGGGCCTGCCGCAGGTCTACCTTTGGGCCGGTGCCGCTGTGGGGTGCGTTGCCGGCGCACTGATGAGTTTCATTGTCGTTAAAGTAGCCGTCATGTTGTTTACAAGCGTTGGCGGCAGTATGATCGCTGCCGTGGGCATGCTCAGGCTGATCGATCTCTATGAGGCCACCAAGGACACGCCGACTCAGAATATTCAGACGTGGGTATATGAATATCACTGGTTCCTGCCGCTGGTACTGATCATTCCGACACTGACGGGCATCTTTGCGCAGAACCGGCTGATCAAAAGTTCCAGCAAATGGCAGTTCTGATACGGCTATGGATTGCATGTCTGGCACGGCCGCCTTCCGCCGGAGGCCGCCTGCTCGCGGGTCTTGAACGTCTGTCTGTTCTTCTCTGATATCGTCGCGGCAAACCGGCACGTCGACTTGTGAAAAATCTTGCTGGTCTTGGAGGCCACAAAATACATCTCGTGGTCGGCATTGGTTACGCTGGCCGCGGATCGTAAACTCGCCGCGGCGGGCTTCTTTTCGAGGCTGACATCCGCCAGACGCTCGGCCGAAACTTTGTGCGGGCCCATACCTTTTTTGATCAGCATCAGCGCCAGGCTCTGACTCTCCGGATCGACCTCCTTGACAAGGTATATCGGGGCAAGCAGTTCGCTCCATACCTTGTATCCCTCACCGCTGAGGTGCAGCTTGTCGGCAAGATAAAACCTGTCCTCCGGCGACCCGTCCGAACCCAGGAAGGGCGTCGCGCCGTCCACGAAGAAAAGGCGCGTGTCGTCGACAGAATACTCCTTGATCAATCGATTGGTCTGGGCCATCTTCTCCCACAGTCCCCAGCGACTGGCACTGGGCTTGATAGCCATGTAGATGATGCACGTACGCGGCAGGACTTCATGCACGCGCGTCACAAAGGCCTTGTAATCATCCAGCACCTGTCCGGGGCTTTTGCCGGCTGCGATGTCATTATCGCCGGCGTACAATACGATCAGTCGCGGTGCGTATTTGATTACTATTCGGTCACTGAACTGGACGGTGTCAATGGTTTGCGAGCCGCCGAAGCCGCGGTTGATAACGGGCAGATCCGCAAAACAATCCGCCGTGGGCCACATCCGAATGCTGGAGCTGCCAACGAAGAGAACCCCATCGCGAGGCCATGCGTTCTTCGAATCCCACGCCTCGAAAGCCGCGATGTCCTTCTCCCACCGTGATTGCTGCGAGGCCTCGTCACTCTGCGCAAAAGCGATGCAAACGCCGGCAAGCAGCCAAACCATATCAAGCCAAATGCTGTTCCGTTTCATAACAGGCCCTTCCAAGGTTCATCTACAGTGAAACAGTGTATCAGAAACCCGCCGCTCCGGCAAGTTTCGGATGGGTTTCCTTGCCGCCCGGCAGTGAAAACTGTACAATGGGGGAAATGGCATTGTCGTAGGAAGGAGAACAAGGTGACGACACAAAGAATAGTGCTTCTGTTTATGCTGGCCAGCGCATCGCTTGCCGTGGCTTCCCAGCCGCCGACGGTTGATTTCACAAAGATTGCTTTTGTCCCCATGAGCGGCAGTCTGGACGCCGAGCCTGCCCGGATAGCCGGCAGGGCGGCGGTTCGTCTGCCGTGCAACTTCGCCAATACGAAGATCGAGCGGGCGTCATGGGACATCAAGGTCAAGCTGGATATGGCTATGAGCCGCGGGGTGACGTTCGACTTCTACTGCGCCGACCCGGCGCCGGTGGGGCACTTCAGCATATATTTTCGCAGCGGCGGCGGCTGGTACTCGGCCGGATTTGATGCGCCGGGTGGCAAAGAGTGGCACCAGGTCAGCGTCGAGAAATCCGAAGCCCGCATCGAGGGCAGTCCGGCCGGCTGGGGACAGGTCGACACCGTTCGTATATCCGCCTGGCGAGGGCGAGATGCCGACACGGAGTTCCACGTGGCCGGTCTGTCGCTGTCGGGAGAGGATGCTGCAATTGCGCTGGTGCGTGCGGATGCATCGGGTTCCGATGCACGCAGCGTTGAGACATACTCAAGGACCGTCGGTCGGTACCTTGACGAGGCGGGGCTGGAGTATCTGTCCGTAAGCGAAAAAGACTTAACCGGCGAGAGGATCAAGCGATTGGCTCTTCTCATTCTGCCCTATAATCCGTCCGTCTCAGAGGCGACGGGGAAGACCATCGACGCCTTCCTTCGCGGTGGCGGCAGGATGATGAGTTTCTATGTTATGCCGGAGGCCTTGCAGGATGCCGCAGGCATGAAGAACGATACTTTTCACAGGCAGACATACGAGGGCGAGTTCGCCGCAATTGCGGCCTCCGACCAGCCATTGAAAGGCGCGCCGAAAACAACCCGGCAAGCCTCCTGGAATATACGCAACGTGGTGCCTGTACCCGGCAGGGGGACAGTAGCGGCCCTTTGGCATAACGACAAGGGCGAATCGACGGGCAAGGCCGCCGTCGTCATCAGCGATACCACAGTGCACATGACCCACGTGCTGCTGGACGACGATCACGACAACAAGCTTCGGCTCTTCCTGGCGATGCTCGGCAGCCTGTGTCCTGACCTGTGGCGCGACGCGGCCCGGGGTCGCATAGACGCCATCGGCAGATTCGGGGGCAATGAAACATTCGAGGCCGCACGCCTGCGCATAAATGAACTGGCAGGCGAAAACGCTACTGCTGCCGACGCGATGGCACGAGCCGAGAAAATGCGCGACGCCGCCGCTGCAAAGCTGGCCGCCGGCGACTACTCAGACGCCATTGTCTCTGCGGGCGATGCACGGAGAGCCTTGATTGATGCATGGTGCTTTGCGCAGAAGCCGCAGGCGGGCGAGCATCGTGCGTTCTGGTGCCACAGCGCCTTCGGCCTCGACGGTCGCACGTGGGAAGAGGCGATCAGTATCCTTGCAGACAACGGTTTCACGGCGATCCTGCCCAACATGCTATGGGCCGGTGTCGCGTTTTACCCGAGCCAGACACTGCCGACCTCCGAAAGCGTCAAGGATCGGGGCGATCAGATCGCCTTATGTCTGGACGCCTGCAAAAAGTACCGCGTACAATGCCACGTCTGGAAGGTCAATTACAACATGGGTTGGGCGTCTCCGAAGGAATTCATGGCAGACATGAAAAAGCAGGGCAGGACACAGCGATCCTTCGACGGCACGGAAAATGAGCGGTGGCTTTGTCCGTCGCACCTCGAAAACCGGCAGCTCGAGATCGATTCGATGGTCGAGGTCGCTCGCAAATACGCCGTGGATGGCATTCACTTTGACTACATCCGCTACCCCGGGCCGGAGGGCTGCTTCTGCGACGGTTGCCGCGAACGTTTCGAGAAGGCGATCAATCGCAGCATCGAAAACTGGCCCGCCGATGTGCGAAGGAACGACGACCTGAAGGAACAGTGGCTTGTGTTTCGCCGCGAGCAGATCAACGCCGTGGTATCCGCCGTTGCCGAGCAGGCGAAAAAGGTCCGCCCAGGGATCAGGGTGTCCGCCGCCGTCTTTCGCAACTGGCCCACCGACCGCGACGGTATCGCCCAGGACTGGAAAATGTGGTGCGAGAAGGGCTGGCTCGACTTCGTTTGTCCAATGAACTACACCGCGTCCAATTCGCTGTTCGAACGCACGATTGTCAACCAGCAGGAATGGACCCACGGCGTGCCGTGCTATCCCGGCATCGGCCTGAGCGTCTGGCCCGATCGCACCGACGTAGTAAAGCTCATCGAGCAGATTCATATCACAAGAAAGCACAAGACCGGCGGCTTCACCGTGTTCAACTACGCCAATCCTGAAGCGACACAGGTCGTGCCGCGGCTTGGCAAAGGCATTACCAGAAAACCTTAAGGAGTATCCCATGCACAAGAGAAGTACTCGACGTCAATTCATGAAAACCGGCGCCGCCGCGTTGGCCGCGCCCTTGATCCTCCCGAGGCTCAGCCTCGCGCAGTCCGCTAACGGAAAACTCAACCATGCCGCCATCGGCGTCGGCGGCATGGGATGGTCGGATATCAATTCGATCGCCAGTCATACCGGAGTCCGTATTGCCGCCATCTGCGACGTGGACGAGAACAGTCTCAACCGCGCCGCCGAAAAGTTCCCCCAGGCGAAGAAATACCGTGACTGGCGCGAACTGCTCGCAAAGGAAGCCGGCGCCATCGACAGCGTTAACGTGACTACGCCCGACCACATGCACGCCCCCATCGCAATGACCGCTATCGCTGCGGGCAAGCACGTCTACTGCCAGAAGCCCCTGACCCATGCGGTCAACGAGGCTCGGCAGCTAACCCTTGCCGCCAGGCAAAAAAACGTCGTCACGCAGATGGGCATCCAGATCCACGCCGACGTTACTTATCGCATGGCGGTGATCCTTATTCAGCAGGGCGCCATCGGCAAGGTCAGGGAGTGGCATAGTTGGCAGGGCGGCACGCCCTGGCCGCGCGGCGGGCGGCCGGAAGGCAGCGATCCTGTGCCCTCTACCCTGCTTTGGGATCAATGGCTTGGCGTCGCCCCTGTGCGGCCCTACAAGGCAGATGTGTATCATCCCGCAAAATGGCGAGGCTGGCAGGATTTCGGCACGGGCGTCTTGGGCGATTTCGCATGTCACATCTTCGACCCGGTCTTCACGGCGATTACTCCCGGAGCGGTCCTCAGCGTCGCCGCCGAGACCGCCGAACTGAACAGCGAAACATGGCCTGCCTGGAACGTGGTTCGTTTTGAGATGAAAGGCTCTAAGTACACCGAAGGCGCCACAATCAATGCCACGTGGTATGATGGCAAGCAGCCCCCGGCGGAATTAGCCCAAATGCCGGAAGGGTACAACCTGCCCCGTTCCGGCTCACTGATCATCGGCACGGAAGGCGTGATGGTGCTGCCCCACTGGGCCGGTCCGCAACTCTACCCGCTGGAGAAGTTCAAAGGATACCCCCGTCCCAAAGACCTCGGCCATGTCGACCACTATCACCAGTGGGTCGACGCCTGCATGGGCAAGGGACAGACGCACGCGGGCTTCGATTACGCCGGGCCGCTCACCGAAGCTGTCTTGCTGGCCACCATCGCCGTCCGAACGCAGGGAGCAAAGCTCCAGTGGGATGCAAATGCCGTGAGATTCACAAACAGCGGCGAAGCCAACCGCCTCATTCGCCGAAGGTATCGCAGTGGCTGGCAGGTCGCCGGGCTGTAAGGCATCGCAAAGGCAGTACTGATGTTCGCCAAATGAAACGGGCCGACGGAGAAGCATTCTCCGGCGGCCCGATATTCACTCTGCGAGCCACCTTATTTGACTGCTTTGTATTTCTCCCAGTAGTCGGGCAGGAGTTCCTTCGTCTTGACTTCGAGTTCCTCGTCGCTGATGGTAGTGAGCCTGCCGTGTTCCTCGTACTGGTCGATGACCCACCGTGCCAGCTTGTGCAGGCGGATCTTATTGATCCGGTCGTCGCCCTTGAGGCCGAAGAACTCGTTGACCCAGTGGACCACGCCGTCCGTGCCGCTCTTGTCGGTGATTGCTACTCGCGGAGGCCTGCCCAGCAGCAGGGCGGTATCGAAAATGTTGTATATCTGCTCGTCGCGGCGCAGACCGTCGGCGTGAATCCCGGCACGAGTCGTGTTGAACGCCCGACCCGCAAACGGATAGTTGTCCGGGATCGGCAGACCGATTGACCGCATATAGTCCGCCAGGTCGCTGATCGCCAGCGTATCGATGCCGCAAGTGTCGCCCTTAAGCGAGATGTATTCGATTATCGCGCTTTCCAGCGGCGGGTTACCCGTCCGCTCGCCGAAGCCGAACAGCGTCGCATTGGCTGCCCCGCAGCCGTACAGCCACGCCGTGGACGCGTTCGCGTGAACCCGGTGAAAATCATTGTGTCCATGCCATTCCAGACGCTCGCTCGGTACGCCGCACTCGCGATTCAACTTGTAGATCAGTTTCGGCACGCTTCGAGGCAATTCCACCCCCGGATAGCAGACGCCGTAGCCTAATGTGTCGCAAAGACGTATCTTGACCGACTGGTCCTCCGGCGCCTGGCTGCTCATCTCCATGAGACGGTCCACAAACGGCAGCACGAAACCATCTATGTCCGCGCGGGTGATGTCTTCAAGGTGGCACCGAGGACGAACACCCGCCTCCAAGGCCGCATCCACAACTTCGCAGTAGCTGTCGATGCACTCCGCCCGGCTGCGGAAACGCAGCTTCTGGAAGACGTGATAATCCGAGCAGCTTGTCAGCATGCCGGTTTCCTTCAGCCCGGCCTCCTTCACCAGCCGGAAGTCGCCCTTGACCGCACGAATCCAGCCCGTGCATTCCGGATATTTGTGCCCCAGCGCCCGACAGCGATCCAGCGTCTCACGGTCGTTCTTGGTGTAAAGGAAAAATTCGGTCTGGCGTATTACGCCGTTCGGACCGCCCAGACGCGCCAGTTGATCGTAGATGTGAACCATCTGATCTATGGTATACGGCGGCCTCGCCTGCTGACCGTCGCGAAATGTCGTGTCGGTGATCACGATGTCCCTGTCCTTCACGCCGGCAACATCGAACTCCACTGCCTGACCGTCGATGTATTCGACAACCGGCGACTTCGAGAAGCGAATCAGAGGCGGAAGAACATAGGGAAAGGTATCTTCAAGAAGGTTCGGTCTTTCCGCGTCAACGAGCGGATGTTTCTTACGCGCTTTATCCATCACGGGTCCTTTCATATTTCTTGCAGCTTGCGGCTACTCTTCAATGTCCACGCCTTGTTCACGGCAGACGTTGGCGATGAAACCGACAGCATCGCCGACGTTCTGAACCGACAGAGCCGCGTCCTCTTCCATCTCGATCCCGAACTCCTCCTCGAAAGAGGCGACCAGCTCCACGGATTGAACGCTCGACGCACCAAGATCGACGGTGAAGCTGTGCTCCGGCTTGATCTGTTTTGGGTCCACTTTCAGGACACGGGCGGTTACTGCTTTGACACGTTCTTCGACTGTAGCCATAGAATCATCCTCGCAAACTGTTAATTGAGTATCTGGGTCGCTCCACAACCGGTGTGCAACGTTCACAGACCAAATGCCGTGCCGCGCGACGACCCGATATTATAGTGCATTTTGCGAACTAGGCAAACGCTTTCGCCGAAAACTTTCGACCCCGCGCGCCGATTTCTGCGGCCGATACGACGTAGCCTGACGCCTTGGTCGAAGTGCAGGCTGTATCTGCTGACCGCTCTAAACGAGTGGATCGCCGACCGATAGTACTATTTACAGACCGCTAACGCACGTTCTTGATGTTCAGGTTGTCCAGATAGAAAACTGTTTCCTTCCGTGCGTGGCTCATGAAGCCGACCCATGTCACCTTGTCGAATTTGGTCGCTCCATGATCGAGATTGTCGAACACCTGCGCTGGCTGTAATGGCAGGGTCACCGCCAGTCGCCACTTGCCTGCCTTGTCGCCGATGGGGGCGCTTATCTCGACGTTGAACCATGTGTTAACAGGCACGTCCATCATCACCGCGCCTCGGACTCTGAGTTTGCCGTCCTGAATGGTGAAACTCGGTCCGGTGCGATAGGGATTGCTGCTCCAGTCGCGCCATTCGAAGCCAAGGTTCACACCTTCGCCGACGCGAAGATCGAACTGCGTACTTACCGCGCCCTCCTTGTAGTTGACCGGGTAGACGCAGTGCGGATTGAACGCCTGCTGAAGTCCTTCCGCATCGGCGATTTTCAGGCTGTGCTTCCCAGCCGCCGCCGTTTCATCGCTGACCGCTATAACGTCACCCTTGCCCTCAACGTGGACCTGTGCTTCGGTCGGCTGCCGCCCGACGGCCGTGTCCTCGAAGTCGTCAACTATGTCCACCGGCGGCGGCTCTGGAGCAATCTTCAACTCAGGATACACGAAATCAGCCGCCTTCCGCTTCCACTGCGCCGAACCATAGACGCCCGCCTTGCTGAAATCAAACGGCTCAAATCCCACCTTCAGGGCGGCAGAGTCGCTTTTAAGGCGAAAGTCCAGGTTCTCCGCGTCCTCGAATCCGGGATCTGCGATGATCGAATGTGCGTCGCGACCCGCCTTTTGCCAATCTTCAAGCGACAGCCCTGCGAAGTCCACCGCACCTGAAGTGCGCCAGTAGCAGTTGTTGTCCATGTCGACCCTTATCCGCGTCCACGGGCCGCTCAGGCAGACGCCTGACTCATAGTAAACGATGTTGTTCTTGAAGCTGAACGAAAGATGATCTTCGATGCGCGTGGCCTGAACCTGGTAGAGATTGCTGAACGCCATGATGTTGTTGCGGATCACGTTTTCCTTGCCGTAGTGCTGGTGGAAGCAGCCGGTCTTCACCCGGTAGACGAGGTTGTTGGCCATCTCGATTGCGGTGCTGCCCTCGTCTGTGTATAGGCCCCAGCCGCCGTAGGTATACGACCAGACGTCGTGAATAACGTTGTTGTTGACCGTCGTGCCCTCCGACGGCCCAAGGGTGTAGACGCCGCCCATGTCGCAGAGCACGCCGTAGCCCAGGTGGTGTATATGATTGAAGTCGATCCTGTTGCGTTTGGCCAATGAGTTGGAGTAGCCCCATCGCCAGCCGACGGATATGCCGGTGTAAAACAGGTCGCTTATGTCGTTGTGGGTTACAACGTTGTCTGCGCTGTGGCCGATCCACACGCCGACGGCGCATGGGAATATGCGCCCGCCCGAGCGAATAATGTTGTTGTCGACGGTGATGCGTCCGGTCCGCTCCGCCTCATTTGAAGCTATGCCGGTCTCCCCGATGCGAACGCCGCCTGCGCCGAAGTCATGTATGTACGATCTCACCAGACTGCAATCCGAGCAGCCTTTGCGAAACCATACTCCATAACGCCCGAAGTGGCCGATCTCACAGTCGCTGATAGTTACATTGCGCGCCCCGTCCGCCATCACAACCGCGTCGATCGGGCTTGCCGCCTGTGAAGCCTCGAAGCCGCCCGGCGGCATTGCCCACTCGGCATGACGGAACGTCAAGCCCTTAAGTGTGATGTTTCCCACATATTGACCCGCCGCCGCGTCGCCCTCAAACAGGACGAACTTGTCAATGACCGGAGCATACACCTCCGCCGTCCGCATGTTCTCACCGGGCAGCGGCTTGTAATACAAGACGCCATCCCGGCCCAGGAACCACTCACCCTCGGCGTCCAATGCCGACTTGAAGTTCTCCAGATGAAAGCGAATGCCCTTGTGCCAGTTGTTCCACGGCTTCATCCGCTGGCCGAACAAAATGATCTCGCTGCGTGCAGCATCAATCTCATTAACAAATCGCCGCGTGTTGTCCCATTTGTGATAGATCTGCATGTTGACGTCGGCCAGTTCCCCGTCTGTCAGTTCCGCCAGAACAGCCAAATCCTGCGGTCGAACCTTGACCGTCTGCTTGTGAGTCGCCCCGTGCCGCCCCGGCGACGTGAGCTGCTCCTCCTTGACGCCCAGCATGTGAAAGTAGAATTCGTTCGGAGTCCGGGCGCGCGTCGCACGACGACCGTTCACAAAAAGCTGCTCAAAGTACCACTTGCCGTCCGCTGCCTCCGGGATTCTGACCTGCCATACGCCGTCCGCGCCCCTTCGCCAGCCGCTGATCCGCCGACCACCGCTGAATACCGGATTGGCGCCCCTCTCCGCCTCGTAGACTGCGCCGCTGTCCGCCGGCCCTAAAACAAGCGGCTCGCCCAGAGCATACTCGCCTGCGGCAACAATCACGCGCACCGGTCCGTCAGCCGAGGTGCCCGCCCGCAGTTTCCGAGCCGCATCGCGAGCTCCGCCGAGCGATGCCAGCGGCCCATCCGTTTTCGCGGCGTTTGGCCGCGCGATCTGCCCCGACCATGCATCATCACCGTTCGGCGCGACATACAGCGTTGCCGCTCCGCACAACTCGACCAGAAAACACAAAACCAGCACACCGCCGATCACCTTCGACATTGCCCGAACCTCCGAAAAACTGGATTTCTACCTGTTCAGCCAGGCCCATCGTATCCTGCACCGGCCGCTTTGTCAAACGCCGGCGAGTCGCAGTTGACGCTTTTATGGGACTCCGCGGCTGCAATTCTCACTCTCCGCAAAATCGGACCCCCGAAAACTTCGCCTATTCCGGCATGACCCAAAAAAAAATGCAAACCTGTTTTGACTGGCCTCAAAACATATATTATATGGGGCGTCCGACCCGCATCCCCGCCGTTTCCGCTTGACATATCGGAGCCTACTTCCTACCATAACCTGCTCAGGATGAGGGTCCTGCCTTAGGGATTCAAGTGTCTGCACGGACGCATAATTGACTGATCTTTCAGTGTGGACGATGCCTTTGTCGGCCGAGGTGTGCCGATGCGCGCAGTCCAGGCAATTTCAGATTTGGGGGTACCATGAATCACGCAACGACGCATGCCAGTCGCACCAAAAAACAGCCGCGCCGCGCGCGCACTCTGACGCTGCACTTGATTGCCATGCTTGCCGCGGCCGCTCTCTGTATGTCCAGCGCAGCAGCCGACGACATCTCTGACCCGTCGCCGCAGTGGAAAACGGTTCACATGAGAGTCACCGCCTACTGCCCGTGCGCCAAGTGCTGCGGTCAGTACGCCGACGGCATAACCGCCAACGGCCACCGCATTGCCTACGGTGACCGATTCGTCGCCGCCGACCGGCAATATGCATTCGGCACCCAAATGATCATACCAGGCTACCACGGCGACAGAACCGTGAAAGTCCTCGACCGCGGAGGCGCAATCAAGGGAAACCGCCTGGACGTGTTCTTCAACACCCACGCCGAAGCCCTCGAATGGGGTGTTCGCTACCTCGACGTGAAAATCAGAATCGACTGATCTGCCGCCTTCATACGTCGCGATCTATCGCCTGCGCAATACGCCGCAGCCTGTCCATCAGCCCGGCCAGCACGTCCGGCGTAATAGACTGAGCCCCGTCCGAGGCCGCGTGCTCCGGATCAGGGTGGCACTCGATCAAAAGGGCGTCCGCTCCCGCCGCAACCGCCGCCTGGCTCATTGCAGGAACCAGGTGCGCATGACCCGTACCGTGCGATGGATCGATCACTACCGGCAGGTGCGTCTTGTCGTTAAGCTCGGCGACTGCACTCAGGCAAAGCGTGTTGCGAACGTATTCCTCAAAAGTCCTTATGCCGCGCTCGCAGAGAATCACCTGACTGTTGCCAGCGTTAATGATGTACTCCGCCGCCAGCAGGAACTCATCCAGCCGCGCCGCCAGGCCACGCTTCAGAAGCACCGGCTTGCCCGCCTTACCCACCGCCTCCAGCAGCGGGTAATGCTGCATGTTGCGCGCCCCGATCTGCAGGACGTCGGCGTACTCGGCAACAACATTGACGTGCTCCACTCCGATCACTTCAGTGAAAACCGCAAGCCCCGTACCTTCCCTTGCCTCAGCCAGAATCTTCAGCCCTTCTTCACCCAATCCCTGAAAACTGTACGGACTCGTCCGCGGCTTATAAGCCCCTCCGCGGATACCTATACAGCCGGCCTCTCTGACCGCCTCCGCCGTCTTCAGCAGACCGTCGCGATTCTCCACCGAACAAGGCCCCGCCACAACGCCGACTTTCCTTCCCCCGATCATAAAGCCCGACGGCCCAACAGGAATCTGAGTTCTATCCTTCTTGACCTCTAAAGACGCCATCTTGTATGGCGCCAGGATCGGCACGACCTTCTCGACCATCGGTGCGTTTTCAATGGCCCCTTTGTCAACGCCCCGCTTGTCGCCGATGCACGCCACAACCGTCCGGTCGGTCCCGTAGATGATGTGCTCCTTCAGACCATATTCCCGAACCAGTTCCACCACGTGCTGAACCTGTTCATTGGTGGACCCGGGTTTCATAACCACTATCATTGCGAACTTCCTTACTCGAAAAAACTTTAATTACGTCAAAAAACCATAGTATACGCCATCACCCGGCCCCATTTCAAAACAATTCTCATTTGACCCTTTGCCTTGTTCGCCTATAATGCCGGGTTTGACCGTAATAATATCTGTAGAGGGGGGTTCAAATCGCACAAGAACCGGAGAATACATGAAGATAATTGCCTTGGCGGACATTCACGGCTGTCTTGATTACCTCGATGGCATAGCAGCCGACCTCGCCGCCGCCGATATAGTGCTCCTGGCGGGCGATATCACCAACTTCGGTGCGCAGTCGCAGGCAAACAGGGTAATAAGTGCCCTTGAGGCCCACAACCCCAACATCCTCGCCGTGCACGGCAACTGCGACCTGCCCGCCGTCGAAGAGTACCTCGATGCCTGCCAGATCAGCCTCGACCACTGCTGCAAGACTGTGCGCGGGCTTGCCTTTGCAGGCCTGGGAGGTTCGCTGCCGTGCCCGGGCGCCACGCCCAATGAATCGGCCGAGGGTGTCCTTTCAGCAAGACTTGAACAACTCAAAGCAGCCGTTGCCGCCGCAGGCGCCTTTGTATTCGTCAGTCATCAGCCCGCCTGGGGAACCGCTGTTGACGGCCTCGAAAGCCGCCACACCGGCAGCAGGGCGATTCGACAATTCATCCTCGAGACGCGGCCGATTCTCGCCGTCAGTGGTCACATTCACGAGGCAGTCGCCACCGACATGCTTGGCGCCACGCTGCTTCTCAACCCCGGCCCGTTTCGCCAGGGTCGCTGCGCCGTTATAGAAATTGATGACAACAGGGTCGTCGACGCCAGGCTGATAACTTGCTGAAATTCCAGAAATCTTGCCCGGCAAGCGTATCTCAACTCTTGCCTTCGCCCCGAGGGAATTGGTAGAATCCGCCTTTTTGTAATGCATCGCAGAGCGTACAACTGTAAGGTCTACAAAGCAGCCTATGAAAACTGTGCTTGTTTTCGCCCCCCCGGCCAATCCCACGTATACTCCTCTTGGCATCGCAACGCTTGCCGAGTATATCCGCCACACGGAATCTGCCGCGAACATTGAAATGGTCGATTTGAATCTAACCACCTGGCGCCTGCTTGCCGACAGCGACCAGCGCGGACGCGCCTGCCGAGATTTCATGCAGGGCCGCGCCGGCGATTTCTACGACCGTCCGCAATACCAGTTGCATCAGGAGGTCATGGCGGACATCTCCGACCGGCTCACCGGGCGCCTTGACGCATGCCGACAGTACCTGGAAAAAGAAGTGCTTGCCCCTGATCTCAGGGACCTCATGCAGCATTGGGCGGGGCTAATCCTCCGCAATGATCCCGACCTGATCGGCTTTTCCATAATGTACCCCAGACAGGTGGTTGTCTCGCTTGCTGTGGCAAGGTACATCCGTCACCTGTGGAATCGGTCCAAAGGCCCCGAACGGCGGATTGTAATCGGCGGCGCCACTGCCTCGATCCTCAACCCGGCCGAAATACTGCACGCATGTCCCTTCGTCGACGCCGTCGTCGCCGGCGAGGGCGAAATTGCCCTGCGGATGCTCTGCCGCGATGAACCCTTCGAACGCATCCCCGGCCTGTCGTATCGCGGAACCGGCCGCATCCTTACCAATCGAAAGCCCGACACGCTCAGCCTCACCGAGATCCCAATACCCTCCTTCGAAGACGTCGATCTCCCCGCATACTTCAATCCGACCCCGGTGCTGTCGGTGATCTTTTCACGCGGCTGCATGTGGCGCAAGTGCCGCTTCTGTGCACACAATTTCTCCTACAGCGGCTATCGCAAGCGGCAGGTCGCCCCCTTCGTCGATCATCTCGAAAGGCTCAACGTTTCCAAAGGCGTCCGCCATTTCTACTTCGCCGACCAGTACGTCGACGCCGACGACATGAACCTTCTCGCCGACGAGATCGTCGCCCGCCGACTCGACATCGCCTACCACATCATGGGCAGGCCGACCGAATCTTATACGCCCGAAGTGTGTCGACGCCTCTATGAAGCCGGCTGCCGGTGGATCAGTTGGGGCGTCGAGAGCGGTTCGCAGCGGCTTCTTGACCTCTGTGCAAAGGGAACAAACGTCGAGACAATACACCGGGTCATACGAAGCGCCGCCCAGGCCGGCATCTCCAACCTGCTGATGATGATCTTCGGCCTCCCTGCATCCCGCGAAGCCGACCTCGACGCCACGTTTGATCTGCTCGATTCGCTCGCCGACGTCACTGACGACATCACCGCCAGCAGCTTCCAACTGTGGCAGAACACCGCCTTTGCCGCAAATGCCGCCACTTTTGGTCTGCAAGTCGTAGGCAGAGAACGCCTCTTCGATTCGACCGACGGTCCCGTCCATTCGCTGCGACTATTCCACCGCGAAAAGGCCGCCGATGGCGCCCTTCGTCCACCCTCAGGCCCACTGGAGATCGCACGCTGGCAGCGACGCCGCCGAATCATGGGAAATGCTCCCCGTCTGCAGGGGCTTCCGTGCGAACACACGCTCCTCTATACCGCACGAGGCGCCTCCGGACCGCAATCATGCACAACTGCCGCCGCCTCTTGACAAATTCACCTGGATCAGCATAATTACACTGCCGGGGGAAGAGGCCTCTGATGGATGGGGCTCTTATGCTTTAAAGGATTTGTGCCATAGAGGGAGTCTGACTATGAAAAAGGAATTTCTCATCTCAGCAATTTTGCTGGCGGTCATCTTGTTCGGCGGCTGTCGTACGCCTGAACCTGCCCCGACGGCTGCTATTGACTATGATCGTCCGCTGCCGCCCGGCGAGCTGGCCCTGCGAAAGATCACAGACCCCGCCATGATTCCCGATTTCACATTCGCCTGTTACGAGATCACCGACCTGCGCCAGGCCATCGGACGCAGTCTCAGCTATATGAGCAAGCCCTCCAGCAGACAGTTCTTCCCTTACGGCAATATCACACATGAGCACGCCACTGCCAGCCTCCAGGCATTTGCCGACATGCTCGACAGCGGTCTGATGGGTCGTGAGCTCGCCGCCCGCATCAGGGACACGTTCGACGTCTATATCAGTGTCGGCTGCGATAGCCGCGGAACCGTACTCTTCACAGGCTATTACACGCCCATCTTCGAAGGTTCTCTAACCCGCACAGGCCGATTCCAGCACCCGTTGCACAAGCAGCCCGCCGACCTGGCCAAAGCCGACGACGGGACCATACTCGGCAGACGCGGTGCCGGCGGCACGTTTGTGCAATACCCCTCGCGAAGCCAACTGATGACCTCCGGAGAACTGATCGGCCAGGAACTAGTCTGGCTCAGTGACCCTTTTGAGGTGTACGTCGCACACGTCCAGGGATCTGCAAAGATTCGCCTGCCCGACGGCCGCCTGATTACCGTCGGCTACGCCGCCAACAACGGCCATGAATACAGGAGCATAGCTCGAAAAATGGTCAGCGACGGCGTCATGAGATCCGATCAGTTGAGCCTCAAGGCCATGATCGAATACTTCAAGGCGAATCCAGGCGCTGCCGAGCAATACATTGCCCAGAATCCGCGATTCGTCTTCTTCCAGATGAGCCAGGGCGAACCCCGCGGAAGCCTCAACGAGCCCGTCACCACTATGCGCACCATCGCAACCGATAAATCGATCTACCCAAGGGCGTCAATTGCATTTCTCTCCACCGACCTGCCGAGCGTCTCCAGCGGTTCCATCCTCCAGCGCAAGTTTACAGGCTTCGTCCTCGACCAGGACACCGGCGGCGCCATTCGTGCTCCGGGTCGATGCGACGTCTACATGGGCATCGGTGACGAAGCCGGACGCCGTGCTGGCCACACCTACCAGGAAGGCAAGCTGTACTACCTCTTCCTCCGCACCTCCGCCGCCCCGGTCGTGGCGGGTTCCTCATACGACCCCATGACCGCAAGCCCCTGGAACAAGGATTCACTTCCCATGCCGGCAGGCTCCCCAAGCCAGGTCATGTTGAACCGGTAATACAATTTGCTGCTTATCAGGTGGATCATGCCGTCGGGAGTCTGGGTCGCTGCAAGATAACCACGAGGCTCCGCATGTGTCTCGTCGAGAGTAAACGTCCGCGTCCACGCGCCGCCGTCCATAGTCGTACCTCGTCCGCCCGGCGTCACCAGCCTTCTGATCGGCCAGGTCCGGCCATCGTCCAAAGATAACGCCGCAAACATCCCGAACGCCTGCCGCATCTTGCCCGAAGCGTCGCGCATCGCCATCCCTTTCGGATTGTTGAGCATACCCGAAGGATCGGTAAAACTCACCAGTAGAATCGGACCTTCTCTAAGCCGCATCAGCACCAGCCGCTGTCCGCCGCCGATCGGCGAAAACTCGCTTGCGCTGTATGTCCACGTCCGCCCCATGTCCTTCGAGATGCTCATCGGCATAGCCCCTTTGATCGTATCGCCGCGCCCCAGCGCCATCAAACTGCCGTCGGCCAATTGAACAAGCCCCGCGTGGATGCCCGCGATCCACGCCCCCGTTTGTCCCTCCGCAAACTTCGGCGCCGCCCGCCCGCGTCCGTGATCCACCCACGTCGCACCGCCGTCATTGCTGATGTGCAGAGCCGTGCCCCCGTTGCCGCCGGTTACCGCGTCGCATTTGACGATAAGCTCGCCGCCCGCCGCACGGATCGCACCCGATATCACCTGGTTGCGAAGCCAGTGCTCCGGATTGATCAGCCTCGCCGCCGACCATGTCGCCCCGTTGTCGTTGCTCGTCCGCATCACAAGCGCAAGCTTGTGCCAGGTTGCATCCGTACCCAGGCCGTTGAAGTGGTAAAGTGTATCCTTCCCGTCCCACCAGACCTCATTACCATGATCATTGCGATCCGGCACATCCCAGAACACCGACGCCGGCTCCCACTCGCTGCTGCCGTGCCGAAGGCGGCTCGCCAAAACGGTCAACTCCCGCCCCGGCTCCGTATTCGTCGAGTACCACACCGCCAGCAGGTCCCCGTTCGGACACCCCGTTATCGCCGGACAATGGTTGTGCCGGCTGAACATCGGCCCGTTGGAGCCCGCCGGAATCTTCACGAACTCGACCGGCCCGAAGAAATGAGCTTCCTTCTTAACCGAATCGGTCCAGTTACACTCCCGTTGTGCCACGCCCCTCGCCCAGAGGGGCTTCTCAACTTCCCCCAGGGCAGTCGTCGACGGCTCCTCTCCAACCACAACCCGAAACCCGATCAGCCAGTGCTTGTCCTCCGGCAGAGTCGCCATCCGATTCGCCGACCGAAGGTACTGCACCACCGTGCTGTGGCTGCCCCCGCGGCTCACCTTGAAATCACCCCTTAACCGTCCCACCGGATCCGTCTGCTCGCCTGCCTCATAGGGTCCGTACCAGTCGCTGCACCATTCCTCGACGTTGCCGTGCATGTCATGCAGCCCCCAGGCGTTGGCAGGTGTCTGCCCAACGGTAAGCTTCACAGGTACCGGCGACCAAAGCTCCTTCTGGTTCCTGTGCCAAGCCTCCGGCAGCGCATCCCCGGTGTAATACGCCGTCTCAGTGCCCGCTCGACACGCATACTCCCATTCCGCCTCCGTCGGCAGCCGGTAAGCCCGCCCCTCGCGCACGCTCAGCCACTCGCAAAAACGCACCGCGTCATGCCAGCTAACATGCACCACCGGCTCGTCGTCCTCGCTGGAAATCCCATGAATGCCGCGATACTTCCTGTGCTCCGGGTCGAACTGCTCATACTGCGCGTTCGTCACCTCCGTAACGCCAATCCGGAATCCGCGAGATATCCTCACGCGGTGCGCCGGACGTTCGTCGAAGTCCCCGCCTTCCTCCTGCCCCATCAAAAACGTGCCCGCCTCGATACGAGCCAGTTTCATCCCAACGGAGTTTGTTGTGTACTCGTGCGTTTCCATCGGCAAACCCCCTCCCGCCCACGCGCACCCGCCGCACTGTAGCCACATCACCATTGCGACCAGAGAATACCTCATTGCATCGTCCTCCCAAAAGTGTCTCTTCTCTTCTTGCTTCTGCCAAAACTACCAGAATACCTGCGTCGTGGCAATTCTTTTGCAAAACAGTAAACACCCGCGCCGCTCCAATAATTTACCGGACTATGCCTGTCGAGAGGTTGACCTGCGATGGCAACACGTGTATAATCAAGTATTTAGGCGACTTACAAAGTTGTTCCAGAGGCAGCACATGAAGATCAAACTCACTTTCCTCGGCGCTGCCGGCAACGTAACCGGCTCGCGGTATCTGATTGAAGTCAATGGCGTCCGCATTCTCGTCGACTGCGGCCTGTACCAGGAACGCCAGTTCCAGGACCGCAACTGGGAGCCGTTCCCGATCCCCCCCTCCAGCCTCGACGCCGTGCTCCTCACCCATGCGCACCTGGACCATTGCGGCCTGCTCCCAAAACTCGTAAAGGACGGCTTCAAGGGCCCGGTCTACTGCACAGAACCAACCGCCAGGATTGCCCAGATCGTGATGCTCGACGCAGGCCACATCCAGGAAGAGGACGCCGCCTACAAGCGAAAACGCCACAAAAGAGAAGGACGAATACCCCCGCGCCCCGTAGTGCCGCTCTACACCGTAGATGACGCCGCCGCCTGCGAACCGCTGTTTTCACCCGTCAAATACGAGCAGGTCGTTAAGATCAACAACTGCGCCGAAGCAACCTTCCACGAGGCAGGCCACATCCTCGGCGCCTCGATGATCAAACTCAGGCTCTACTGCAACGGCCAGAAGCGCACCATCCTCTTCTCGGGCGACGTCGGCAGAGACGGCAAACCCCTGATCAACGACCCCACCGATTTCGACCATGCCGACTACATCCTCGTCGAATCGACCTACGGCGAACGAGTCCACCAGGACATCGACGACATAAAGGAAAAACTCGCCGAAGCTGTTAACGCCACAAAAGCCAACGGAGGCAACGTAGTCATACCCAGTTTCTCCGTTGAACGAAGCCAGGAAGTCCTCTATTACCTCAACGAACTGCTTATGGAAAAAAAGATACCCCCGCTAATGACATTTCTCGACAGCCCTATGGCAATCAAGGTTACCGAGGTCTTCATGGCCCACCCTGACCTGCTCGACGAAAAGATGAAGGCCCTTCTTGCCAACAATTCCTCTCCCTTCGATTTCAAGGGTCTCAACATGACCCGCACAACGAAGGAATCAAAAGCAATCAACAATATTCGAGGCACGGTGGTCATCATAGCCGGCTCCGGCATGTGCACCGGCGGCCGCATCAAGCACCACCTTGTAAATAACATCTCCAGACCCGAATGCACCATCCTCTTCGTCGGCTACCAGGCCGCCGGAACACTCGGCAGACAGATTCTCGACGGCAATAAGGAAGTCCGAATCCTCGGGCAGATGCGTCAGGTCAACGCAAAGGTCGTACGTGTCCACGGTTTCAGCGCCCACGCGGACCGCCAGGAACTCCTGCAATGGCTGGGCGCACTGAAGAACCGTCCCCGCCACGTTTTCGTAGTCCACGGCGAAACCCAGGCCGCCAACGCCTTCGCCGATCATCTGCGCCAGCACAACGGATGGCAGGTTACGGTGCCCGGCTACCAGGACCAGATAGTGATCGACTGAAGAATGCGCAACCATACGCAACTTTTCGCCGCGCTGGCAAGATCGCGATTCAGAAGCAAATTCGCACTCGGCCCCGCCGACGTCAGCTACGTCCGCTCCAGGCAAATGGACGAACTTGCCGCACACGCCCGCAAATTCATCACCGAACGCCTCGCCCCCGCACAGCCCGCAAACGACGGCCGACAAACCCCAACCAAAGGCCACCCAGTATTCATTGCACAACATGCCGTCGCCGCCTGCTGCCGTTCCTGCCTCGCAAAATGGCACCACATCGACAAGGGACGCCCCATGACCGAAGCCCAAATCGATGCCGTGGTAGATGTCATCTGCACCTGGCTGCGGCGGCAGTTGCAGGCGTCTGATGCCGGCATAAGTGCACGGAGCAATCAACAGCCAACACTCTTCCAGGAGCCCGCCGAACCAACGGAGACCCGACAATGAGAATCATCGATCTGCGAAGTGATACTGTTACTCTCCCAACCCCCGAAATGCGTCAGGCGATGTTCGACGCAGCCCTTGGCGACGACGTCTTCGAAGAAGACCCCACAGCCATCCGCCTCCAAACCGTCGCCGCCGCCCGCACCGGCAAGGCCGCCGCGCTCCTCGTCCCAAGCGGAACAATGGCAAACCTCGTCGCCGTGCTCACCCACTGCGGCCGGGGCGACGAAGTCATCCTCGGCGACCAGTGCCACACGTTCCGCTACGAGGCCGGTGGAATCGCCGCCCTCGGGGGCGTCCACCCCTTCACCGTCAGGAACCAGCCAAATGGCGACATGCACCTCGACGACGTCGCCGCCGCAATACGACCCGACGACGTGCATTTTCCCCGCACGCGACTGATCTGCCTGGAAAACACCCACAACCGTTGCCGCGGCGCCGTGCTAACGCCCGATTACACCGCCTCCGTCGCACGCCTTGCTGCCGATAATAACCTCGCACTGCACATCGACGGCGCCAGAATCTTTAATGCCGCCGTTGCCCTCCGCTGCGACGTTCGCGAGTTGACCCGGCATGCCGACTCGGTCAGCTTCTGCCTCAGCAAAGGCCTCGCCGCGCCCGTCGGCTCGCTCATCTGCGGCTCCGAAGATTTCATAGCCCGCGCCCGCCGTATACGCAAATCCCTCGGCGGCGGCATGCGCCAGTGTGGCGTCATCGCAGCCGCCGGACTGATCGCCCTCGAAAAAATGGTCGACCGCCTCGCCGACGACCACGCCAACGCCCGCCGTCTCGCCGAAGGCCTCGCCCAAATCCGCGGCCTCTCCGTCGACCTCGACAGCGTCAAAACAAACATGGTCTACTTCAACATCGCAACCGACAGCCTCACGCCCGACCAGTTTGTCCGACAACTCGACCAACGCGGCGTAAAATGCCTCGCCCTCGGCACAATCGGCTTCCGCATGGTCACACACTACGGCATCGAGCCGCCGGATATCGACCGGACACTCCAAGTCATGCGCGACGTCATGAAAAAGAGTTAAATCTCCTCCGCGGTGCCATCTTCGCCTAACTGTACAACCTGCTCGCCGCACCCAAAGCCCGGACCAAAGCGCCTCATGCATAGCGGTTGAACGCCCTGAACGTGTCAATCGGCTTTCGCTTCTTGGCCCGGACGTTCTCATCGGCTGCGTACCCCACCGTCAGAATCAGTTCGATGCGCCTGCTGTCCGGAACCTGCAGCAAACGCTTGACCGCCCGCTCATCGAACCAGCCCATCATGCACGAGCCGAGTCCGCACTCCGTCGCCGCCAGACAGAAATGCGCCGCCGCAATCGCCGCGCCCATCTCATCGAACGACTTCCGCTTGACAACGTTGCCGATCGTCGCCGCAAGATTCTGCCGCTCCGTAACAATCACTACAAGAACCGGCGCCTGCGCCGCAAACTGATTGATCGACCGCAGAGGCCCGAACGTCTTCGCAGCAACAGACCGACGCAGTTCCGGCTCCTCAACAACCACGAACGTCCACGGCTGAGCATTGCAAGCCGACGGAGCAAGCCGCGCCGCCTCCAGGCAATACTCCAGCTTCTCCGCCTCGACCGCACGATCCACATAAGCCCGACAGCTCTGCCGATTCCGAGCCAGCTCCAAAAAATTCATCGCAAGTCCTTCCATAACGTCCCAGTAACACAATCCCAAATCCAAATCTTCCGATAATAATCGCAACATCATTGTCGGCTCCCCTGCGCAGCCCATTTCAGAAAAGCCCGACCCTCAAACCGCCGAAGCCTGATCAGGCTGCGTCATTCAGCAACGCACGCCAAAACGCATTTACAGGAGATGCCACATGGACATCTATATCGGCAATCTGTCGTTCGACGCCACCGAAGATGATCTGCAGCACACATTCGCCCCGTTCGGCCGCGTCCGCTCCGTCAGTATCGTCCGCGATCGATTCAATGGAGGCCCGCTCGGCTTTGCCTTCGTTGATATGCCCGACGACGACGAAGCACAAAACGCCATCGCTGCACTCCACCGAAGCAGGATAAATGGCCGCGTCGTCATCGTCTCTCGCACACAGCGCCGCGCAGAACGAAGAAACACCGTAGACGCCGATGCACAGGCCCTCGTCTGACCCGGCTTTACGCAACCTGAAAGAGGATCCTCGAATGTTTAAAGCCCGCGACGTAATGACAACCACCGTAATCTGCGTCCGTCCCGAAATGCCCATCTATGACGCCGTAAGGCTTCTCGCAGGCCGCAACATCACCGGAATGCCTGTCGTCGATGAGGACCTGAAACTCATCGGAGTGCTCAGCGAAAAAGACGTCCTCAGGATGCTCTACTCAGAAGACGCCATCGCCCATGCCGTCAGCGACTACATGACCCCCGACCCCGTCAGCCTCTCCACCGACGACTCGCTCGTCGACGTTTGCGACTGCCTCATCGAAAACAGCTTCCGCAGGGTCTTCATCACCGAAGGCGGCAAGCTCGCCGGAGTAGCCAGCCGAAGTGACGTCATAAACGCCATCCTGCGCCTCAAGCACCAGGCCGCCAGAAACTGAACCGAGCCCCGGCGCGTCAGATCATTCGCCCGGTGTCGGTTCCGCTGCCCGCCAGTTCAATACGTCGTTGCCGTAATCCGAAGCGTTAATCCGCTCTAATGATTTGCCGCCGCCGGCCGCCTCCGCAGGCCACGGCCATTTGTTCTCGTAAACCACCCGATCCACCCGAATGTAGTAATAACGATCGCCCGCCGACTCCCCCGGCTTCGACAGCGTAACCTTCTCGCCTCCGTTGTCCAGCCGCCCGTCATACGGCCCCAACACCACAACCCCCGGATCGCCGTGCCGCTCCAGAAATGCCGTCGGATTCTTCACCAGAAGCAGCCGCTCTCCCGCCCCTAACACCGTGTGCAGCCCAAACTCGAAGGTGATTCCGTCTGTAAACCGCCACGGCACAAACCGCTTCGCCTCGTTATCCCATTCCTGCAGCGCAACCGGCGACTCACCGATGTTCAGCAGCTCCAGGTACTCATACTCGTTGTGGTCCCATGTCCCGCCGCTTGCCGGATTGTACATTATCTCGCTGATCACCACCGGCCCCACCTTCGGATACGCGTTCGCCGCCCCGGGCGTGTTCTCGCTCATCGCCACGAAATTGTACGTACCGCCGCTCTTCTGATATCTGCCGAACGCAACACCCGTCTCCGATGCGTCGAAGGCCTCCTCCTCGTAATAGCCCGTAAGATTGCCCTCGCCGTCCAGCCCGGATCGCACGTAGACCGACTCCCCGTCCTCGCTCAAGGCGAACGGACTGCGGCACCCCGAATGATTGCTGTTGCCGAAATGCTCATCCTCGTAGAAGACCACGTACCCGCCCCCGCCTATCGTCGTGCCCGCCGGAATCTCGAACTTCTGGTAATTGCTGCTGCTGTCGCTGAGGAACCACCCCCCGATGTTCACACTCGAATCGCTGGCGTTATGAAGCTCAATCCAGTCCGGCGCCTCTCCATGCGAATGCGCCAGCACCTCGTTGATCTTAATCGCGCCTGGCTCCGGCAGCACGCCCGCGTCACTGCCGCCCGGCGACCCGCCTACATACGCGCTCGGCCGCCAGAAACGCTTCTCGCCCGGCCAGTTGCCCCGCGCATAAAGCCCCTCGACCGCCGCGTCGTCCAGTGCCGCCGCGTAGATCCGCACGTCGTCGATCAATCCCGCGAAAAACGGCCCCTCCTCGTCGAACGATCCGATCGTTGCCAGGCCGCCCCCCGATGTCGAAATCGACACCGAACTCGTCGAACTCAGTATCTCACGCCGCCCGTCCACGTAAAGCCTTATGCCTGACGCGCTCCCGCCGCCCGACACCGCCGCGATATGGTGCCATCGACCGTCGTTGACCGCCGTCGATCCCGCGACCCTGCCACCGCCCATTTCGACCTCCAGCAAACCATCTTCGTTGATTCCAACCGACCACTTGCCGCCCGATCCCGACTGCCCCCACCCCACGATCGCGCCGCCCGCCGCCTTCGTGCGAATCCATGCCGCGCACGTCCTCGCCCCAGACCCGCCGATGCCTGCGTACTCCTCCGCCTGGACGTAGTCGTCAATCCCGTCAAACAGCAGTGCCCCGTCCGCCATGCCCTTGCCGTACCGCCACACCGGCTCCCCGAACAGCAGGGCGGTGTGCCCGTTGCCGCTCGAGTCCGGCGCCGTATCGCTGCTCCGCTCGTCCAGACGCCAGTGCGCCGCCGCACCGTCAATCTCCCGTGGACCCCGCCACGCCTCATCGCGCAGAGTCAGCGAAAAACCGTCGCCGTCGGTAATTGCGTACCACCCGTCGCTGTACTTGAAATCGCAGATAGTCCGTCCATACGCATCCGCCAAACGAACCCGCTCGCCGGAATTGTCCAGACGCCCCCCGTATTCGCCCGCGATCAGTCCGTCGAAGTCGGGATACGCCGTCGCAAACTCCTCCTCGTCCGCCACCACCACAACGTACTCGCCGCCCGCAAGCTCCACGTCACCGAAGGTGAAATGAATCCCCTCCGTGAACTGAACCAGGCTAAGGTTGATCGTCTCCTCCCCCACGTTCCTCAGCTCGATGAACTCGCAATTCGGTTCCACCTCGTCCACGTCCGCCGGATGATACATAATCTCCGTAACCTGCAAGTTCTCCGCAACCGGTCCGACCGCGTATGTTGCCTCGTTGATTGCGCTCCACTGGCCCGCCTTGCTCAGCGTCCGTGCCCGCACGACGCTGCTCTTCTCCAACGTAAACGGCTCCCTGAAAAGACTCGCCGTCTCGGACACCACCACGTGCTCGTCGACCGTAAGCTCCGCCGAAACCAGAAAGTCCGGACTCGACGCGATGTAATTCACCCCTAATATGCCGAACACGTTCCATCCCGGCCGCAGCAGATGCCTGTAGCGCGTCAGGTCGAATGCCTCCGCTTCCGCCGCCTCGGCGTTCGCACGGTCCGCCAGTGCCGTTGAATTCCACGCCGCCTGACCCCAGACGTTGCTCCGAGCCACCTCGTAGCCGTTCAGGTACGCCACGAACCCGTCGTCATACCGTATCCTCAGCGTCATCCCCAACACCTCCCCGAGCGTGCTGTCCACCTCAAAAGGAATCCGAATACAGCACGTGCTGTTGGCGTCGTACATGTCGTCCTTGACGTCTATGCCGATATACTCCGCGAAATCGTCGGTCCCGATCTCGTACCCCGCGCCGCCGTTTCCGGCAAGCCATTCTGAGTCGTCATAATCCGGCCTCGCCCAGAACTCCCCCTCGATCATCACGCGTTCGATCTCCCACGGCCAAAGCCCCCGCGAGTACAGCCGAACGTCGTCAATCTCCCCCTCGAACGACTCGATGTCGCGGATCATCTCGTTCTGCTCGTCATACCATAACTCATGGTTCGACCCGATAAAGACAAGCCACGACGGTGCCGTTGGAATCAAAGCTGCGCCGTCGATGGAAAGCGTCCCGTTAGGCGCCCCGTCAACGTAAAGGATCATCTCGTCATACCGTCGCACCGCCGCAATATGGTGCCACTCGCCGTCGTTCCACGGATCCTCCGATATCAGGTTCCCTATCCCCGCAAGGTTGAACCGCAGCTTGCCCTCCGCCGCAGCCTGGCAAAGCATCCACGACGAAGTCCCCTTAGTCACGATACCGGCCTGCGCCCGGTGCTCCGTGTACTTCACCCAGCACGAAATCGTAATGTCGCCCCTCATCCGCGTCTCGAAAACCCCGCCCTCCTCGCCGCCAATGTAAATAAAATCGTCCTTCCCGTCGAAGGTGCACGCCGCGTTCTCGTCGCCGTTGCGATTCTCCGCAAAACGAACGTTGCCGTATGGATTCCCGTCGTGGAAAACGGGTGGGTCCTCTCCCGGCCGGTACGCGCTGTCGCTGTAATCGTTGTTCAGCTTCCAGTGCCCCACGTCCGGCGCAGGCGCGTTCACGAAACCGTCGTCCTCGCCAAGCGGCGCATGCACTCGCATATAAGCGTCCTCGCCGAACAGAGTCGCCGTCGCAACATGCAGCGCGCTCTCCGGCAGACGCGGATCCGTACCGTCCGTCGTATAGAATAACCGACCCTCCGGCGCACTCATCGCAATGAAATCCTCACTCGATACATGACCCCCGTGACGATGCGACGCGTTTACGTAGAAACGAGGCGCCGCAACCGTCGGGTACCACTTCTTGCCCTGAAACTGACTCAGCACCGTCGCGCCCCGATACGGAAAATACCCCTCGACCAGTTCGACGATCTCGTTTAGCCAGTCCGCCTTCGTAAACGGCTCCGCCCGCTGAGCGTCGCCCCACCTCGCCGATTCCGCGACAATGGCCGTTTCTATCTCCTCCGCGCGCGACATAACGTTCGCCGCCGCCTGTTCGCCCGTCAGCAGACCGCTGTTGAAAAAGTACCTGTGAACCCTGTCCCCGAATCGCTCCCGGTATTCCGAGTTCTCCGAAAGCCTCTGGTGAAGCCACTGCGGATTGAACTCCGCAAAGTTGTTCCCCGCCGGATAAGGCCCCGTCCGGTCCCGGTTCCGGCTCATCGTAAACAGCGAGTGCTCCGCGTCGTGCCGGAACCACTTGAACCCGTCAGGATTCGAACGGTTATAAATGCCGTAAAAATTATTCGGCTTGTTGTTCCCCAAAAACCATGAGATCGGCGAGTCGCAATCTCCCACGTAGAAAGTCGATATCATGTAGTCGATCAGGTTGTCGACGTCCACAAGCCGCTCCCGATCCGGATTCCTAACCCCGTTCGGATCAAGACCCTGAACCCCGAAGTACGCCTCGTTGCCCGCAAACCCCTCCGACCCCGCGTTCCACAGCCGCTCGCACGCCTCCAGGTCCCCGTCCGTAGCCTCGATCACATAAGGTCTCCCCGGTCCCGCGTCCACCTTCACAACGTCGTAATCCGCCACCTCGCCCCCGAGGTAAGACGCCGCATAACGCGCCTCGCTTCGCTCCTGAGTCTGAAAAAGTCCCCAGTACTGACCGTCGAGATATAGATGATAATAACGGCTCCGCGTATACGGCTGACCCATGTCCCGCTGCATGTCGCGCGAGAAAACCTCCCGAACCATCGTATTGCGGCTGTCCCCGTTAAACGCCCACGAATAATTCTGCGACGTCCGAAGGTCAACCTTCTCGAAACGCGAAACACCCTCATCGCCGAACAGACGATAATCCAGTTGCCGACTGCCGTACTCGCCCCTGAAGAAAAGACGAAACGCATGTTTTGGATTGCTGTCCGCACGGCTGTAACCACCGCGGATCCGCAGTCCCGCATTGATGTGAAAGCCCTCGCCCCCGCGAGGATCCAGAAGCTCCACCGACGCCGGCCGCTCCCACTCCCGACCGTCGCGCAGCGCGTTCACGTAAATACCCGTCGCCGGATCGAACAGGTTCCTCAGGTTCGTCACGATCGAGATAGTCGGAATCGCCGCAAGCGCCTCCTCGACAAGCCCGCCGTACTCCTCGCTGTCGACGATTTGCGGGTCCATCCCGTAATTCAGCGCCTGACCGTTGACGCTTCCCGAAGGCCACTGCCCCGACGGCGCAGCCCCGTCCGGAGACTGCCGTATAACGTCGGCAATGAATATATACGTCTGCGTATCCACGTTGCTCGGCGCCCACCCCGCCTTGTAAGCCATCGCCCGCAGCGTCGTCGTCCGATCCACCAAGATCGGCCCCGTGTACCGCCTGCCGTTGCCCGCCTGCGTCGGCTCGCTGCCGTCCGTCGTGTAACGGATAATCGCCCCCGGCGTCGAGCACCGAATCCTCAGCTCGAAAGCACCGTCATAAAACCCGCGGTCATGGCTGAACTTCGTGTCCGCCACGTATCCCATGAACGCCCCGTTGTTCGGCGCCCCCGGCGTCGGTATCGCAAAGTAGCGCATCTCGTCGTACAGCATCCCATACGAGATATCATCTTCCTGAGGCCCAAATCCCCACTTGTAAGGCGAAAACTCGAAAACCGCATACTCGTGCGCAATCGTCTCCCCGTCCGGCTGCACCAGCCCGAGATACTCCCCGTCGTTGCTCAGCTTGAAATTCGTGTGCAGATACCCCTCGTCGTCCACGAAAGGCCAGTTCCCCGAATTGGCCGATTCCGTCTGCCCCGAAGCAAACACCACCAGAAACTCCCCCGGCCCCAGAACAACCCCCGCCGGAAACTCCCACTTCGTCAGGTTGTCGCGGTTGTCCGTAAGATACCACCCCCCAAGGTCCACCGTCAGTGACGACGCATTATAAAGCTCTATCCAGTCCTCGAACCTTTCCTCGCCCCCCACGGTCGTCGCCAGCGTGCTCTCGTTGTCCGCCATGAACTCATTGATCAGCACCGCGCTCTTCCGACGCTGCCAGTTCTCCGCCAGCCGCGCAAAGTCCTCCATGTTCACCCCGTCGCCCCCATGAACGTCCGCGCAACCCACGTCCGCCGTATCAGTCCGCGCCAGCGCCCAGACCTCCTCCATCGAAAACGCACGCTCGTAAATCCGAACCTCGTCCATCATCCCCCGAAAGTAACGCCCAGGCCCCTCGAACGTACCCATGCACACATCATTGCCCGATGCCGTGTAAACGTCCTGTGACACCAACTTGCTCACGACCTCCAACATCCCGTCCACGAACAGCCGCACGTCGTCCGTCCTCGTCCCCTCGAACGTAACCGCCACGTGGTGCCACTCCCCGTCGTTTATGTATGTCGAGCCGTCAACGTACCCCGTACCCGCGTCAAGCCGCAGCAGCCCGTCACCCTGCAAGCAAACAACCCACCGCCGTCCCGCTCCGCTTGAATCCCCCCACGTCAATATATCAACGTTGCTCCGGTATGTCCGCACCCACGCGCTGCACGTCCGCGCGTTCCGCCCCGTAATCCCCGCGTACCCCGTGATCCTCACGGCGTCGTCCGCCCCGTCAAACTCCATCGCCCCCTTCAGATACCCGCCGCCGGCACGCCAAACGGGTTCTCCCTCCACCTCACCTGTCCGCTCGTTCCCCGATGCGTCCTCAGCGGCGATCCCATCCGTCTCGTCGAGCTTCCAGTAACCCCCAAGCCCCGTCTCCTCGCAAACCGGCGGCGGCGAAAGCCACTGCAGCGCAAGCACGCTGAGGTCCTCAAGGTCGACCCGGCAGTCCCCGTTCAAATCACCCGTCAAAAAGCACGCCCGCGCGCAGGCAAACACGCCCGCCGCAAAAGCCGCCGCAATAAACAACCCCTTGCGAATATCCAACATACCTCACCCTTCCAATGCGTCCCTGTCCACACGTCCCGCGACCCCGCCGTTATCCGCGCCCGGTCCCTGCCAATAATAACAAAAACCGTCCAACGCGCACACTTCCCCCGCAGCACCGACCAAAACATTATAACAAAACACCCCCAACAATGCCACAATAAACACCGAAAAAACCCCGTGGCACCGGCATCCTGCCCATGTCTTGCGCATGTCTTGACCCCGATGCGCCGAAAGTCGCCCCACGTCCTGTTGACGAACTGAACTCGCACACTCTGCCTCCAACTCGCCGCCACGCCTGCCCACCCAAACAACTCATTCTGCCGCCGCCTTTCATCTCAACCTCACCATTTCATTGCCCCAGGCCAAGTATTAGCCCCTCCACCCAAGCACGAACTTGCGCGTTTTGTGCGAAATTTCCAAGGGTCCAAAACGCTAAGTCATTATCATAAAAAGAGATAAAAATTTTATTTTCCTCGCCGATAGCACAATAGTGCAAGCGCGTTCTGTGCTATGAAGAGCAGGGGGGTCGAATATCCCCGGAAGATCTTGCCGCTCGGACGCCGAATCCGGACCCGAAAAGGTGTACGCCAATTACTTCAAAAAACCTCTGCAAACCCGTAGCCCCTCCGCCGATATCTGGTATAATGCCGCCTCCATTTTAGGGTCTCTGGAGTCGTTAATATCTCGCGAAAGGAGCACAAAGTGTCGCAGCCGAAGGTAAGCCTCTACTACAAAAACGTAACCGCCGACCGCATCGGTCCCGAACACGGCATCACCGACACCCAGTTCGACGAGCTCGCCGCCAAAGCCGCGCCCGCCATCGACAAAGTCAACACCGACCGCGCCGCAGGCAAAACCCCTTATCGCGACCTGCCCGCCAACAAGGATTACCCCGCCCAGGCCAAGGACATCGCCGAACAACTCCGCGGCAAGTGCGAAATATTCGTCGTCCTCGGCATCGGCGGCTCCGCACTCGGCAACATCGCCCTCCAGACTGCCCTCAACCCCTTCATGTACAACCTCGACCCCGCCCAGCGAAAAGGTCCCCAACTCTTCGTATTCGACAACGTCGACCCCGTCCAGTTTCAAAGCTTCCTCCACTGGATTGGCGACCGGCTCGACACAACTTACTTCAACGTCATCAGCAAGTCCGGCCAGACCGCCGAAACCGCCGCCCAGTTCCTCATCGTCCGCCAGATGCTCCTCGAAAAGTTCGGCCCAGCCGGCCTGAAGGAGCACATCATCGCCACCACCGACCCCGCCGCCGGCACAATGCGAAAGATCACCGACGACGAAGGATATCGGTCCCTCGTCGTCCCCGATGGCGTCGGAGGTCGCTTCAGCGTCCTCAGCCCCGTTGGCCTCCTAAGTGCTGCCGTCTGCGGCATCGACGTCGACTCCCTCCTCGCAGGCGCCGCCGACATGGACGCCCGCGTCAGCTCCACCGACTTCCGAGCCAACCCCGCCGCCCTCAACGCCGCCATCCAGTGGCACTACTACAGCCGCGGCAAGAACATATCCGTCATGATGCCATACGCATACGCCCTCAAGGATCTCGCCGACTGGTACCGCCAGCTCTGGGCTGAAAGCCTCGGCAAGGCCCATGACCTCGACGGCGCCTGTGTCGCCGTAGGACCAACCCCCGTAAACGCCCTCGGAGCAACCGACCAGCACAGCCAGGTCCAGCTCTACCGCGAAGGCCCAAACGACAAGGTCTTCACCTTCCTCCAGGCAGCGACGTTCCAAAGAGACGTCCAAATACCCGCACCACCTCAAACCGCACCCGAACTCGACTACCTCGCCCAAAAGACAATGTCCGCGCTGCTCAACGCAGAAAAGCTCGCCACCGAATACGCACTCTCCGCCAAGGACCGCCGACCCTGCCTCACCGTCCTCTTCGATGCAATTAACCCCCACACCGTCGGCCAGTTCATCTACCTCTACGAGGTAACCACCTCCATCGCGGGCGCACTGTTCAACATAAACACCTACGACCAGCCCGCCGTCGAACTCGGCAAACACGCAACATTCGCACTCATGGGAAGAGAAGGTTTCCAGGACCTCGCAAACCAAATAAAATCATACCGAGCCCTCGACATGAACTTCCTGGTCTAAAAGGCCCGCAACTATACCTTCTTCTTAGCTTAAGGGACCTGTTGCGAATGGCGGTTCGTTAAGGGGATTAATAGAAAAGGTCTCACTTTGCCGATAAAAGGTTTGCACACAACTTTTATTGGTAAGGAGACCACACTATGTTTAACAAGTCCATCGGCAAACTGACAGGAAA
>Ga0334883_1000685_pt1 | contig 58536 bp, 58 predicted proteins | sample GraSluR1_MG_6_FD_207230 | JGI IMG/M metagenome (GOLD analysis project Ga0334883, IMG submission 207230) | Sludge microbial communities from methane-producing bioreactor in Wageningen University, Netherlands - Granular Sludge_09_05-R1 | ecosystem: Engineered > Bioreactor > Anaerobic >...
CCAAAACCCCACAAAAAAATCCCCCCTTTCCCCCGCTTGCGGGGGAAAGGGGGCAGGGGGATAGGGGGTATCATTTTATTTTTAGAACGACCAACTTGACACAAAACCTTATTTACGGATTAATTTCTTAAAATTCATAAGCCTGTGGTACGGGGAGAGCATGCGCCGTTCGCAGCTATATGAAGCAGACGCTTCGCGCTACGCTAATTTTGATTCGCCATTCACCATTTTTAAGGGAGACGCAACTATGACTGCGCACCCACAACGCCGCCGACACATTCCCACACGCACTTGCGTGGCCTGCCGGACGTCGCGAGCCAAGCGCGATCTTGTGCGTGTTGTACGCACGCCGGAAGGCGAACTGGTGATTGATGAGACAGGCAAGCGCAACGGGCGCGGCGCGTATCTGTGCCGCCAACAGCGCTGCTGGGAACTGGCATTCAAACGCGCCAGTATCGAACGTGCTTTGCAGAGTGCGCTGATTGCTGAAGAGCGCGTGATGTTGTCGAACTATATGGCAACGTTGCCCGTCTCGCTGGATCCGACGGGTGAAACTGTTCCGAAAGAGAACGTTGTGGGAAAGGAGAACTAATAAATGAATCAAGCAGTAGATACCAATGAATTGAAGGAGCTCACGGTGCCCGAAGTGCTCACCGTGCGCGAGTTGGCCGAATTGATGAAAGTCACCCCCATCCAAATCATCAAGAGTTTGATGAGCAGTGGTATGTTGGCAAGTATTAACCAGCAGATTGATTTCGATACGGCAGCCATTATCGCCAGCGAGTTCGGCTTCGAGGCTAAACTACCCTACCCGGAATTTTCAGAAGAAGAAGCTGCCGAGACGGAGCTTTCTCCCTGGCAATTACTATTGGCTGGAGAAGCCTCTGCTGATTTGTGCGACCGCCCACCGGTGGTGACGATTTTGGGGCATGTAGATCATGGCAAGACTTCGCTACTGGATGCCATTCGCCATACGGATGTGGCGGGGCGTGAGAGCGGTGGTATCACCCAACATATCGGCGCGTACCAGATCAAACATAACAACCGGCGTATCACATTCCTGGACACGCCTGGGCATGAGGCGTTTACGGCGATGCGCGCACGCGGTGCGCACACTACCGACGTGGCTGTGCTGGTGGTCGCTGCCGATGATGGTGTGATGCCGCAGACCATCGAGGCGCTCAATCATGCGCGTGCCGCGCATGTCGCCATCATCGTGGCTCTGAACAAGGTAGATAAACCCAATGCCCGCCCGGATTTTGTCAAACAACAGCTCTCTGATCTCGGCCTGGTGCCGGATGAATGGGGCGGGAAAACTATGATCATTCCTGTCTCCGCTAAGCAGAAAAAGGGCCTGGAAGATATTCTTGAGGCGATTCTGTTGGTGGCTGATGAGATGTGTGTGCAGGCTAATCCTGATCGTGCGGCCATTGGCTCGGTGTTGGAAGGGAATCTCGATAAACGCCAAGGCCCTTTGGCGACCGTGCTGATTCAGAACGGTACATTGCACACGGGTGACGTGGTCGTGGTAGGCCGTACTTGGGGCAAGATGCGGGCCTTGATTGACGAGAAAGGGCGTCGGCATCGCACGGCTCCGCCCGGCACCCCCACCGTCATCATCGGTTTGCACGATGTTCCGGTGGCTGGTGACCGCCTGGAAGTGATGAAGGATGAGCGCACCGCGCGCGCTATTGCTACGAAGCGCCAGGAAGACTATCGCGCGCAACAGCAATCTATGCTGCAACGCCCACTTTCGTTGGATGATATCTCGGCTCGCATCCGCGAGGGGCAGGCCAAAGAACTCAATATCGTGTTGAAGACTGACGTGCAAGGTTCTATTGAGCCGATTGTCACTTCGCTACAACGCCTGACGGTAGGGGATGTTAAACTCCACGTTATTCATGCGGCGGCAGGCGATATCAGTGAATCCGATTTGAACTTGGCGATGGCCTCTAACGCGATTGTGTTGGGCTTTCGTGTAGGTGTGGATGCGCCGGCCCGGCATATGGCCGATGCCGATGAGACTGAGATCAAAATCTACGAGATCATCTATAAACTGATTGAAGATGTTGAAAAAGCGATGAAGGGCTTGTTGGAGCCGGTGTATGCCGAAGCGGTCATTGGACAAGCCGAGGTGCGTGCGGTCTTCGATATACCCAAAGTGGGGCGCATCGCCGGGTGTTATGTGACCCATGGCCTGGTGCGGCGCAATGCCAAAGTACGGGTGCATCGCGGAAATCAGGTGCTGCATACCGGGACGTTGGGTTCCCTCAAGCGCTTCGAGAAGGACACGCGCGAGGTACGCACTAACTTCGAGTGTGGCATCAAAGTCGAAGGTTTCGACCATATCGAAGAAGGCGATCGCCTGGAATTCTTCGTGATGGAGCGGCAAGAGCAAGTGTAACGCCAGCGACAAGCCACCAGCCACAAGTTGCAAGCAATATCATGGAGTTTCCATGAGCCAGCGGCTTACCACTGATAACGAAAATAGTAGTAGTCAGGCGGACGCCCGAATGTGTATTTGAGATTTTCAGAGGAAAACACTATGAGCAAAAAATATATACAACGGGTGGGTCTGTTGTTACGCCGGAAGATCACCCAACTATTGTTGGCAGGCAGCAACGACCCACGTCTGGGAATAGTGACGATTACCGACGTGATTCCCAACCGCGACACGACCCGTGCCGAGGTTTTCTACAGCCTCTACGGCACAGACCTGGATCGCCGCGAAATCCACGCCGTTCTGACCGGTATGACGGGTTGGCTGCGCTCGGAAATGGCCGCGACGTTGCGCTTGCGCAAGATACCCGAGCTGGTGTTCGTGTACGATCCGTCGTTAGAGCACGGTGCGCGCATTGAAGCCATCCTGGGGCAGCTCGATCTGGGCGCGGATGAACCGGACGCCAGTGTCGAGGATTTGGGTGAAGATGATGAACACTTTGACGCAGATGCCTGAGGTCGTTGCTCTGTTGCAGGGCAGCGACCGCCCCCTGCTGCTTGCACATCCCCGACCCGATGGCGACGCCATCGGGTCGGTCTTGGCGTTGCGGTTGGCGCTCCTACAGCTGGGGAAATCGCCGCTGGTAGCATGCATCCACCCCGCGCCGGACACTTTCGCTTACCTGCCGGGCCACGCCGAGTTTGTACAAACGCTGCCGCCTGATGCCGGGATTGATTTGGTGGTAGCCGTGGATCAGAGCGACCTGCGGCGTACCGGCGGCTTATACCCGGAGAGCTGGCGCGGCGTGATCCCGCTGGCGGTCATTGATCATCACGAGACCAATGATGCTTTTGGCGATGCTAATTTAGTGGTGGGCGACGCTGCCGCGACTGCGGTGGTGATGACGGATGTGATCGCGGCGTTGGGCGTGCCGCTCACGCCGGATATCGCCACTTGCCTGCTCACGGGCATCCTGGGCGATACGCGCGGCCTCCGCACCGATAATACCACGCCGGACGTGCTGGCCCTGGTCACGCACCTGATGGCCGCCGGCGGCGATTATCATACCGCTATGCGCGAGGGGTTGGACGTAGTGCCGTATATCCACATGCGCGCGTGGGGCATTGCGCTCAATAACTTGCGCCTGGAAGACGGCTTGGCGTGGACGACGCTCAATCTGGAAGATAAGGCCGCGCTCGACATTGCCGACCATGAAGATATAGATTTAGGGAATTTGATCAACCACACCCGCGAAGCGCGTGTCATCGCTGTCTTCATTGAGATGCGCGATGGCACGGTGAAGGTGAGCCTGCGTTCGCGGGGTAGCGTGAACGTAGCAGGCGTCGCCAAGATGTTCGCCGGTGGAGGACATCAGCAGGCGGCGGGCTTTTCGGTCGCTGGGCCGCTTGATGTGGCGACGGCAACTGCCTTGCCGCCGGTGCGTGCCTTGCTGTCCGGTTTTTGAGGCGTGCGAGCGGTATGCCCACCGGCTTATTGATCCTCGACAAACCCGCCGGGATGACCTCGCACGATGTCGTCAATGCGGTGCGACGGCTGGCGGGCGTGCGGCAGGTGGGGCACACCGGCACGCTTGACCCGCTGGCGACGGGCGTGCTGCTCGTGCTCATCGGCCCGGCGACGCGGCTGGCACGCTATCTCTCCGGCGTGGATAAAACCTACCGCGCCGGGATCCGCCTGGGCGTGACCACCACCACCTACGACGCCGAGGGCGACGTGGTGGAGCAGCGCCCCGTCAGCGTGGATCAAGCGACGCTCGAAGCAGCGTTGGCGCAGTTTCGCGGCCCGCTGCTACAAGTTCCGCCGATGGTCTCTGCGCTCAAGGTAGGCGGCAAGAAGCTCTACGAACTCGCGCGCAAGGGCCAGGAGGTCGAGCGCGCCCCCCGCCCTGTCACCATCCACAGCCTCACACTCACGGCCTGGAATCCGCCCGACGTGAGCATCGAAGTCGCCTGTTCCTCTGGTACTTACATCCGCAGCCTGGCCTACGATTTGGGGCAGATTTTGGGCTGTGGCGCGCATCTTGCCGCGTTGCAGCGGACAGTGGTAGGTGCGTTCCAGCTGGAGCAGGCATACACACTCGACCAGCTCGCCGCGCCGGATGCGCTGGCCGAAGTCGTTGTGCCGCCCAGCGCGATTCTGCCGCACATCCCCGCCGTGACCCTCAGCGAGGCGCAAGTCGTCGCCGTGCGCTATGGGCAGACCATCACGCTCGATATGCCGCCGGATGCTGCGCCCGCGCAAGCCTGGGATGCGGACGGGAATCTGGTCGCCATGCTTATCCCCACCGAGATGGGCGGCTGGCGTCCGGAGCTCGTGCTGGCGTAAGGGAAAAGCCGATGTGGATCAAACGGGATTGGCCGCGTACTAAAGTGGCAGGCCCTACGGCGCTGACCATTGGCGCTTTCGATGGGGTGCATCGCGGGCATCAGGCTTTGCTGGGCGAACTGCGCGAGGATGCGCACGCCGTCGGGATGCAGGCCGTCGTGTTCACCTTCAACCCGTTGCCCCGGCAGGTGTTCGGCCCAGGCCGCCACACGCTGCTCTCCACGCTGGAGGAGCGGCTGGCGCGCTTCGCCGCGTTGGGGCTGGATGGCGTCGTCATTGCAAATTTTGATCCGCGCTTTGCGGAAACCCCGGCGGGCGACTTTGTCCAAGCACTGCGCGCGCGGCTGGGTATGGCGCGGCTATGGGCCGGGCCGGATTTCGCGCTGGGCCGCGCCCGCGAGGGCGATATGGACTATTTGCGCGAAATGGGTGCGTGGCTGGGCTATGAAGTGCGTACCTTCGCGCCCTATCTGTGGCGCGGCGCAGCGGTGCGCAGCACGCGCATCCGCCAGGCGGTGCAGGCCGGCGCACTTGAGGAGGCGAACGATTTATTGGGCCGCCCTTACGCGCTCAGTGGTTGGGTCACGCGCGGCGATGGACGCGGACGGCAGTTGGGCTTCCCCACGGCCAATCTTGCCCCCCTGCCCGATTACTTACTCCCGGCGCACGGCATCTACGTCTGCCGGGCCTGCGCCCCGCAGGGAATTTTCAACGCGCTCGTGAACATCGGCACGCGCCCGACCTTCGATTTGGGCACGGTTACGGTAGAAGCGTACTTGTTGGATTTCGATGATGACCTCTACGGCCACCCGTTGCGCCTGGAGTTTCTGGCGCGCTTGCGGGATGAATTGAAATTTACTTCTGCCGAGGCGTTGATAGCGCAGATGGGCCGTGATGTAGTAGCCGCACGCGCTTGGTTGAATGCAGCCGTGTAAGCAAAGAAAAATTCTCCAGCGCAAAGTTTCTTTGTGCCAGTCTCCGGTAGCGGGGCCGCGCAATTTCCGCACTATTTGCGCGCGACGACAAACACGCGGGCTTCTTCGTCCGGCTCGATTAGCGGGGACTGCAAATCCTTGATTTTGGCGAAGTGGATGTTTTGCCAGCCTGCATCGAGCAGAGCAGCGCGCACCCAGGCCAGATCGAAGGCAGTATTGAACGCGGTCAACTCGAAGCGCTCGTACAGCGGCCCTTCCGCGCGCGTGAATCCACTGATGCGCGTCCAGGCTTTGCCGGTTACATCATCATAAAAGCCGCGTGTAATGATGAGGGCTTCATCGTTGTCATCGTCTACATGGACGTTGTTCCACTGCCGCAGCCCCTTGCGCGTGTTGAGGTCGAAGATGAACATGCCCTCGCAAACCGCGTGGACGCAGCGGAAACAATCCCGCAGCGCCGCTTCGTCCGGCAGATGGTTGAGCGCATCGAATGTAGATACGACCAGTCCAAAGCGCTCCTCCAGCGTGAAATCGCTCGCGTCCCCTTGTACGAACCGGGCCTGCCCTGATGCAAGGTAGGGAGCGCAGTTCTCCCGTGCATAGTGCAGCATATCTTCGGAGAGATCAAGCCCCACGACGCGATAACCATGCACAAGAAAGTGCGCCGCCAGATGACCCGCCCCACAGCAGAGATCAAGCACGGATGGGTTCGCCTCACCGCCAGGCGAGGCAGCGTAGAACTCGCGGATGAGCGGCGCGACGTGGTTGGCAAATCCGCCCCACTGCGCGTTATAGACACGGGCAAAACCAGAATTGTAGGTGTGCATGGGATACTCCTGTGCGAATCAATTTAGCCACGAATTGCACGAATTGACACGAAATCATCTCGCAGATTCGTAAAATTAGTGGCTAGACATCCCCCCGCGCCGCGCCGTAGATTTGGGCGATGATGGCTTCCATCGGCGGGTTGTCTATGTTGATATCCACAATACTGTACCGCGCGAGCAGATCGGCAGTGACGCGCTCGATGGGAGCGATGGTGGTGTCTACCTCCAGCTTCACGCCATAGTCCCGCTGCTTGAGGATGGTCACGCCAGGCGCATCGAAGCCCGCCCACGGCGTCCCCAACTTCAGCGAGACGGTCTTGGTGCGGAAGTAACTGTGCTTGAGCTCGGTCACGCCGCCGTCGTAGATCACCTCGCCGTGATTGATGACCATCGCCCGACGGCAGAGCACTTCCACGTCGCCCGCGTCGTGCGAGGTGAGGAAGACCGTCACGCCCTCGCGCTGGTTGAGCTCCAGAATCAGATCGCGGATGCGCTGTTTCACCACCACATCCAGGCCGATGGTCGGCTCATCGAGGAACAGGATGCGCGGGCGGTGCAGCAGCGAGGCGGCGATCTCGCACCGCATCCGCTCGCCCAGCGAGAGTTTGCGCACGGGCGTGTGCAGATGCTCGCCGATCTCGAACAGCGTCACCAGCTCGCCCAGCCGCTCGCGGTAGGCATCCTGGCGCAACTCATAGATGTGCGCCAGCAGGTCGAAGGAATCCGCCGGAGGAAGGTGATACCACAACTGCGACTTCTGCCCGAAGACCGCACCGATCTGATACGCGAGCTGTTGGCGCTGCTTCCAGGGAATGAGGCCCAGCACGGTCGCCGCGCCGGAGGTGGGGTGCAAGATGCCGGTGAGCATCTTGATGGTGGTGGATTTGCCCGCGCCGTTCGGGCCGATAAAAGCCAGCCGCTCGCCCTCGGCCACATCGAAGGTGACGCCCTTGACGGCGGTCACTTCTTTGTGCGTCGGCGCGAAGAACGAGCGCACGCTGCCCGCCAGCCCCGGCTGCTTCTCCACGCTCACAAAGCGCTTGCACAACTCGCGGATTTGAATGATAGGAGGGGTCATAGTTCTGCCACCGATTTTTTATTACAGATACACAGAGGGTAAAGAGATTTTTAACTTTTTCTATAGGCGAAACTTAATGGCATTGACAAATCTCTTTGCTTAGTGGCTTAAACGAAAGCCCCTCTAATACTAGGGGGCTGTGGGCGAGCAGGGACTCGAACCCTGGACCTCATGGGGTAAATCCTGACATTTCTTCCAGTTGATCATACCACACATAACATTCTTACACCGTGCCGTGTGGGCATTATAGATTCGGTGGAACCATTCCAGCAAACAGCACGAGGGCTGTCACACAACACATCAGCAACACTCCCATCACTAATACTACAATAACACCTATCACAATTGCCAAGCCTGCCGATATCCCCAGCACCGCCCCCAGAGAACCGAGGCACGATGCCGCCCCCACTTCGCCTGGATCGCGTCCTAACCGTACATCATAAATGCCCATAAACAATCCCCCTTGCTTAGTGGCTTAAACAACAGCCCCCCTAATGTTAGGGGGGCTGTGGGCGAGCAGGGACTCGAACCCTGGACCTCACGGATGTGAACCGTGCGCTCTAGCCGACTGAGCTACTCACCCGCAGGCGAGATTATAGCATATCCGCCCAAAAAGACAAATCACGGGGTAAATTGCAGTCGCCCCGCACTTAACTCTTGTACAGTCGTATTCAGTGGCACCATCTGGAACCAGGTGTTGCCCGGCTTGAGCGGGAAGGGCTGCCCCGCCCCATCCCAGAACGTGAGCAGGTGATCCCGTCCCTCGCGCTTCCAGAAAACCGAGTACATCTGCCCGTCGCGGAAGACCAGCGCCGAACCTTGCCCCCACAGTTGAATCTCCAGCGAGCGTATCCACCCGCTGGAATCACCAATCATTTGCTCCCAGAACTCGCTCTCGACGTGGTTGGCGTAGATCAGCACCACATTAGCCGCCGTAATCTGCTCGCCCGTGAGCGCATCCGTGTGGATTTGCCCGGCGATGGCGCGTTGCCACAAACCCGACGTGGCGTTGTAGGTCCACTCCGCCGTGCAGTAGTTCATCAGGTAGTTGACCTCTAAGTATGTCACCGGGTCGGCACTGATAAGGGGCGGCGTCTCGTTAAAAGCCGTATAGACGGGGAACTGCGGGCGCTGATTGACGCCGCGCTCGGTTGCCAGCTGACGCAACACAGCCGGATTGGTGAAGAGCGTGTGCTCAAAAGCCAGATCGGATTGGAGCTGCACGCGATAGAAATAAAGTTGCCCCGCGCCAAAATCGGGACTCATAATACGATTGGGGAAAAGATCCGAGCCGCGCATCCGTTCCTTGACGCCGCCGCTGCCGCCGGAAAAAGCGAACGCGCCACCGATCATCGCTGGAATTTCCAGATCGAGCAGTCGCCCGCTACGTACCGAGCCGACCCGCTCAGGCGATAGCCCATAGAAAACCGCCGTGAAGCGCGTGATGCGGCCCTCGGTGAGATGCTCAAAGACCCAATCGGCGGAACCGAGGCCCGATTGGGGCCGCGCCTCGCGGGAGTTGGAAACTTTGATAGCGATAGGTAGCTGATCCAATAATGTCGGATCGGCTACTCGCAGTCCTGTGAATGGGTTGACATCTGGCGGGGGCGGCGTGAACTGCACCTGCGGTTCAACGACCGGCTCGATGGTAGGTGTGGCGGTAGCTATAGCCGTCGCTGTTGGTGTCACCTCTTCCACCATCGGCGTGCGGGTCGGCGTTGCCGTTGCTTCCGGTACACCACTGCTCCCTCCGCAGCCACTCAACATCAAGATGAGCAATAAGCCCATCATCCATCTATAGTTACGCATACATCAGCCTCCTCTGGAAATGGCGAATTGCGAATGGCGAATCAAAACCTGCGTTGCGCGGAGCGGCTGCTCCGCGCGCAAACCAAACATCAGCCCCCATTATAAAGATACCCGCGTCTTAGTCAATCGCGCTTTTTATCGTCCCAAGAAATACGCGATCACCAGCGCATCGGTGAGCAGTTCGACCGGAGCGTAGTCATCGGTGAAGATCGGTTCGCCCGGTGCGATCTCGATCAGCTGCGCAGCGGCGCGCTGGCCCACCGTTTGCAGATAGGTATCATCGAGCAGCGCGAGGTTAGCGCGGAAGTCTGCGGGCGTGCTGGGCTGTACCGAGGCCACCACAATCGCATTGAACGTCATGGGGATGTTGATAACGTGAACGCTGGGGTAGACCTGGCCCATCGTCGCCACCAGCGCGGCCACCAGCCGCCAATCGTCGGGTGTGTGTCCCACGTTGATGGCGACCACGCCCCGCTCCGTGAGACAATCCCGGATTTCCTGAAAGAACTCAACGGTGGTGAGATGCCAGGGGATGTAGGGCAGGCGATACGCATCCACAGCGACCACATCGTAGCGCGCCTCAGTTTCCCGCAAGTAAGCCCGCCCATCAGCAGCAATGGTGGTGAGGTTGGGCTGCGTCATGCCGAAATACTCGCGCCCCACGCGCAGAATCTCCGGGTCAATCTCTACGCCGGTTATCGGTAGCGGCCCGTAGATGGCGGTGTATTGCGCGGGGATCGTGCCGGCGGCCAGTCCCACCACCAGCAGCGAGCCAACCTGCTCGGCGGTGTGCGGTGGCGGGTTGAAGTACGGCGCAACGAGGAAATAGTCCCACGTCCCCTCGGTGAGCAGCGCTTGCGGATGGTACAGGGAGTGGATACCCTGCCCTTCGTTGAGGAACAGATACCGCCAGCCGCTCTCATCCTCCACGACCTGGATGTAGTTGTAGGTGGATTCGGTCTCGTAGAGCAGACCCGCGTGCGGCTTGATGATCCCCGGATCGAGCAGGAGCAGGCCGCCCAGCACCAGCAAGAGCCAGGCTAGCTGCCAGAAGCGGCGGCGGTGGGTAGACCACAGCCCCCACAGTCCCGCCGCTGTGATGGTACACGCCAGCATCAGGAAGGTGCGCCGCGTCCCCAGGAGCGGGATCAGCAGGAGATTGGGCAGAAACGTCCCCAGGAAGCTGCCCAGTGTGGAGACGGCGTAGATTTTGCCCGCTGTGACCCCCGAAGCGCGGACATCGGTGAGGGAGAGGCGGATGACGAAGGGCGAAACGCAGGCCAGCAGGGTGATGGGCGCGATGAAGAGCACCAGCACGGCGATGAACGGCCCGGCGACGAGGGCTAAGTCCCAGCTGGCGACGCCGCGCACGGCCAATGCCAGCACGGGCCGCGCGATGAAGGGGATGATGGCGATAGCAACGCCGGCACCAATCAGGATAGTATGGAGTGTGGCGGGATACGGGGAGCGATCCGCCCAGCGCCCGCCCAGCGCGTAGCCCACGGAAAGGTAGAGCAGGATCAGGCCGATGATGGCCGACCAGACCAGTTCCGAGGTGCCGAAGGCCGGCGCGAGCAACCGCGCCGCTGCCAGCTCCAACGCCAGTGTGACCAGTCCGCCGGTGAAGGCGATGATATAGAGACGTGTGCGCATGAAATATCCTTGTACAATAGATTTTTTGAAAAATGTGATGCGTGATACGTGAAACGTGACCAGAGCCTTCTTCACGTATCACGTTTTACGTTTCACGACATCTTTCTTCTAACGCCCGTACTTTCTCACGTTGTTCCTCCAACTCGATTTGGAGATGCACGGGAATGGAAAGTGTGGTGTACCCAGCAGCCTGCTCTTCGAGAATCGCCAGGGCGCGGTGGGCCATGCGCAACGCACGTGAGAGGCCGCTGGTCTCGCTGCTGCTTTGCGCTTCGCTCGGTAGCCCGCCTTGATGGACAGTATTGCCGTTGCCCACCACATTCCCGTTGCCGGTAATAAACGTGTTGCCTTGTGCGTTCCCCCCGATGGCAATGCTGCGTTCGCCGGAGGCTGTAGTTGTCGTACCTGCAGGCGTTCCTGCCGAGGGGGTGGAAGATGTCGGCCCGCACAGCGCATTGAACGACACATCCAGGTGTTTCAGCGCCAGCCGGTTGAGCACATCCAGGATTTGCGCGCGTTCCGAGCGGCGGCTTTCCGTATCACCGAACAGCTCTGCCGAGCGCAGCGCATCTAACATCCGCCCCTGCAAGGTCAACACATCCGCGTAGGGTGCATCCGCTCCACGTCCCCCACGCGCCGCCAATTGCTCCAACAGCGTTTCCAACCCCCGGCGATAATCATCGAAGATACTCATGGGTGCCTCCAAAGAGATAGCGAATCAGCGAGTCAGCGAAAGGCGAATAAGCAACCAGCAACCAGCAACCAGCAACCAGCGTTTAGTTGCCATCAAACCCCATGCCGCGCTCGCGTAGGCTCACATGCCGATTGTGGCCCACAATAACGTGATCGAGCAGGTCTACCTCTACAAGCTTCCCCGCCTCCACCAGCCGCCGGGTGAGTGCGATGTCTTCCGGTGAAGGGGACGGATCGCCCGAAGGATGGTTGTGCGCCACGATGATGCCCGCGCAGTTGCGGCGAATCGCACCGCGGAACACCTCCGCTACCCGCACCAGCGAGGTGTTGAGGCTACCCTTGTAGAGCACTTCTCGATCCAGCACCCGGTTGCGAGTATCCAGGTAGAGCACTACGAAATGCTCCTGTTCCTGATGGCCGATAAGCGGGATGAGCAGGTTGGCCGCGTCTTGCGGCGCGCGGATTTGATAGCGCTCCTCCGGTGATTCGGCCATCAGGCGGCGCCCCAGCTCCAGCGCGGCGAGCAGCTGCGAGGCTTTGGCCGGGCCAAGGCCGTGCTCCTGCGCCAGCTGTGCCAGCTCTACGCGCGACAGTCCGCCCAGCCCGCCGTGCTGCGCTAGCAACCGGCTTGCCATCGCCACCACATTTTCGCCTTTCACGCCGGTGCGCAAAATGATGGCGAGCAGCTCCGCCGACGAGAGCGCCTGCGGGCCAACGCGCGCCAATCGCTCACGCGGGCGCTCCTCTTCAGGCATTTCTTTGACGGTGATATAAGTCATCCTTGCCTCCCGTGCAGGGAATGGTATAATCTCCAAGTGCCACACAGCAAAAGCGCGCTTTGAAATTTGCCCTTTGCTGATTTTTAGATTTTCATAAGGAGCTGCCGGATTATGATTGATCAACTCCTGGAGCAATTGCCCGGTATTATCACCGGTCTGCTGGTGATTGTGGGCGTTTTCTTTACCAGCTTGTGGTTGGGCATGGTCTTGTGGACGTTCCGCGACATTCGCTCGCGCACCCGCGATCTCATCGTCCAGATTGTCGCCACTCTCATGGTGGGCGTACTCACCTTGCCCGGTTTCATCCTCTACTTCCTCATCCGCCCGCACGAGACCCTATCCGAAGCCTACGAGCGCGCGTTGGAACAGGAAGCCCTGCTGCAAGCGATTGACGAGCCGGAACTTTGCTCCTCTTGCAATGCTAAAGCCCGGCCCGATTTTCTTTACTGTCCCTATTGCCACACCCAGCTCAAGAAGGCGTGCCTGGCCTGTCAACATCCGCTGGAACTGGCGTGGAACATTTGCCCTTACTGTGGCACCGCGCAGGCCAAACAGGTTGTCGAGCCAGTGATGGCCGGTAGCGAAGCGGCCTGAACCGTACCCCATCCCTCGAAAAGCGGCGGCGACACCCGGTTGCCGCCGTTGCTTTTGGAGGCCTGACAGGTTTTTGAAAACCTGTCAGGCCTCTTTGATATCCTCTTCCCGCATGGTATGCACTTTGAGCATATTCGTGACCCCATGCACTTCCAGCGGAATACCCGCCGTGAGCACCAGCTGTATCCCCACGGTAGCGTAGCCGCACCGGAGCGCTGCCTGCACCATCACCTGGATCATCGAGTCCGTATCGAAGAACGCCGGCACGACCACCGGGGTCACGCCCCACACCAGCTGCATCCGCCGCGCGGTCTCCTCGAACGGCGTAGCAGCGACCAGCGGGCAGCGTGGACGATGCCGCGCCACGGTGCGCGCCGTGCGCCCGGATTCGGTGGAGGTGAGGATGGCCGCGGCGTGCGCCTCTTGTGAGATTTCCACCGTCGCTCGGCTGATGGCCCGCGAAATCAGGCGCGCGCTGGGCAACTCCGCCCCATCATCGGGCAGCGTCATCAACTGGTGATACGGGAACGCCTCCGATGCCTCCATCTCGGCGGCGATTTTCGCCATCATACGCACCGCCTCCACCGGGTACTTACCCACCGCGGTCTCGCCGGAGAGCATCACGGCGTCGCTACCGTCGAGGATGGCGTTCGCCACGTCCGAAGCCTCTGCGCGCGTAGGGCGCGGATTGTCAATCATGGATTGGAGCATCTGCGTGGCGGTGATGACCGGCTTGCCCAAGCGATTCGCCAGATGGATGATGCGCTTTTGCGCCAGCGGCACGAGTTCGGGCGCGGTCTCCACGCCCAGATCGCCGCGCGCCACCATCACCGCATCCACCTCGCGCAGGATGTCTTCCAACTCCGTGAGCGCCTCCGGCTTCTCGATCTTGGCGACGATGCCGGGGATTTGGTGCGGATTTTGGCCCACCTGCCGCTCCTCGTCCGCGTGCGCGAGCGTGAGCAGTAGCTCCCGCAGTTCGCGCACGTCGGCGGCCTGCCGCACGAATGAGAGCGCGAGGTAATCCAGCCCCAGCTCGAGCGCGACCACCGCATCCTCGCGGTCTTTGTCCGTGAGCGCGGAGATCTGCAAGGCGACGCCCGGCAGGTTCACGCCCTTGTTCGAGGTCAACACGCCCCCCGCGCGCACCCGGCAGCGAATCTGCGGTGGGTGAACGGCAAGCACTTCCAATTCCAGGGTTCCGTCATCCAGCAAAATCCGGTTGCCAATCTGGATGTCAGGGATGAGCTCCGGGTGCGGGAAGGGAATCTGGATGTCAGGAATAAGTTCTGGGTGCGGAAAGGGAATCTGGGTGGCGGTATCTTCCACCAGGCCGGCGGTCAGGGTGACCTCCGCGCCTTCGATGAGGCGCACGCCCTCGGCAGGCAGGCGGCCCACGCGGATTTTCGGGCCTTGCAGGTCGCCCATCAGCGCTACTGTGCGGCCTTCAGCGGCGGCAGCCTCGCGCACGAGTGCCGCCGTGCGGCGTTTGCCATCGGCGTCGCCGTGCGAGAAATTCAAGCGCGCCACCGTCATCCCCGCGCGGATCATCGCGCGCAACACATCCAGGCTCTCACAAGCCGGACCAAGCGTACATACGATTTTTGTCAGCGCCATAAGACCTCCTGTGGGAAAAGGCGAGTGAGCGAAAAAGCGTGAATGGCGAATGGCAAATGGCGAATTTCGACCTTTGTCCCTTCACGCATTAAAGCCCCTAAGTTTTAGGGAAACCTGCAACAATATCTTCTTTACGTATTACACAGTACGAGCAATATGCGTGCAAATACTTCATGTTGCATAGCTATTCACGCGCGGATGAGTACACCTTACCCCTCGATTGTACTCAGAAGCACGGGATTGTCTACCAACCGGCCTCGCGGTGACGCTGGTAGCATGGCCCGGCCTCCAGCCAGGCGCGACCAATGCCCGGCTCGCTGCCCCGCGTCCATTGCAGCAGGAGCAGCTCGTTCTCGCCCTGGCGGTGGAGCAGGCCATCGGGCAGCCACAGCCGCGCGGTGACGCCCCGCGTCTCCCACGTCCAGCCGATGAGCCAGCCGTTGAGGTAGACGTAGGTTTTGGCCGGGGCGCGTTCCAGCGCGAGGTACACGGGGAAGACGGTATCGCGCGGCAGGTTCAAGCGTGCCACCGTGCGCTGCCAGAGCAAGTGCGCGGACACGCCATCGGGCACGAGCCGCCAATCGGCAAAGCCCGCCACGCCCTGCTGCGACGTTTCTCCGCTCAGCCCACCCCGGATGCGCCAGGAAATCTGCGTCCCATCGCTGAGCGCGCAAGCGAGCAAGCCGTGTAGTTCGCCCACAAGCTCCGGGTCGGCTGCGCGCCCCAGATTCTCCGCCAGCACCACCAGCACATTCTCCTCGCACAGCAGGCGTGCGGGCAGCGGGATGGTCTTGGGTGTGGGCGCTGCGGTGGATGGAGCATCCAGCACGGCGAGCAGTTCCCCGTTGAGGAACAGGTCACAAGCATGGCGACAGGTGAGCGTAACCGCTTCCGGCATCCCCGCAAACCGTCCGCGATACCAGGCGAAGCCGCGCGGGATGTTGTGATGCTCCATAGCCAGTGGAGAATCGGCGAATGGCGAATGACGAATTTGCGAATGGCGAATGGCGAATGGCGAATCGTCCGGATTGTCTTCTCGCTCCCCCGCTTTTTCGCCTTCTCGTTGATTCGCTGACTCGCTGATTCGTGTCCATCCCCCATCCGGATAATCCGGCGCAAGTTCGGCGGCGGCGGCGCGCTGCTCCCAAGGGCCGAGCGCGGGTAACGCCGGGGCTGCCGGGCCGTTCCAATAGACCGGGGAGAGCCAGGTGTGCGGATCGCTACCGCGCCACGGCCCCCAGCGATAGCCGTACCCCTTCGCGCTCACCCAGTAGGTACACCCTTCGCGCTCCGGCGTGACCAGCTCCGGGCCGATGAGCAATCCCCGCGCCGGGTCTGCGGGCGCGGGCGTCCACGCCGCCAGATAGGCGGGCGTGACGCGCCAGGTGTCATCGAGCGGCCACACGCGCTCGGCCAGCGCCGGTTCGAGCGCCAACAGCTGCACCGCCCCCTCCGGGCCATCCAGCAGCAGCGAGATCAGCCGCTCCGCCTCGAACTGCACGCGCAGACCGCGCGCCGTGCGTTGGGTATGCACCGCGCCGCGCGTGTGGCGCGGACGGAAATCGTCGGAGAGCAGCAGCTCACCCCCCGCCGGGTTCACCAGCAGCAGCAGCAGCCGCCCGGCGATGGCGACGCGCAACAGCGGCTCCAGGTTCGCATAAAGCAGCCGCCCGCCCGCCAGGGGCCAGTTGAGCGGCAACAGGCGCATGTCGCCGGGTGGGATGTCCAGCGGCGCAGTCGTCAGCACCGCGTCGCCTTGCGGGAGCGAGACCTGCGCGGCCCGCGCCCCCTGCGCGCCGCCGTCGAGGCACACAAGCGTGGTAACGCCATCGCTGAAGGCCGCCGCGAGCATCTCCGGCGCGGAAGCGATGACGTTGGCGACCGGCGCGGCGTTGACGAGCACCGCGCCCAGCGTCTCCGCCGTCAACGCGAAGCGGCGGGCGGCGTAATAAGCCGGAGTGGGCGTGAGTCCTGCGCCCAGCGGCGCGCTCAGGCCGTGCTGCGGCAGCCCCTCCGGGACGCCCCAGCGCCCCCAGGTAATGCTATGTGTGAACGGCGTCAGCACACTGACCGGCGCACCCAACGCGCTCGCCAGCCAGCGGCGCGGATGCGTGGAATCGAGCGCACGTTGTAAGCGCGCGGGCGATGGGCCGCCCAAGACGGGCAGCGGGCCGCTGCGCAGCTCCACACCCAGGGCGGCGGGCGCAGCAGCGAGGGGCGCAGGGCCGTCGCGCCAGTCTGCGCCGAGCCGCGCCCAATCCTCGCCGCGCGCATCCAGGATGACGCCGGGCAAGCCCAGCTCGCGGGCCAGCGCCATGAGCGGCGCGGCAGTCCCCGCGCCAGCATCCACCACCGTGAGCGCCAGATTGGGGCGCGCGGCCAGCAGCGGCAGCAGCTGCTCCCACCAGGCGCGTAGCGCGTGCAGGTCGCCGGTGGGGTTTTGGGCGACAGGGACAGACGCGGGCGGCAACCACGCGGGCAGGCCGCCGCCGTCCCACTCCGCCGCCAGCCAAGGGCCGGGTTGCGCGATGAGCCACAGCCCGGCCTGTTCGATATCAACCAACAAGCGGGGCAAATCACGCGGGCCGGTGAAATCGTAGAAGCCGGGGGCCGGGCAGTGATAGCTCCAGGGGATGGGCACAGCCACCGCGTTGCAGCCAGCAGCGCGCAGCGCATCCAGCGCGGGCCGCCAGAGCGCTGGATGCGGCAGGCGGAAGTAGTGCAACGCCCCGGCCTGGAGCCGGGCGGGGCGTTGATGCAGCAGCAAGCGCCGGTCTTCCAGCGCGCTTACCGGCGCAATCACGCTCATGCGCTCAGGGCGACGGCAATCTGCGCCGCGACGCGGGCGTTGTTGAGCAGGAGCGCCTCGTTGGCGCGGCGGGTGCGCCCGGCGCTTAGTTCCACCATCCGCGCCAGCAGGTACGGCGTGACTGCTTTCCCGGCGATGCCCTGCACGGCGGCTTCCTCGAGCGCCTGCGCGATCCAGGGTTCGACCTCGGCGGCGGGCAGGCCCTCGGCTTCCGGCACGGGCGCGGTGACGAGCACGCCTTGCGGCAGCCCCAGGGTGCGCTGCGCATGGAAGATAGCGGCGACGGCGCGGGCCTCATCCACACGCTGATCTATCGGCAGCGCGGAGGTGGGGCTGTAAAAAGCGGGGAAGCAATCGGTCTGCCAGCCCAGTACCGGCACGCCCCAGGTCTCCAAAAATTCCAGCGTGCGCGGCAGGTCGAGAATCGCCTTGGCTCCGGCGCACACAACGATGAGGGGGGTACTGGCTAGCGCGGGTAGGTCGGCGGAGATGTCTTCGGGGTGGCCGCGATGGACGCCGCCAATGCCGCCGGTGGCGAAAACCTGGATGCCGGCGCGCTGCGCCAGCAGCATCGTGGCGGCGACGGTCGTACCACCGTGCAGGGCGCGGTGGGCCATCAGGGGCAGGTCGCGCACGCTCACTTTGACCGCAGTGCGATCGGCGGCCAGCTGCTCGATGTGGGCGTCGCTCAGACCGATGGCGGGGCGGCCTTCCCACAGCGCGATAACAGCCGGCAGCGCGCCCCCCTCGCGGATGGCGGCGGCCATGCGTTGCGTAATCTCGACGCTGGCGGGATAGGCAAACCCGTGCGTAATCAGCGCCGATTCGAGCGCGACAATGGGCCGCCCAGCGCGCAGCGCGGCTTGCACATCGGGATGGATAAGCATGGTCTCATGGGTTGTGTTGGACATAGGGCCTCCGGTTGGGTGAATTTGCGAATCGCGAATTCGCCTTTTCGCTTTCTCGTGAATTATACCGCAGTTGGGGGGAGGCTCAAGAAGAGAGAAGACCTGTCAGGTTTCAGAAAACCTGACAGGTCTGGTCTGTGTTTATGGGACAAACAGGCCGGTAGCGGGCATTCCGGGACGGAGACGTCGATCGGGGTTGGGGATGCGGACGCGGACGGCGAAGACGAGCCGGGCGCGGTCATCGGCGGTTTGGACGTTGCGCGGGGTGAACTCGGCCTCGCCCGCGATCTGCTCCACCGCGCCAGTGAAGACCGTGTCCAGGTAAGCGTCTACCGTCACCTCCACGCGCTGACCCGGTCGCACCTGCCCAATCTGGCCCTGCGGCACATAGAGCGTAAGGTAAATCGTATCGAGGTTGACCAGCGTGAGGATGGGCAGCCCCGGCGAGGCGATCTCGCCCGTGTGGAAGCTGCGCACGGCCACCACGCCGGTCAGCGGCGCGGTGAGGGTGAGCATGGATTGCTGTGTCAGCGCGAGCGAAAGCCCAGCGCGCGCTTGATCGAGCTGCGCTTGGGCAATAGCGAGTGTTTCAGGGGATGTACCGCTTTGCAGCTGCGCAAGTTTCGCCTGCGCCACCTCCACGCTCGCTTGCGTGACGGTATACACGGCCTGCGCGCCCTGCAATTCCGCCTCCGCCACCAGCGGGGTGGCGCGGATGGCATAGAGCGCGTTGAGGTCGCTCCGGGCCGCGTCATGTTGTGCCTGCGCCGCTACGACCGCCTGTTGATACGCCTGCACGCGCAAATCCCATATCCGGCGCGTGTCGCTGCTAATGGTTTCGGGCAGCTCAACGTAGATGTGGTAACGCAGCTGCTCGGCAGCCAAGTCAGCCTCGGCGCTCTGCACACCCTGCTCGGCTAGCTGCAAAGCTGTCCGCGCCTGGGCGATTTGCAGATCGAGCTCCAACGGGCGCGTGATAGCCGTGCTCGCGTGAACGACAGCCCGTTCAGCGCCAGCGGCCTCGGCTTCGGCCTGTTGCAACAGGGCTTGGGCGGCTGCGATTTCCTGCGGGCGTGGGCCAGCCTGCAAGCGAGCCAGGTTCGCTTCGGCGGCGGCGATGGCAGCGCGCGCCTGCGAGACTTGCGTGCGCGCCTGCGCGTCATCGAGCCGCACCAGCACGTCCCCCGCGTTCACGGATGCGCCCTCATCGGCGGGCAGCGCCACGATGCGCCCGCCCAGCTCCGAAGCCAACGCCACACTGCGCCCTTCGAGCGTGCCCGTACCGGTAATCGCCTCCGCGCCGGTCGCACCGCGGCAGGCGGAGAAGGTCAGCTGGAGTATGCAGAGCAAAAGAAATCTAGGGTAAATGCGTTTTATCATCAAAGAAATGATCTTTTTAGTCAAAAATGAAATTTTACCGCAGAGAGCGTAGTGGTTTTCTTGGCGTCCTTGGCGCGCTTTGTGGTTAAAAATCTTCTACCAGAAACACCGCCTCGGCGGGCATACCGGAGCGCAGGGCGTGGTCGGGATTGGGGATGCGCACCCGCACGGCGAAGACGAGCGCGGCACGGGAGTCGGCCTGGGGGACATTGGCGGGCGGGAACTCGGCCTCCGGGCTGAGGTAGACCAGCTCGCCGGTGAAGACGCGGTCGGGGAAGCTATCCACACGCACCTGCACGGGCTGCCCCAGCTGCACCTCGCCGAGCCGGGCGTTGGGCACATAGAGCGTGAGCCGCACCGTGTCAAGATCGGCCAGCGTGAGCGCGGCCCCGCCGGGAATCGCCAGCTCGCCCACCTCTACCAGCTGATCCAGCACGATGCCGGATGCGGGCGCGACGAGCGTCTGCCGGGCCAGCGCGACTTGCGCCTGTTCGAGTTCCGCTTGCGCCAGGAGCAGCAAGGCTTCGAGCGCGGCGAGCTCATCGGAGGTGGCACCGGCGCGCGCGGCCTCCACCCCGGCAGCAGCGGCGGCAGTCAGCGCCTCAGCCTGGCGGCATTGCGATGCGGCCACATCCACCTGCGCCTGGATCTGCTGCGGATTGTCGCGGATGGCGTAGAGCAGCGCAAGCGCGTTTTGCGCGCCCTGTTGTTGCGCCTGCGCTGAGTTCAGCGCAATCCAGGCTTTCCAATACTCGTTGGGAACAAAGTGTGCTTCCATAGGCAGCGCCACATTGGGGTAGTAGTAAATCGTAACGTGACCGCCATCCAACACGATCTCAGTGTCGCCAAAACGATACGTGCCATTGGTGGGATTTTGCGCCAGGAAATCCAGGATTTCTTGGGGAATGTCATAAGGCAAATCGCTGATAGAACCATCGTAGAGCACCACTTTCTCCGGGGCATTGGCGATTTGCTCGCGGGCGTCCTCGAAGAGCGCAAGGCCGAGCTCGGCAGCATCTTTGCCCGCTTCAGCCGCGCGCGTCCCGGCTTCAGCCGCGCGCACTTGAGCGCGGAGCACGGCAATCTGGCGATCCAGCTCTTGCGGGTTTTCCAGGATGGCGCGGGCGCTCTCCCATGCCTGGCACGCTCCAGCACGACCGGCTTGCGCCTGGCGCTGTTGGGCTTCCAGAACACGCAAATCGGCTGGGGCAACGCCATTGCGGGCCAGCGCGAGCTGCGCTTCGGCCTCGCGGACTTTGGCCTCGGCCAGCGCGACCTGCGCTTGCGCGATGCGGTCATCCAAACGCACGAGCGGCGTCCCAGCGGCGACCTCCGCGCCCGCCTCAGCCAGAATCGCCATGACGCGCCCACCCACCTGCGGCGCAATGGCGATCTCCTCGGCCTCGATGTAGCCTGACGCGGTCAGCGGGCCAGCGTCGGTAGTAGCCGACGCGGCGCAGCCGGAAAACAAGCCGGTTAAAAGAAAAATAAGAAGAAATAATTTTTTTAACATGAATTGCAAATGGTAAATCTAAAAACATATTTTTGAACTACTACTCAAATTTAGTCTATGCCCGACCAAAAAATCTATAATCAGGCGGATGATCTGGAAGGTAATATTTTATTTTTACATCTACACACTTACTACCTGTAATAAGTTGGAGAAACAGAGCGTGAGCATACTTGAACTGATACTTGAACTCTTGCAGTTTAAAGTAATCAAATGCACTGTCAATCTTACTTGTAGTTTTCTTAATTTCTATTACAAGTAGATTGTCGTGAGTACCACGCCTGTGTACAATTATATCGGGGAATACAGTAATTGGATCAGTTTCCACAATACTCTCATTATGTTGATGTATGTCAAAGCGCGTGGTGTAAGTTTTAATCCTTTTTGGATTATCAAGATTTCTATTATACTCACAGTCAACATGCCAATCTTCAAAAAGATGTTGTAAATACAACCCAAGCCTATGAGATATCGCTCGTTCATTAGCATCTATTTCTAACAAATATTCATCTTCTTTAAGCAATCGTTCAATAGCCTGATCTACTCTATCATATACTTCTACCTGCGGAGGAAACATAAAACGCCTCCTATAAATTTGTGTTTGGTTGTGCTTCGGCGATGGACTGGCGCAGATACGCGGCATTGGCGGGATTGGACAAGAGATATGCGGTTTCTTGCCAGGCGTTGAACTCTGCCAATGAGAGCAGCACAACCTGCTGTCCGCTATCTGTGGTGATGATAGTGGGTTCTGCCTTTGCGATTACATTGGCAATCAACGCATCGAGATCGCGTTTGGCTTCACTTACAGTCAATATACTCATTTTTCACCTCGTTTTAGCATGATGATACTTGTTCGGCGAATCAGCGAGTCAGCGAGTCAGCGAAAAGGCGAGAAAACGATTTGAGATTTGCGATTCATTCCTTCTCACCCGGCACGCGCGCGCACCTGTGAGATGAAGACATCTTCCAGTGAGGGGCGAATGGGGGCGACGCTGTGGACTTGTACGCCAGCGGCGGTGAGGTGCTGTTGGATGGCGGCGACATCGCCGTTGAGCTGGGGGGTGACGACGTGAATCCGCGAGCCGTAGAGCGCGACTTCGGCGAAGCGCCCCATCTCGCGCAACAGCGGCACGGCCTGGCGCGTATCGGAGCAATCCACCTCCAACACTTCGCCCTGCATCTTGGTCTCCTTGATGCGCTGTGGCGATCCCTGCGCCATCAGCTGCCCATCCAGGATGAAGGCCAAATCCTGACAGCGCTCGGCCTCGTCCATGTAGTGCGTGGTGACGAGAATGGTACAGCCCTCATCCGCCAGGCGATAGAGCAGATCCCAGAACGAACGGCGGGAGATGGGGTCTACTCCTGCGGTGGGTTCATCCAGAAACAGCAGCTCCGGCTCGTGGAGGATGGCCGCGCCCAACGCCAGCCGTTGCTTCCAACCGCCGGAGAGGTTGCGGGTGAGCTCGTGCTCGTGCCCCACCAGCCCCGCCATTTCGATGGCAAACTGTTTGCGCTCGCGCAATCGCGCGCCGCGCACATGGTAGGCGCGTCCGTAAAATTCCAGGTTCTCGGCCACTGTGAGGTCTTGATACAGGCTAAACTTCTGGGACATATAGCCGATGCGCTGCCGCGCGGCATTGGCTTGTTGCACCATATCGTAGCCCAAGATGGTGATACTACCGCTGGTAGGCGCGAGCAAGCCCAGCAACATGCGGATCGTGGTGGTCTTGCCGGCCCCGTTCGGGCCGAGAAAGCCGAAAATCGCGCCGCGCTCGATGGCGAAGCTCACGTTGTTGACCGCCGTGAACTCCCCGAAACGCTTGGTCAGGTCGCGCGCTTCGATGGCGTAGGGCGACTTAGGCATTGCGCGCCTCCTGCTTGCGGATGAGCGAGATGAACGCCTCTTCCATGCGCGGCTGCGCCAGGCGGCTGTGATCCACGGTGATGCCCGCCGCTGCCAGCGTCGCCATCACAATGGGCTGGTCGCGCTTGGCATCTTCGACAAAGACGTGCAACAGATCGCCATACGTCTGCACTTCCAGCACACCAGGGACGCCCGCCAACGCGGCGGCGGCCTCGCGCAACCGATCGGGGCGCAGCTCGAGCTGCTGCCCCGGCACGAGCGCGCGCAATGCGGCAGGCGTATCGCACACTACCAGCTGCCCCTCGAACATGAGCGCCACGCGCGAACAGCGCTCGGCTTCATCCATATAGGGCGTACTCACGAAAAGCGTCACACCCTCCAGGTGCAGCTCGGTGAGGATGTCCCAGAACTCGCGCCGGGAGACGGGATCCACGCCGGTGGTTGGCTCATCGAGGAAAATAACCTGGGGCTTGTGGATGAGGGTGCAGGCCAGCGCGAGCTTCTTCTGCATCCCGCCAGAAAGCCGCCCCGCGCGGCGCTCCTGAAAGCGCCCCAAGCGCGAAAATTCCAGCAACGCAGCGATGCGCTCCCGCCGCTCCGCCGCCCCCACGCCAAAAATATCGGCGAAGAAGATCAGGTTCTCCAGCACGGTCAGGTCGCCATACAACGAAAACTGCTGCGCCATGTAACCGATGTGCTGCTTGATGCGCTCCGGCTCACGCACGCAATCGTACCCGGCGACGCGCGCGCTGCCAGAGGTGGGCCGCAGGATGGCGCACAACATCCGGATGGCGGTGGTTTTGCCCGCGCCATCCGGCCCTAGCAAGCCAAATACCTCGCCGGGGGCCACGTTCAGGTTCAGGCGATCCACTACCAGCCGCCGCCCAAAGGTGCGCGTGAGCGCCTCAGCGTGAATGGCAGCAGGGGCCGGGGGGGCGGTCATACGCAACCCTCTGGCGATTGCCCGCGCAGCCCGTACATGAAGAAGCAGGTGAGCTCGCGGCTCAAGTGCTGGCGGCGCGCGGGATCATCGAGGTCTTCCACGCCTATCTCGGCGGCGATGAGAGCGGCAGCGACCGCGCCCACCATCGCCCGCGCCGCGACGCCCGTATCCAGCGCGCGGATCTCGTTCCGGGTGATGTGGACTTGCAAGCGCGTCTCGAAGGCTTCGAGCATCGGCCCTAGCCCTTGCAGCAGGTAGTCGCGGCGGAGCTCTTCATCGGTCCACATCTCCGCCGCCAGCGCGCGGATGAAAGCCCAACGGCTATGCACGGCCAACAGAGCTTGCTCAAGCGCCTGTTGCACCAGCAGCTCTTCGGGGACATCCTGCATGCTGAGCTCCAGCTCGCCCGGCACCAGCTGCGCCAGCTGCTCAGCGATGCTCAGCAGCAGCTCACGCTTGTTTTCAAAGTAGAGGTAAATCGTGCCGGGAGCGATACCCGCGCGATCAGCAATCTCTTTGATGGTGGCGCGCGCGAAGCCCTTGACCGCGAACACACTCGCCGCCGCCTCCAAAATCACCGCCCGCCGGTGCTGTAACATCTCCTCGCGCCACTCGGTCATAGGGACTCCTGAATGTTGGTTCAGATTACTGAATGCTTGTTCATTATTGTACCGTTATCTTACCGTTTGTCAACTTTGGGGAAGGGGCTATACTTTGGGCTAAGTGAGGCGTATTGAGAGAGGTGAACTATGGCTGGTAAACAAGGTATCCCGGATGCAGTGTGTGTAAAGATCAAGGCAAGTGTTGTGCAGTTTAATGAAGACGTTGTAAAGAAACCGCAACGTTCTTTTTCGGTGCGCATTCGCGGAAAGTATGTCTACATTGACCGGGATGATTATGGCATTGTTGGGCCACGCGCCCGGTTGACCTATACTGGCGACTTGGAGCAATGGGAGTTTGCTATTTACAAGTACAGTGATGAGCGCTACGATCCTAACGAGTGGATGTTCCCTGGTGCGGAACATCTTGATGGAACTATCGAAGGCGCGTTGCGTGCTGCAATGGGGGTTTATCCGTAATCGAAGTATGGGGGCGTCATTATGCCTATTTCAATGTTAACTGAGGGTGCAATTCGGCAACAAACTACCGCGCAATCCTTCGCGCGGGGCAGCGAGTATTACGATAGCGACGCAGTGCTGGAAATCGCGCGCCGGGGCGATTTGGTCACGGCGGAGGTGCAGGGCAGCGATTACGAGCCGTATACAGTCACGTTGGAGATTCACGATAATGGCACGGCGGCGGGCGAATGCTCCTGCCCTTACGAGGGGAGCGGCTGGTGCAAGCATCTGGTCGCCGTAGCGCTGACGCTGTTGTATGGCGCGGATGCCATCGAAGAGCGGGCGAGCCTCGCTGACCTGCTGACACCGCTCGATGTCGAGCAGCTCCGCGAGCTGGTGCGGGTGTTGAGCAACCGGCATCCGGGCCTGGCGGATGAAATCGAGCTGTGGGTGCTGCGCTCTCAGGTTCAGCCGACCTTGCTGCCTCCACCGCCGAGCACCCCGCTCACGGGCGAGGCCCTCATCGCCGCGCGGCGGCAGGTGCAGGCGCTGTTACACTCCTCCGTCTACGTTTATTCCTACGATATGCCGTCTTGGCGCGAATCGGAGCGCGATGGGCCACTAGATGATCGCCTGTATCGCGCCTGGACGTACATCATCGCCGGGGAGGGCCACAAGGCCCTAGTCGCGCTCGAAGCCGTCACCAAGACGATGGTGAGCACCATAGATGAGAGCTATTACGACGATTATTATGGCGACGGTGAAGGTGAAGACTTCAGCGAACTGGGCGCACTGTGGATCGAAGCCGTGCTTACGGCAGAGCTCAGCGCCGCTGAAAAGCGCGTCTTGCAGAAAAATCTGGAGGCGTGGGGTGATACCATCAGCGAATACGGTTACGATAATGCTTTCAATGGCGCGCTAGAAGCATTGGAGCAAGGCTGGGATTATCCACAGCTGCTACGCGTGTTCGCTGGGGAGATCACCGAGCAGGGCGCGTGGGAGAGCGAAGCGCCCTATTGCGCCGACGCGCTCGCCATTGCCCGGCTCAACATCCTGGAGCGCCAGGGCCGCTACACAGAGTACCTCCATCTGGCGGAGGCTGAGGGCCAAACCGTGCGTTTCCTGATTATGCTGGCCCGGCTCGACCGGGTGCCGGAACTGCTCGCTTATACAGAAAAGTATCCGTGCGGGTTGGATGAGACTTTCCTGGTGGCACGGGCGGTACATGCGTATGGTTATCCCGATGCGGCATTGGAGCTGGCGCAGTGCGCGCTCGCGGCGGCGCACCCACCGGCCCACCGCCGGGCGCAACTCGCCGCCTGGTTGCGCGATCAGGCCGTAGCGCTCGGCAAACCGGACATTGCCGCCGAAGCGGCGGTGTTGGCCTTCCGTGCCTTGCCCGCGTTGGCCGCCTACCAGCAGGCATTGGAACTGGCCGGCGATGACTGGATCGCCCTGCGCCAAACCCTGCTCGATGAGTTGCGCGCGCTCCCGGCCTCCGGTTCGCAGGGCGTCATCGAGATTTTCCTGCACGAAGGGCTGATTGATGACGCCATCCACGCGCTGGGCGATCATGCCTACTACGACACGGTGCGGCGAGTGGTGGATGCGGCCATCCCCACACGCCCGGATTGGGCCATCCAGGCATGCCGCAAGCAGGCCGAGCCGATTATGGATGGCGGGCAGGCTAAGTATTACCATCACGCCGCCGATTGGCTAGCGAAAGCGCGGGACGCCTATCACGCGGCGGGGCGGCAGCACGAGTGGCAGCAATACCTGGCTTTGCTGATGCAAACGCACGCGCGCAAGTACAAGCTCACGCCGATGTTGAAGACTTTGTTGTAATAACACTATTAAGTTGCTGCTAGGAGTGCTTGCGGGCGCGGATTTTACAGATCAGACAGTTTTTTCTTGTTCTTATCCGGTGCTTTTGGATCTGCCCGAACGTCTAAAGGCGTTGCCTTTAGTGTGTCGTACTTTGTGCTCGTTAAAATTGTTGTATTTGCTCGCCCCTTACAGTATGCTATAATTCAAGTAACCTTCACGCGGAAAATAATTATGAATAAAGATCACGTCAAATTCCTTCCCAGCGGTCAGGCGAAACAAATGTTCGCTATGGCTGAGCGGGCGCGTCTTAGCCTTACCCGTTTTGCCGGGGTTGAAGCAGAGTATAATGCTGTGGGCTTGCAGCAGCTCGACGAATGGATTGACCGGCATCTGCGGCAGTTTCCTAACCCTTCCGCTGAAATTACCATGGTTTGGGCTGCGTTTTTGGGCGAAGTTTTTCGCCGACGTTTTAGCGGCGAGTGGGCCGTGGATACATCCAGTGGTAAGCCCATGTTGGGTATCGTATGCCCCAAAGAAAATCGAGGGCTGCTCTTTGTGGATGTGATGCAGCAGATGCAGCGGCGTGTCAAAAGCGGTATGGCTGAGTCGTTCAGCTTTTACTACACCCTCAAAGGGGTGGAAATCAAACAGGGTTGATTGGGCAGTGACTGTGTGATAGGGTTTGCCGTTTAGAGGCAATTCCTATGAATGAAAGTGTGTCCCCCTTCTCACCCATACGTGGGTGAAAGGGGGAGTTTTTGTGTGGCTTTTCATTTCTCAGTATGTGCGTTAAGAATCTATCCGAAAATGCACGGAGGTGTTGGTTGAGTCTGGCGAAGCAGCACTGGGTCCCGGTAATTTTGACCGACGGCAGCATTGTTAGACAGGTGACAAGGGTTTGGAAAAGAATAGTTTCTTGTTTTGATCCCGTGAAGTGTGATAATGAAAGGTGAGCAGAAAAATCGTAGGTAGGATTTACACAGTTAGCGAGTCTTGAGCTTGCCGAAAGGTACGTGTGATCGTAAGAACTGCCTGCGGAAGCTGATAAGACTGACTGTTTTTGGGAGCGTTATGGAGTCATACGATACTTTTTCACAACAATTACGTGAGCTGCCTTACTTTCGCGCTTTGCTGCGCGCTGTAGAGGTACGTTTTTAGTGTCTGTTCAAAATTTGGCAAAAGTGGTAAGATAAGAAGCGGAGGTGTCCCATGCGTATTCAAGCCCGGTTGCCCAAAGTAAATCCTGACGTGTACGAGGTTCCCGAAGTGTGTCCCCATGGCTGTGGGGGGACGCATTTCCAGCGCCAGGGGCAACAAGGGTATCAGAAAACGCTGCGGGATTCGCAGTATTCCGAGGTGACCGTGTATCGGTATGCCTGTCTGAACTGTGGCCGGACCTTCCGCGTGTATCCGCAAGGGGTATTGAAAGGGGCGCAACAAAGCGCCCGGATGAAAGGGATGCCCATCTTGTTATATGTGCTCGGCTTAAGTTGTGACGCGATTGAAGACTTCACCAATGCGCTGGGGGACGGGGTGGGCAAAACCACGGCGTATAACAATGTGCAGGGCGCGGGAGTGGCAGCCCGCCAACAACAGCAATCTTAACGGCGCACCGGCGGGCAACGCGCCATCATCGGCGCGGATGCCACCTCTGTGAAAGTAAAGGGCGTCACGGTCGGGGTAGAAGTGGTGGTGGATGCTCAGACGGGGGAATTGTTGGGGTTAGACCTCATTACCCAAGAGAATAGCGAAGCAATTCGCAGCGTGCTTCAACAAGTAATGGCAGAAGTGCAGGGCGAAGTCTTGGTGAGTGACAATCACAGCGCGTATCCAGAAATCGCGGAGGAGTTGGGAGTAGACCACCAAATTTGCCGGAATCATGTCAAGCGGAACACCGCTGACCTGGCGGACAGCCTGACGCGACAGCTGCAACAGCAGGCAGCGCCCCCTGAAGACAGTACCCTGACCCCAGAGCAACTGCTAGAGGCTATAGCGCAGCTCCAACGCTTGGTGCGGGAACGCCCGGCAGATGGCGCGGAGCAATTGGAAACCCTGTATGCACGCTACAAAGAAGTGCCCGCCCCGCCGGCCAAAACCAAACACAGTGTCTGGTATCGGATGCGGATGCGGGTCACCCGCTTGTGGAACCGGTGGGCCAATTTGACCCTGGACTTACGCCGCGCCGATCTGGATGGAACCAACAACAGCTGTGAACGCTTGATTGGTTGGTGGATCAAGAAACGCTATCGCACGATGCGGGGTTACAAACGCCAAGAATCTATCAAAAATGTTGTTTCCCTAACAACTTTGATGGGCACGCATCCAGGCTACTTCGAGATGACCTCTCTGGTGGTCTAAGCCTCACTTATTGCAATCAGCGTAGTCCCCTGTCTCAATCGAGATTCTCTACCGCTTTTTGAACAGACACGAAAGACAAAAAGACAGAACTGATTGTCTTCCGTCTTTTCTGACGCCGTGGTACAATAGAGACGAGACGCAGCCCGGTATGCTGCACACGGAGGCACAAGTTATGAACATCTTCGACGAATTCAAATGGCGTGGACTGGTGTATGATTTCACCGAGGGTCTACAAGACGCGCTGGCGGGTGACCCAGTGACAGCCTATATCGGCTTCGATCCCACCTCGAATAGCCTGCAAGTGGGCAACTTGCTCGCGCTGATGGGGCTGGCGCGGATGCAGCGGTTCGGTCACACGCCCATCGCAGTGGCGGGCGGCGGCACAGGCATGATTGGCGACCCCAGCGGCAAGAGCCAGGAGCGGCAGCTGCAAACTCTGGAACAGATTGCCGCCAACGTTGAGGCGATCAAGCCCCAGCTGGCCCGCTTCCTCGATTTCGATGCGCGCAGCAATCCCGCGTGCATCGTCAACAACGCCGATTGGCTAACAACCATCCCCTTCATGGATTTTCTCCGTGATGTGGGTAAATATTTCACCGTCAACTACATGATGGCGAAGGATTCGGTCAAGAACCGCCTGGAGCGGGAGGAAGGCATCTCCTACGCCGAGTTCAGCTATATGCTGCTTCAGGCTTACGATTTCCTGCAACTGTATGACCGCTACAACTGCACGGTGCAGGCGGGCGGCAGCGACCAGTGGGGCAACATCACGGCTGGGGCGGAACTAATCCGCCGGGTGCGCGGCGCGCGCGCTTACGGCCTCGTGTACCCGCTCGTCACCAGCAGCGATGGCGTCAAGCTCGGTAAGACCGAGCAGGGCGCGATCTGGCTCGACCCGGAGCGCACCTCGCCCTACCGCTACTACCAGTTCTGGCTAAACCAGGGCGATGCGGATGTCATCGCCTACTTGCGTTACTTCACCTGGCTCGATCAGGCGGCGATTGCGGAGCTGGAACATGCGCTGGCATCACACCCTGATCAGCGCGAGGCACAACGGACGCTGGCCCGCGAGATGACGCGCATGACGCACGGTGAAACGGCGTTGGATAATGCGGAGAAGGCCGCGCAGGTACTCTTTGGTGGCGAGCTGGCCGGCCTCAGCGCCGCCGATATTGCCGACATCTTCACCGATGTACCTTCGAGCGAGTTGGGCAAAACCACCTTTGAAGGGAGCGGCATTCCTGTCGTGGATTTGCTGGTGGAGACGGGCGAGCTCAAGTCTAAGAGCGAAGCGCGCCGCTTGCTTGCCAGCGGGGGTGTCTACATTAATAATGTCCGGGTGGATGATGAATCTCGCACGGTGAACCTGAGCGATACGGTTGAGAGTAAGTTCATCGTCTTGCGCCGGGGCAAAAAGAACTACCATCTGGTGCGGGTATTGGTGTGATGCGTGGAGAGAAATTACGTTTCACATTTTACGCCTGTTAATCACAACTGTTGAATGACTAATGGAGGGCAACCGATGGCAAATCTGTGGCACGAACTTCCCCCCGGGCCGAACGTTCCAGAGGTGATTTATGTGGTGGTGGAAATTCCCAAACGCTCCCGCAACAAGTTCGAGTACGACAAGCACGGCGGCTTCATCAAACTTGACCGGGTGCTCTATTCATCACTGCACTATCCGGGCGATTACGGCTTCATCCCGCGCACCCACTACGACGACGGCGACCCCCTTGATGTGCTGGTGATGACCAACGAGCCGACCTTTCCCGGGTGCGTCATCGAAGCACGCCCGGTAGGAATCTTTCGGATGCGGGATCGCGGCCTGGCGGACGATAAAATTCTCGCGGTGCCGGCCACTGATCCGCTCTTTGATGGCTACGCTGACTTGAACGACGTGCCACCCCATTTTTTGCACGAGGTAGCGCATTTCTTCACCGTCTACAAGGACTTGCAACACATCCGCGTTGAGCCGCTGGGCTGGGAAGATTGCGCGGCAGCCCTCGCTGAGATCGAGCGTGCCATTGGTCTGTACGGGCAATACCTGCGTACCAGCCGGTAAGCAGGGCGTGAAACACAAAGCGTGAGGCGTGAAGCAATTCGCGTTTCACGCTTTTGTGTTATACCGTAGATGATTTGTGATTTGCAGATGTTAGAAGGAGGCTCTGATGCGCGCCTTACCACGCTGTCTTTATGTGGCCTTGCTTTTTGCTTTGTTGTGTCTGTCCCCATTGCCCGCCGCCAGTGCTCCGGCACGAGTCGCGCCGATGGTTGATCCTGACCTCTGGCGCGCATTAGCCACCCCCGACACTGCGCCGCTGCGGGTAATCGCTGTGTTGCGCACGCCGAATGAGCACGCGACCTTCCGCACGGAGCTCGCGCCCGCGCAAGCCCGCGCGTTGTATGTGCTGCGTGCTCAGAGCGCCTATGCTGCGGCGCTCGCGCCACTGGAACCGGTATTGGCGCAGGCTGAAGCGCAGGGGCAACTCACGGCTCGCCGCGACTTGTGGCTCATCAACAGCGTGGCGCTCACCGCGCAGACTGATCTGGTGCATGAGCTCCTCAAATCGCCAGCAATAGCCGAGCTGCGGCTGGATCAGTATCGCCAGTACCTGGATGCGCCCTCCACGGCTCCGCTTACGACGACTCCCAACACCCCCTGGCATATTGATCTGGTACGCGCGCCCGAAGTCTGGAACACGCTCGGCATTACGGGGGCGGGCGTCGTCGTGGCCGGAATGGATACCGGCGCGGATTGGCTGCACCCGGCGCTCAACAGCAACTATCGCGGCAATTTGAGCCACGGCTGGGTAGATCATAGCGCCGCCTGGTTCGATGCGGTCAATGGCGGCATTTATCCCTACGATGATTACGGTCACGGCACGCACATCCTGGGGACGGCAGTGGGTCAGAGCGGCATCGGCGTCGCGCCCGGCGCGCGCTGGATCGCGGTGAAGGTTTTTTCCAGCGACGGCTACGCCTACGATTCCTGGCTGCATGCCGGTTTTCAGTGGCTGTTGGCCCCCGGCGGCAATCCCGCCCTCGCGCCCGATCTGGTCAACTGTTCCTGGGGCAACCGCAATGCCACGCTCACCACGTTCCAGGCTGATATTGCTTTGCTCCAGGCTGCGGGCATCCACCCCATCTTCGCCGCCGGCAACAACGGGTCGGGCGCGCGCACCTTGACCTCACCGGGCAGCCTACCCGGTGTAGTAGCCGTCGGCGCAACCGATGTAAATGATGATGTGACCTACTTTTCCGGTCGCGGCCCTTCGCCCTGGGGCGAGATCAAACCTTACCTGAGCGCCCCTGGCGCGAATGTGCTCTCTGCCGTGCCCGGCGGCGTTTATCAGCAATGGAACGGCACCTCGATGGCAACGCCGCACGTCACCGGCGCGGCAGCCCTGGTACGCGCTGCTGACCCGACACTGCCCTGGGTGGAAGTGACGCGCATCCTCACCCAAACGGTTGTACCGCTGGGATCGCCCATCCCCAACAACGATAGCGGCTGGGGGCGGCTCGATGTCTATGAAGCCGTGGTCGTAGCGGCGCATCCAGGCTGGATTACAGGGAATGTGCAGGGCAGCGATAACCAACCCTTGCCCTGGGCCGTTATCCACGCGGAACCGTACAGCGGCAGTGACGGGCGACCGGTCACGCGCCAGGCTGGCCCTGGCGGCGCGTATAGCCTCGCGGTTGTCCCTGCCCCCTACGACGTGACCGCGTCGGCATTCGGTTATACTCCTGTCATCCGACCAGCGCTCGCGCTGACAAATACAGTGGTTTCGCTCGATTTCACCCTACCCAAACTGCCCACCGGCATACTGGTGGGCCGGGTAACGGTAGCCCCGACCGGGGATGTCCCCACGTTGCCCGTGACGGTGCGCGCGCTCGCCACGCCGGTCACAACTACGCTCGATGCAGCGGGCAACTATGCCCTGACCCTACCCACCGGCATTTACACCGTCGAGATGCGCGGCAACGGCTACCGCGTGATTACGGCAGCGGTCACGGTGACGGCAGGCAGCACCGCCACGCAGGACTTCACGCTCCGCCGCGCGCCTACGCTGTTGCTGATAGATCAGGGCACGGTGGCCTTTCAACTACACACCCATTACTGGCGGGCGGCGCTGGATGCGTTGCAGTATGCCTATGATGAACACCTCATCAAAAGCAGCAGCCAGACGCTCCTTACCACCACACTGCGCGCTTACGAAGCCGTCGTGTGGTCGGCCCCGGTGGGCAGCCCCGCCTTGCTCGGCACGGGCGCGGCCCTGGAGGATTATCTCGATCAGGGCGGGCGCCTGCTGCTCAGCGGCCAGGATGTGGCCTTTTTCGATAGCGGCGCATATTTGTATATCCCCGCGGAGGCCTATTTCTACGACCGGCTGAGCGCGCGCTTTTTGGCCGATGATGCGCCCTCGCGCGAGCTCGTGGGACGCGGGCCATTTGCCGGGTTGACGTTTAGCATCACCGGCGGCGATGGGGCGGATAATCAGGACTTTCCCGACGAGGTAGGCGTGTTGGACGCTGGCAAGTCTGAGCTGCTATTCACTTACACGGGCGGGCGCGGCGGCGGTGTGGGCGCTTCGATCTGTACGCCCTACCGGGCCGCGTTGTTCTCCTTCGGCTTCGAGGCGATTTCCACCGCAGCCATGCGCGTCGCGGTGTTGGAACGCGCGTTGGATTGGTTGACCACCCCGCCGTTGAGTAGCGGGCTTACATTAGATACGCCAGTTACAGAGCGTATCGGTTTGCCCGGCGACACGCTCACCTATACGCTGCGCTTGCGGCACATCGGCATGGCCGGCAGCCTGGAAGCGTTCACTGTATCGCTGGACGGGCATACCTGGCCCAGCAGCATCACGCCCCCCGCGGCGCACATCGCGCCATGTGAGACATTTACGCTCACGCTCGCCGTCACGATACCGCCTGCCGCCAGCGTCAACAGCAGCGATGCCGTGACTGTCACTATCACGGCTGAGCAGTCTGCACCGGTCATGCTGACATTGCGCACCAAGACCCCCGCACCCGTGCTGCTGATAGATGATGACCGCTGGTATCCGATGGAAGAGCGCTACTTCGCCGCTCTGGACGCGCGCAACATTCCTTACGATACCTGGAGCACCCATCACCAAATTGACGGGCCACCTATCGTGTACTCAGTCACGGCGCAGACCTTGGATTACTACCCGCTGGTGGTCTGGTTTACCGGTTACGATTGGTACCAGCCCATCCACCCTGATGAAGCCGCCGCGCTCCTTGCCTATCTCGATGCTGGCGGGCGGGTGCTGTTGACCTCGCAGGACTTTCTTTACTACCATGCCCATACCGCACTAGCCGAACGGCTTGGCGTATTGTGGGGGACAGATTACCCGGTGAAAAGCACGCAAGGCATCCCGGAGCATCCGCTGGGCTGGCCGCGCGCACTGACCCCGCTGATTTATCCTTTCCAAAACTGGAGCGATCTGGTCGAGCCGACGCCCGCTGCGACCATCAGCGCGCGCGGGCAGGACGGGCAGCCGGTTGCCGTGGCGGCGGAACACGCGCCCTCGCGCACGCTGTTCTACGGCTTCCCGCTGGAGACGCTCCCGCTCGCCGCGCGCGCCAACGTGCTGGAAGCCGGCGTAGGCTGGCTCTCGCCGCTGGGCCTGAGCCGCTGGGAGGTCGCGCCCTCCGTCCCGCTCCCCGGCGCAGCCGTGACCTTCACGCTCGCGCTGCATTACGATGGCGCAACATCCGCGCCGGTGGTTTTCTCGCACACCTTGCCGGTTGCGTTGACCTTGCTCCCTGCCACCCTGCCCCCCGCGCTGAGCTATGATCCACTCGCGCGCCGCATCGCCTGGCAGGGCGTCATCAACCCGCAACAAACGCTTACGTTCACCTGGGCTGTTGTGGTAAGCGATAGCCTCGCGCCGGGGACGGAGCTGCTGCCGCGCGTGGCCCTCTCGCTGCCCGCGTGGGGGCTGACCTTCCACCGGGAGGCGCGCTTGCAGGTAGCTGGCGCTGATCTCTCCGCCAGTCGCTGGTTGACGCCGGAACTGGGGCGCGTGGGGGAACCGCTCACGCTGACGCTCTGGTTGCACAACGCCGGGCCGGGGACGGTCTACAGCGGCACGGTGGATGTGTGGCTCATGCCGTACCTCTCGCCGCTCACGGCAACCGTCGCGCCCACGCAGGGGACCGCGCTGGCGGCCTGGTGGACGGGCGCGCTCGCGCCGGAAGAGTCTCGCCCGCTTACGCTCACGCTCCGCGCGTGGACGTGGCAGCTCCCCCTGCGCGTGGATGCGCTCCTGGCTGATGGCACCGGGCAGCGCTGGGAACGCTCGCAGTGGGTGGCGATTCCGCCGTGGGAGGTCTACCTGCCACTGGTGCTGCGGAGGCCGTAGCGCGTGCTGCGGCTCTAACCGCATTAAAACACAAATCGCGTGTTTGGTTATAATTATGTAATAATACGTCGTTTTGACAAAATGCAATCTCTGTGCTATGCTCCCTCTTGTTGGCAATCCCATACAGGAGGGAGTTTAGTTGTATCTGAGATCTTGTTAGGGCTTTCCAAGAATTAAAACCTTCCCCTCCGCTCGGCGTGGATTGCCAAATCCACACCTTTGGCCTACCAAGTGTCTGGTAAACCGCTGGATTTGGCAATCCAGCGGAAGCAAGTGGCAGGATTATTTTCTTGGAATCCCCTTACCAGAAGCTAATCGGAGGGATAATATGACCGTTATTTCCCGGTGGGTAAAAATCCTACTCGTTGTTGTAATCCTTATATCAACGAGTAACTGTAGTTTTACGAAGTCCCAAGACAGATTGGAGCTAACAAAACCGTCTCCCACTGCAACACCAACAGCGTCGTCCGAAATACCAGCTATACCTATCACAGTGCCGTCAACCGCGCCCCAGGACCTTGCGCTCGACACAGCCTGTCGCCAAACTATTGAGGCGTTTCACACCATGCCTTGTGATGATTGGGAAGCAGTTCGGGGATTGTTTATCCCCTCACAGCAGCGTACCATCACGCCTGACTCTTGGGCATGTACTGTTGTAAGTTCCAGAACGCTCTTGACGCTCATACCGGCCAGCGAGTGGTGGTCGCTGCATTCAGACGAACCATTGCCGCGGGCCGCCAGTCCAACAGCACCTAATGAATACGTTTACTTCGTCGAGTTTGAGTTGCACTGGGCGCCCGGGGCTATTTCAACAGGGGAGAATCCCTTTAGTCATTTAGTGTGGCTGGTCAGCGACGCGAACGGCGACTGTAAGATCAAAGAATACGGATGGTGAACAGTCAGGTAATTCCCTTCTGTTTTCTTGTCTGAAATTCGATTCGGCTTCCCGCAGGGGGTGGTTTTTAAGAGCCATCGGTTAATTCCGTCTCAATAAAAGACTCCCGAACAACTTGGAGGTGAACAATGAGTCTGATAGCAATTTCTAGAGCCAGCGGCGTACTTCTTCTGGCGATGCTGTGGTTGATCTTCTATGTGCGTGAAAGGCATTGGTGGATCATGCTTGTGGGTGGATTGGGAATTTTGGTACTGGTGACAGGCTTGTTTCTTGGCTCGCATTATGAGAGTTTGAGCAATAGCCTCTCCCTAGCGTATATATTCCTTGGCGTGAGTGTAGCAATTATGGCTCGAACTACTGGTTTCCGCCCGGCCCGCCCGATTACCCTGAGCACGCCAGTGATAGTTTCCCTGGTTGTGATCGGTTTTATTATCATCGGGGCAACTGGTATACTTCTGGCAAAGCTTATATTCTCATAGGCCAACCTACCTTGCGACCGTCAGCCTTCCCTAGCTCGCTCTGAGCGGTCTATTTACTGCTGATGGGGCGGACGTCGTGGCACTGCGTCCGCGATTCTAACCATATCAAAACGCCAATCGCGAGTTTGGTTATAATTTTGTGAGAATACGCCTGTTTGACAAAGTTAAACCTGTATGATACACTCCCCCGTTTGTGGTGCCAAACAGGAGGGAGATTATCTTTCAGCAGCTCCCAATAGAGTTCGGGGATCACGGAGATAGTTTTCAGGGCAGCACATGTTGCTCTATGTAGCATAGGGGAAGCAGTTCTTCCCCATGCGTTTGCAAGAGGCGGCCTAACCACAGGAAGAACGATGATAGCTTTATTAAGCATTGCGCGGTTGCGTTGGCGTCGCATTGTAGGGTTAAGCTTATGGGTGCTTGCGCCAGCGGTACTTTTAGGACTGTTCAAGCCAACAACACTCAACGGGAATATCACGTTAGCTTGTAGTCTATTAAGCGTACTGGTCACTTTTATGGCTTTTCGGCCAGAAGACACGGCCAGCCTGGAAGTGCAGGCTACACAACCCCTGCCGCTTCGCTTATCAGTGTTGTATGAAGTTATTGTGGCATGGAGTGGGGTATGGGTAGCCAGCATAGTCACGCTACTGCTTGTTTTAGTGATAACCCAAGCCCCTAACCTGGCTACATACGCTTTCTATATAAGTGGATATGCCGCTCTCGTCATATTCCTCGGCGCGACAACCTGGATCGGGACAGTGCTCGGGCGGGAAGCCCGTATCGGGGGAATCAGCGGCCTCTTTGTTCTCGCATGGATGAGAGCATTTCCCGGTATTTGGACTCCCATACCCGCCACTTATTCTTTGCTACTTTTGGATGGCAGCAACGCTCCCCTAGCCTGGGGACTATACCGCCTCAGTTACATATTAATGGGATTAGGGCTGTGTTGGGTAAGTCTGTATTCCTTACAGAACGTTGAATCCTTTTTGATTGGCAAAGCGTCTCGGACAACTGCACGCAAACACCCCTCTATCCGCCGTCCATTTCTTTCCCGTCCGCTGCCTGCACGGTGGCCAAGAAAATTAGCCTGGATCGGTTACGAGAGCCTGATTTCGATAGTCCAGGGGCCAATTCCCATCGTAATACTTGTCCTCTGGCTACCTCTCGGGGGTATGATTATTGCCATGAGCGGTTGGTTTAGCATAAGTCCGATGCTTATCGAATCGGTGACGCTTTATCTATTCTTTAACTTGCGGCTATTTGGGCTACTGGTATTACCAACGCCCTTGGTTTTCACAGCCATAAGGGATCGGCAGAACGGTGTTGAACCGCTGATGTTATCCATGCTTTCTCCGCGCGCCTACTTGGGAGGCAAACTATGCGGTATGGTGTTGGGTGTCTGGGTAACTTTTTTGGTGGGCGCGTTGCCGGTTACGCTCTTATCTTTGCCGGTTTTAACTTTTAATCCACTCTATGCGCGCACTTATTTGCTTAATCTATTCCTAGTTGTATACCCCTTCTTAACCTATATTACAGTGATTAGTGTTATCATGGGGCATCTACTTCGGCCCAAGTATGTGATTTGGGGCGCGGCGGGCATCACCCTAATGCTGATACTTGCGGGGGGGAGCACAGCGACCAGCTATCTGGGCAATATCCTTTTCCCTTCAGGACAATTGCTTGCGGATAATTTAACCTACACCATCTACACCCATAACACCACCCATTTGGGAGCACCTGTATATGATCCGACTCTCTTCTTGCTCACCTCTAACACTTGGTTACTGCTCTTACCATTGATTTCGCTAGTCTTACAGTTGCTATTTTTATGGTTGCTAACCAGCCGAATCTACGAAAGACAGGTGACTACCACATGATTGAAATCGAAAACTTGACCAAAGTATATCCCAATGGACACCAGGCGTTGGATTCACTGCAATTGCATATCCCTGAAGGTGTGTTTGGATTGCTTGGGGCTAACGGTGCCGGAAAAACCACGCTGATGCGTATTATTGCCACACTCCTGCGTCCTACAACCGGCCGGGTTGTTATTGCAGGGCATGATCTGGTGAGTGCTGAAGGCCGCGATTGGACCCGATCAATTTTAGGCTATTTACCGCAAGAAACGGGCCTGCATCTGGATTTGACTGTAGAGCAGGAGCTGGATTATATGGGGGTATTGAAGCGTATCGCAGCATCGGAGCGAGCCAGCCAAATCACGATAGTATTGAATCAAGTGGGCTTGCAGAATGTGCGTCAGCAAGTCGTGCGAACGCTTTCTGGTGGCATGAAACGCCGCTTGGGAATTGCTTGCGCGCTACTCGGAACGCCGCGCTTATTGATTATAGACGAGCCAACCGCTGGATTAGACCCCTCAGAACGGGTGCGGTTCCGTAATTTGCTCTACGAATTGGCGAATGGTCGCACCATCATCTTGTCTACCCATATTGTCGAAGACGTGGCGCAGATTTGCACGCAATTAGCGATATTGCACACAGGCCATTTATTATTCCACGGTTCACTTGAAAAATTGCTTAAAACGGTTAATGGCAAAGTCTGGGTGACTTCTAGTCCTGCAAACGAGCAAACTATCATCTCTACGAAAGTCACAGATGCCGGGGTAGAGAACCGTGTGTTTTCAGATACTCCGCCTGATGTTTCTGCGCGACAAGTAAGCCCCAACCTGGAAGATGCTTATTTGTGGCTAACCGCACAAGCATGAACGCATTAAAATTACCAGTGCGAGTAATTTTTTCAAACCTCGGGGCAAGAGCTGAAAGTAGTAATAACCCAAGTTACCGCCTCACCAACATCTTTATAGGACACGGATTTTACGGACAAGAACCGCAAAATCCGTGTCCTAAATTTTTACATCAACCCAGGTAACAACTTGTGTGATTCACGGCATCACCACCCCCGAAGCATCCGGCACGGATAGCCGCTGCCGCAGCTCCCCATCCACTTCCAGGCAATATAGCCCATGCTCTGCTGCCGGCTGCCAATAGTCCCAGTGCACCAGGCAGGGCGTTCCATCCCACACCGCCAGCCCGCCAGCCTCGAAGCGCTCCTCTAACTGCCACGCTTCCCCCGCGCCTGTATCCATCGGCGTGCGGCTGATCCCGCGCCAATCGGATTGCTGTGTCGTGTTCCAGCCGGGGTTGTGATAGGCGTACAGCTCCCCCGCCACAATTTGTCCCCACAGTGGCGCGGCCAGCGGCAGCGTGAGCGTTTCCCACACCTCTGGGTGTGCCGGATCGAGCACCAGCACATCCGGGCGCGGTTGCTCCACCGCGCGCGCGCTCGCCGCATTGAGCAGATAAAAGCGCCCCGCGTGCGGCAGCACCGTCCAGACATCGCTATCCGGCCCAAGTTCGATTTGGGCGACGATCTCCAACTGTTGCACATCCACCACTACGGCGATAGCATAGCTGCGCTCCGGGTCTGGCCCGGTGGTCATAGCCATGAGGACGACGTAATCCTCATCTGCTCCGCTACCTACCAGCAGCAAGGGCGCATCCGGTTGCGCTAAGGGTAAGGTGGCAATTACCTCAAGCGTAGCGGCATCCAGCACCGCCAGCGCGCCGGCGAACCCATCGCCCGAACAGGCGATGAACACCCGCCCGGCGGCAAATGTGATCCCGGCCTCTGGATTGGAACAGGGGCGCAATGTGTGTAACAGCGCGCCATCGGGCGCATAGACTTGGACACGATCATCGTTGCGATTGAAATCACCCGCAAAGCCGACCCAGAGCGCGCCATCGGGTGCGCGGTTGAGATAGCGCGCCCAGGAGCGAGGCAGACTTGCACGAACCGGAGCGTTGGAGATTGCACTGGCGTCGAAAATATAGAGCGCGTTATTTTTGAATCCCTCGCTCACATTGCTGCCGGCAAGCACATAAACGGGCTGAGTCGGCGACTGCACCTGAAGCTCCGGGCGGCAACCGCTGCTCCAGAGACTTACAGCAAGTAGTCCTGCTAAAAGCAGGACTACCCGGTGAAAACTCAATAGCCTGTGCGCGTGAACCGAACGCGGCATAAACATTAGTTCCAGGCTTTACTGTAATAGGTGATATCACCGTCCAGTCCCACCTCATCAGGCGCGACTGCGGGAATCGCCACGGCAGCAACGGCCCAGACGCCCCATTTGGCGGCAATCCACAGTTGATATTGCCAGGCGTTGCTGTCTACGTTGACCCCGGTGTAGTTGTGGATTTTCCAGGTCAACTGCGAGCAGTACAAGCTATTATCAGTAGTCTTGTTGGGGTAGAAGTAGTTGTAGGGAGTACTTCCATTGGTGCCGTAACGGCCCTTGGCCCAGGCCAACGCGGCCTGCACTTGGGCGACTGTTCGTTTGTTGCTGCGGCCCAGCGCGATGTATTGCCCGCTCACTTGCCAGTTACTCAAGGGTTTAAGGCGCACACCATCGGCGTTTGATTCGTAGACCTGGCTGTTGCCGTTGTAATTGCCAGTATGAGAATAAGTCATCGCGTAGAGGAAAGAGGTCCAGGGGAATTTGCCCGAGCGCACCAGCATCACATCGCCCGCCTGGAGATTTCCCCAATTCACGGCCTGGATAGCAAAATCGCGGCCCCGCTCGGTATTCTCTTCCACCATCAGCCCCTGCTGCACATAGAGCCGTTCCAGCCCATTGACGAAGTCAATGTATGCCGGATCCTGCGCCATCTTGGCGGCAATCTCTTGGAGTTGCGCATGAATGCGCTCCGCCTCTTCGGGCGAGCGCACAAACTCCAGTTGTTGGTTGAGCAGCGCGGCTTCTTTTTGCAGCATATAAGTCTCTGCTTGATAGGGGACACGCGCGAGCAAATCTTGAATCGCAACCTCAGAATTGCGCGCAGTTGCCAGTTGCTCCACGGCCAACGTCAACGCATCGGGAACACCATCGCGGTCGAGATCGGTGTGCAAATCCAGCGGGGCGGGCGGCGCAGCGAGGATAACGGCAGGGTTGATGAACGTAACCAGCAAGACAACAGTAAGCAGGGATACACCTAATTGACGAACTTTCATGGTTCCTCCTGATCGAATGTTAGAATTTAGTTGAAAGAAGCGTCCAGTCTACGTCACAGCTGAGTTCCACTCCCCTATTATAACACCGGTTTTCAAAAAAGTTGCGTTAGAATTTGGTAAAAACAATACAATTGGGAGCACTTGGGTTAGCTGTTATGGCGAGGCTCAATAGCATACCCCAACGCTTCCACCGCTGCCGTGATTTGCGCCTCGGTCACTTGCGCCTCGTCAAATTCGACTTCAAGCTGTTGCTTGCGATAGCTCGCAGCGACGCGCCGGATGCCCGGCAGCGTGTCTTCGAGGCCCTCAAGCGTCATCACGCACATGGGAAAGTGCATATCGAGAACGCGAAAGGCCGGTGTACATGCCCAGCGAGCAACTGTAGCGTAGCGTGTTTCGCCTTGATGACGGCGGCGAGCTCATCCAGGCCGCGCGTCGGCACGCGGCATTCCCTTACATAAAACCGTGCCGAGAACCTCAACCTTGAGATTCGGCATCAGACCAGATATCTGCTCAATGGCTTTGATTCTCCAACTATAAGAGCCGATAATGGTCGCGTATTTCAGATTGAGCCCCAGTGACTTAGCCAAATGCGTGGCCGAAAAATGCTCGGCTGCACAAGATGATACACAGCGCAAAGATCAGCGTGTGTTGCCACCCAGATTGATCCATTTTTTGACCCAACCCACACCCCTGTTGTAGTCTTTATACCAGATGCTACCGCTCTTGCCGCGTGCCAGGACGCCGAGGTATTCGGGACCCCAGGCTACGAGGGTAGGCGACCCGCTGACGTTGCCGCCAAGCGATTTCCATCCCTGTTCGCTGGGATACCACCCTTTCCCTTCAGTGTAGGATTTGTACAACACATCACCATTCTCCCCGCGCGCCACAATGAGCAATCGCCCCGGGCCATTGGAGATGATGCAGGGCATGCCGCGAACCCCAGAACCCATGTAGGACCAATCAACGCCGGTAGGATACCAGTCGCTGTCACGATTATAGCATTTGTGGAACAAGTCGGAACCTTTGCGTATCACGACATCGAGGCGTCCAGGTGCGAAACTCGCTACACTCGGCGTTGCGGCAAGGGGTCCGCCACCGAGAGGATTCCAATCCGCGGCCCAGCCGCCCTCGAAGCCTCTGTGCCAGCAATCGCCATCGGAGCCACGCGCGAAGACATCAAGACGTCCTGGGGCCCAGGCGACGATTTTGGGCATGTGAGTGATGCTGCCCGCCAGGGAGTGCCACCCGCTCCAGGTGTCCCCATTGTAGCCAAGGTAATGAACCGAGGTATCAATGCTCCGCGCGACGATGTGCAGCGTATTTGGCCCCCAGGTCGCGACAGAAGGCGCGCTGCAAATCTGCCCCCCCAGCGAGTTCCACCCCTGTTCCGATGGGTACCAACCGCCTTCGCTGTTGTAGCATTTGTGCCAAAGGCAGCGATCGCCGCCACAGACAAAGAGGTCCAGGCGATCTGCACCCCAGGAGGTGATGACCGGGGGTTGCTGGATTGTGCCGCCGAGGTTGCGCCAACCTTCTTTCGAAGGATACCACCCGGTTCCACTATTGTAGCACTTGTACAAGACCGTGTCATCAGTGCTACGGGCGAGGAAATCCAGACGCCCGGGAAAGGCGGAGACTGCGGCCGGAACACCGGTAATTTGCTCATCGCTCGATAAAGCAAAGACAGTAGCGCCGCATGTCTCCGCGCTGGCTATTGCAGCAGGGGTGGCTGCTTCCGAGAAAGCCATGTGGCAGGCACAATTCCAGAAGATTTTGTGTCCTGGGATGTCTACGCCACCGAAGAGCTCGTCTAGCAGCGCCTGCCGCCGGGCGATACAGTCGCTTTCGCTGGTGATAAGTTTCATGGCTTTGGCTTTGGTCATTTCCTTGACCATAGCCCAGTAATACCCACTGCCAACACACATCAAACAGGCGGGGTCCTGCGTGAGGGTGTTCCAGATGCCGGTTGCCAAATCCTCCGCCAGACCAATAGCACCGGTAAAAAGGCTGCCGACGCAGCCGATGGGGTCATCAATGAAGTCACCCACCCCCTCAACAATAGCGCCGGGCAGGCTCACAAGCGCTTCGCCGATGCCTACGAGCCAGTCAATCAGAAAGAAACTCATGGTACCCTCCTTTATATGAAGCAGATGCAGAATGTGGTTAAATTAGTTGTGCTGTGTTTGAGCAGTCCAGGGCGGTGGCCTAGTTTTGTTCCTGCGGTAGTTGAGGGCATAACATAGACAACTTCTATTATATTAGCACCGCTTTGTTGGGGTGTCAATAGGATCTTGAGCGAAGACCGGGAGCCGTGCAAAAAAGGAACCACGGAACACACGAAAAAAGGCAGGAAGACGAACAGAGTTTTGCTACAAACAGCACGAATGAGGCGAAAAGACGGCATAGCCCTCTCGCCGCAAACACAATCAGCGTATGCCTTCTTACCGGTAAAGACCGAGGCGCAACTGCTCATGCTGCATATCCCCCAGGCAACGCTGCGGCTTCCGCTCACACGCACATTGGAAATGGATTGGGGCGAGCGGGCGGCGGTGGGGCAACGCATTCCACTCGCTACCGAGATTGTTGCTGCTGATGTCCAAATCAGCCTAGCCAAAGTCACATTGCTTGAAGGGGATTCATCTCCAATGGAAGGGGTAGGTTTTCCCTATAGCTTGCGTTTCACAGCGCAGAGCCGCGCCGCCGCCCTGCCGCGCCGCCTGCAAACGCTCGCGTTAGCAGAACATAGCGGGTGGAATAACTGCGAGACGCAATTCGAGGCGGATGGGGGCAGTGAAAGTTACTGCTGGGTAGGATTATCTGAGCTGCCAGCGGGGAAATTGCAGGATACGCTCAGTATGCTAGAGTTCGTTGTGGCAGGCCCTTGGGATATCATCTGGGGCTGCCTCAATAACACGCCTTGATGTGTTCACCCCTAGCCGCGATGTTTTCATCGCAGCTAGGGGTTGATTGTATACCCCAATGCCGCCACCGCCGCTGTGATTTGCGCCTCGGTCACTTGCGCCTCGTCAAATTCGACTTCAAGCTGTTGCTTGCGATAGCTCGCAGCGACGCGCCGGATGCCCGGCAAGGTGTCTTCAATGCCTTCGAGCGTCAGCACGCACGCGGGACAGTGCATATCGGGGATGTGAAAGGTCTGTTTCATGGGGTGGCTCCTGTTGATTTTTACCACAGACGACAGACCACAGACCACTTGTTTTGCCGTCGCCTGTCGCCTGTCGTCCGTCGTCCGTCGTCGCATTTACTGATCGAACACAATCTCCCCCGTATACATCCCCATCGAGCAGCTGTAGCGCAGCACTTTGCCTGCCGGTTGCGCGGGAATCTCGATGGTCACTTCTCCTGTGGTGGGCAACATCTGCTCGATGCGCAGTTCCGGGATGACCAGCGCCAGCGAGCACGAGAAGACGTTCTCTGTAACGAAGGTGATCTCGATGGGGATGCCAGCGCGCGCGCTGAGCCGGCGCGGCGCGTAGCCGGTGTTCAAGACATCAATCCGCAAATCGTTTTCCACCGGCAAGGGTTCGACCGTGACTGCCTGCGTTGTCGCCACAGGAGATGCACTGGCGGCTTGCGTCAAACGCGCGAACGAGAACGGCGCACCCATCAGGTTCAGACCCGAATCCACCGAGACTAGCCCCAGCACCAATAGCACCACCGCCACCGCCCGCGCGAAGTTACGCTCCAGTAGCGATCCCAGCCGTGTGGCGAGGTAGGCCACCACGAAGAACACAATGCTGCTGCCAAAGGTGAACGCCGCCATCAAGGCCGCCGCCTGGAGCGCGTTGCCTGTCCCCATCGCCAGCGCCATCATCGCCTGGGTGACACCGCAAGGAATCAGCACCGTGAGCGCGCCAAGCGTCAGCGGTGTGACCGCCGTCGCGCCGTTTTTCGCTTTGCGGCGCAGGTAGCGTGTCACCGCAGCGGGCGGCTCGAAGACGAAGTAACGGAAGATCGGATGCACGTTCAGCATTCGCAGTCCGTTGCCCACCATGAAAACGCCAATGGCAATGAGCAGCACCGCGCGGGTCAACGCCGTTAATTGCAGCATCGAGCCGAGCGCGCCGAGCAGTAGCCCTAGCAGGGTGTAGGCGACCAGTTTTGCCGCCAGGAACAGCAGAATCGGCGCGGCTGAGGTTGGCGCGAGCGGCGGCTGGGGCACGGGTTGCGTTTGTTTGCGCTTGCTGCCTTTGCGCGCCGGCGTCGCGGGCAGAGGCGGCTGCGGCGCGAGCGACGTTGCCAACAGCCCGCCTTGCACCGCCAGACAGCTCAAGCCGCCGGTGGTTAAACCGGTGATGAAAGCAATCAGGTATGGATTCATAGCGTACTCCTAGAGCGGTAATGAGTGATGAGAAATGGGTAATGAGTAAAGGTGCTGGGTGACGGTCTATACCCGTCACCCAGCACCCACAATCCTTTACCGCTTGCCCCCATCCCACACTACGAAGGGCATGTTGATGACCACGCCCGGCGTTTCGAGTGTGACCGCGCCCGTTGCGGCAGCAGCGAGTACGTCCGCAGCGGATTTGAGCTGGCGCGAGGTCGTCGGATCGGGCCATGTCACCAGCACCAGCCGGCGCAACGGCGTATAGCCGGGCGTGCCGGGCGGATTGTCGAAGACATCCTCCGCGTAGCCCAGCGGCCCCATGCCCGCGATGCCGTTGGTGAACACATACACATTCGCCAGCGCGCTATCAGGAACTTCTGCCAGCGAAGGGACGTGCAGTACCGGCGAGTCCATCATCTCCGTGAGCAATTGCGCCACGTCCGCATCCGAAGCCTCCGTGTGCATAAAGTAAATCTCGCGGCCCTCAGCATACGCTCCACCGGCAGGCATACTGGCCGTCGTGCCCATCTGCTGCTTGGGCGCGCAACTCACGAGTAGCAACACCAACACAGTTATCATTACAAGCAAAGTCTTTCGGTTCATCAACACACTCCCCTTTGAAAATGGCGAATGACAAATTGCGAAAATTCGCCATTCGCCATTCACCCATTCGCTATTCAAGATTCGCCTTCTTCAACCGCAGGCTATTGGTGATGACAAACACGCTGCTGAACGACATCGCGCCCGCCGCGAGCATGGGGTTGAGCAGGCCCAGCGCCGCCGCCGGGATCAGGACGACGTTGTAGAAGAACGCCCAGAACAGGTTTTGTTTGATGGTGCGCAGCGTCTTGCGCGAGAGCGCGACCGCCCGCACCACGCCGCGCAGGTCGCCGGACATAAGCGTGACTGGCGCGGCAGCGATAGCGACATCCGTACCTGTGCCGATGGCGATACCCACGTCGGCCTGCGCCAGCGCGGGGGCGTCGTTCACACCGTCGCCCACCATCGCCACGACAGCAGGTTTTCCGCGCCCGCCCGCCGCTTGCAGCTGCTTGATTTCGGCGGACTTGCCCTCCGGCAACACTTCCGCCAGCACACGCTCGATACCCACCTGCCGCGCTATCGCCTCGGCGGTCTTGCGGTTGTCGCCCGTAATCATGACGACCTCCAGCCCCATCCGCTGCAAATCGGCGATGGCTTCTACAGAGCCATCCTTGAGCGTATCGGCGACGGCAATCACGCCGCGCACTTCCTCATCAATCGCCACGAGCATGGCGGTTTTCGCTTCGGCTTGCAGGCGCTCCACTTCGGGGAGCAGATCGTTGAACGGATAGCCGCGCTCTTCCATCATACGCACGTTTCCCACCGCGACCGCGTGACCATCCACCTCCGCGCTCACACCGCGCCCGGCTTCCGCCTGGAAGCCCGTCGGCTCAGAGAGCGTCAGCCCCCGCGTCGTCGCCTCCGCCCAGATGGCTTCACCGAGGGGATGTTCGGAGCCTTTTTCCACTGAGGCTGCGAGCTGCAATAAAGTATCTTCGGAAATTTTTACTGCGTACTGCGTACTGCGTAAGTTGTCTTCCGCCGATTCGCCATTCGCCATCTGCTGATTCGCTGACTCGCCGTTTTGCGATTTGTGATTTGCGATTTGTTGATTTGTCACGATGTCCGTCACCGCCGGCTGCCCCTTCGTGATCGTGCCGGTCTTATCGAGTACGACCACGGAGATGCGCCCGGCGCGCTCCAGGGCTTCACCGTTCTTCAGCAGCACGCCCAGCTCCGCACCTTTGCCCGTCCCCACCATGACCGCCGTAGGTGTCGCCAATCCCATCGCGCACGGACAGGCGATGACGAGCACCGCCACCATGTTGATGAGCGCGCGCGTGAAGGCGTTGATGTCCGCGTTTACCGGCAACGGCGGGCCAAAGAAGAACCAGCCCAGAAAGGTGAGCGCAGCAATGACCATGACGATTGGCACAAACACCGCTGAAATCTGATCCGCCAGCTGCTGGATGGGGGCTTTACTGCCCTGCGCCTCTTCCACCAGACGGATGATCTGCGCCAGCGCGGTCTCGCGGCCTACTTTTGTCGCTTCGAACTTAAGCAAGCCCTGCTTGTTGAGCGTCGCGCCGATGAGGGGGTCGCCAGGGCCTTTCGCTACTGGCAGGGATTCGCCCGTGAGCATGGATTCATCCACTGCCGAGCGGCCCTCAACGACGACGCCATCCACCGGGATTTTCTCGCCAGGGCGCACGAGCACCACATCGCCCACGAGGACTTCGTCCACAGGAATTTCCAGCTCGACGCCGTCGCGCATCACCTGCGCGGTCTTGGCGCGCAAGCCCAGCAGCTTCTTGATCGCCTCGGATGCGCCGCCCTTCGCGCGCGCTTCCAGCAGCTTGCCCAGGCGCACGAGCGTGATGATGACCGCCGAGGTCTCCAGGTACACATGCCCATCGAGCCAACCGAAGACGATGGGGAGCGAGTAGACGTAGGCCGCCGTCGTGCCGAGCGCAATCAACACCTCCATGTTGGCCGCGCCGTTGCGGAGCGCCTTGTATGCGCCCACATAGTATTGCGCGCCGACGTAGAATTGCACGGGCGTGGCGAAGGCCAGCATCAGCCAATGCACCCAATCGGCGTGCGCCCACATCCCGAACAGGCCGAAGTCGCGCGCCATCGAGAAGATGAACAGCGGCACGGTGAAGAGCAGGCCGATGATGAGCATCCGTGTTTGGTGGGCGATTTCGGCGGCGCGGGCCTGCGCCTCGGCGTCGTCGGCGTCGCCACCCAGCTCGAGCGCCTCGAAGCCCGCCTGTGAGACGGCCTTGCGGAGCTCCGCCTGACTCACGATGGTGGGCACATAGCGCACGCGCGCCTTCTCGGTCGCCAGCTCGACCTGCGCTTCGAGCACGCCTTCCAGTTGCAGCAGCGCCTTCTCCAGCCGCCGTGCATCGTTATCGTCGCTGAGCCGCTTGATGATGAGCTCTGCCTCGCCAGTGGCGATGCCGTACCCGGCGCGCTCGATGCGCGCGGTGATGGCGGAGAGATCCACCAGCGTTGGGTCGAAAGTGACGGTGGCGCGCTCCGAAGAGAGATTCACCACCGCCTCCTGTACGCCCGCCTGCTTCTTCAAGCCGCGCTCGACCGTCGCCACGCAATTGGCGCAGGTCATACCGGTGATGGGGAGAGTTAAGTGTTTGGTTTCAGTCATATAACCTCCGAAACGGGTAAGGGGTGACGGGTAATGGGTAATGAAGAAATTTTACCTATCACCCATTTCTCATTACCACATCACGCCGCCGGATAATTGATCTCCGCCAGCAGCGCCTTGATGGCGTCTTCCGTCGCCGGGGCGTCAAAAGTGATGACGGCCTGTTTGGTCTGCGGATCCGCCTCGACGGATTGCACGCCTGCCAGCTCGCTCACTTCCATCTTGATCGTGTGGACGCAATGCTTACAAGAGATATTCGGAAGGGTATAGGTAACGGTGGTCATATTGAGTCTCCTTTGTGAGATAGATTATGTTTCGTGGGCATCATTTTTAGGGTGAAAAATGCTCGATGAACGATAGGCCAAATAAAACAGAAACAGCACTGTGCTCAAACCCAGGCCGCCCAGAACTGTTATGAAGATACGTTGTGTATCACCGGAGCGCATTTCATGGCCGAAGTGCGCCAGGGCAAAGCTGGCCGGCGCGATACCCAGCAGCGTTACCAGTGCAAAATGCTTGCCTGATAACGAAGTCAGCCCGGCTGCATAGCTGACCGCATCGAATGAAATAAAGGGCATGAGCCGACTCGCAAATACGATCCAGGTAAGTCTATCTGAAGATTGCACCCAAGCGGGTAACGTATGCCCTCCCAGCCAACGCTGAATCAGATCACGCCCTAACCGCCGGGATAAAGTAAAAGCCAGCAGGGCGCCTATTTCCGCACCGAGCAAGATATAGAGTGTTCCCCAAACTCGTCCATAAGCTGCGCCGGCTGCCAGTGCAATGGGCGCGCTAGGGATGGGGCTCCATACAATCGCGCCGATGAGCAAGAGGATGATAGCAAGCGGCCCCCACCAACCTAATCGCGCGAGCCATGCTTGCAAGCGCTGTTCATCTTGAAGAAGCGCCAGTACACCGCTGTGCTCCAAGACGATGTAACTTATCACGCCCAGCACTACCACGGTAATCAGCGTGTAGATGTGTCGGCGGATAGTTTTTACATCCAGCGTATCATCAGAAGTAAAAATGTATTGCATCCAGTTTTGCTATTGCAGAATCGGCAAGGCGCTGGTTTTTCCAGCCCACCAATCACCAAGCCCAAGCGTATGTCCGGCTTTGACCAGCGGCAACAAGGCCAGCACCAACGCGTAGATGATGTGATTATCCATGAACGGATTGGTCGCTGGCGGCAGCTGTGCCGACCACATCAGCACCATCAGCAGCGGGCCAGCAATACCGGCGACCTTCAAACCGATGCCCAACAACAACGCCAGTCCCAGGCCGAGCAAGCCCACCATGAACAGCACATCCACCAGCGGATTGCCCGCCATGCCGTTATGCAATCCAACGAACGGCCCGCGCGCGGCAAAGCTGAGGAATCCGGCTGTGGGTGAGCCGCCCGCCAGCCACGCCGCCTCCGGCGCGGTCGAGCGACCCAGCCCGAAGAGCTTATCGAGGAAAGCCCAGAGAAAGACCCATCCCAAACTGATCCGAATCGCCGCCAACAAATATCGCGCGTTTTTATCCATGCCTATTACCTCCATATTGATTTGCAGATTTTTAGATTTGCTGATTTGCCTCACACCTTCGTTGCCGCTGCGAACACGTCGCTGATTTCGCGCAGCACGCGCTCGCGCTCCTGCGGATCCTCACCCCGCACAGCGGTGATGACGCACGAGTTGAGATGCTCCTCAAGAATCTGCACGCCGATTTTGTTCAGCGCCGCCTGCACCGCCTGAATCTGGCGGATGACATCAATGCAGTAGGCATCTTCCTCTAACATTCGCTGGATACCGCGCAAGTGACCCTCGGTAGTTTTAAGCCGCCGCAGGGCTTCTTCGTGGTGCGTGCCGTGCAGTGTACTGGTACTACAGTTGTGATCGTGCATAATGATTCCTTTATGGTTGTTATATCCCTCCCCCCTGGGGGGGGTATAACTTAAAGTATACAACTATTTTATTAATTTGTCAATAGCGGGACCCTTTTAGTGATCGAGAATTTTACCTGTGCAGGCAGGTACTTGATCATTCCAGACGCAGGTGCATCAACGAAGTGTGGCGGGGCTAGGTATCAACGTAGTTTTCGTAAGCTTCCAATGTCATTAAGTTAAAACTTGGCAGGTTTCGCCCAAATTGGGTAGGCTTGCATATATCCTGTTTTAAGTTCAGTATTGACAGAACGTTAAGAACGTGATAGAATTTAATTAACTTAAGTTGCCATCCAAGCAGATTTAGAGATTTAAAGCACGGATTTTGTGTTCTTATCCGTAAAAGTGATTAGACTATTTCAAGGGAGGTTTAAGATGCCAGAACGTTACTACGAACAAAAACACTTTATCGAAGACATCAGTCTGTACTTCGAGCAGATGGGTATCCCGCGTATGGCGGGGCGCATTCTGGGCGTGCTGTTGATTACCGACCCGCCGGAACAATCCATGATTGATTTGTGCGAGACCTTGCAGGCCAGCAAGAGCGCTATCAGCACCAGCACGCGCCTGTTAGATGAGATGGGTCTGATCGAGCGCGCGCCCTCTGCGTTGCCCCGGCAGGTCGCTTTCCGCTTCGCGCCCGGCGGCTGGGTCACATTCATGCGCATGTACCTGCGGATGATGGCTTCGCTCCATCAAATTACCGAGCGCGGGCTGGAACTGCTCAAGGATGAGGCCCCGACGCTACGCGAGCGGCTGCAAGAAGCGCACGATATGTTCTCGCTCATCGAAGATGAATTGCCCACGCTGCTCAAACGCATCGAGGAGCAGCGGGGGATTGGGTAACTGGTTGCTGGAAGCTGGTTGCTAGTTTAAGGAGAAAAATATGAGCAAAACAACTAAGAAGCTAGGCCTGGTGTTGGCGATTGGGACAGGTGTGACGTATTGGGCATGGCGCCGCTCCCAGCGTGCGCTGCAGAGCGTCCCCGCCGCGCCTGTCGCGCGCGCGCGGCAGTTGTTGGAGCGCGCCGCGCCGCTGTTGCGCTTGCCTACGTCGCCGGAGCAGCTTCCGGAAGTGTTAGCGGAGGGTGCGCCGGAAGGCGTCGGCCTGCGCTGCCCGGTCACCGGACGCGTTTATCCCTATCGGAACGGGGTGCTGCATTTGCTAGATGCGGCGCAGCCAAAAACTGTGACCCAAAAGACGCTGGACACACCTTTCACAGCCTGGGCTTATGACCGTTTCCGCGAGACGCTGACGCGCGCGCTCAACTCTCCGGATTTCCCGCTCGAAGTGGCGGAGGCGCAGCGGGTCTTGCAGTTGCAAGCCGGGGATGTGCTGCTCGATCTGGCTTGCGGGCAGGGCAATTTCACGGTCGAATGGGCCAAGCGCGCCGGAGGTGCGGGTTTAGTCATTGGGCTGGACTATTCGCCCGCGATGCTGGCGCGGGCAGCGTATCACGTCCAACGCTGGGGGTTGGACAACGTGTTGCTCATCCACGGCGACGCGCACGCACTCCCCTTTGCCGACGGCGCACTACACAAGGTCAACTGCTCTGGCGGCTTCCACCAGTTTCCCGACCTGCCCCAGGCTTTGCGTGAAATCGCTCGCGTCAGCGCGCCGGGAGCGATGTTGGCGACCAGCACCTTCGCGGAAGGTGTCAACGATCCGCGTGCGCGTCTCAAACGCTGGCTGGGACGCGCGTTCGACCTGCATTTCGTGCCCCTGGCGGACATGGGCGAGCAGTTGCGCGCGCTGGGATACACGGAGTACGCCTGGTCGCTGCCGGGCAGCGGTTGGTTCGGTTACGCCTCGGCGCGCTACCATTAAATCCAAATGTACAAGGAGCTATGTCATGCAACGCAAAGGACTGAAAATAGTTGGTTGGATATTGGCCGCCTTTGGCGGATTGCTGTTTTTCTGGCTCGTGCTGGTCAAGCTCGTGCTAAAGTTGAAGAAGGGGCGTGGTGAACCGTGTCCGTTCGCGTGGAGCTGGATTGTGGACAATCCGCTGCGCCGTTGGGACGTGCGTCACGCGCTTGACCGGGCGGACCTGCGCTCCGGTGAGACGGTGCTAGAGCTCGGCCCTGGGCCGGGCGCGTTTACGCTGGATGCGGCGCAGCGCGTAGGGTCGGCGGGCCGCATTATCGCCGTGGATATCCAGCCGGAGATGATAGTGCAAGTCGAGGCACGAGTCAAAGCGGTGGGCGCGACCAACGTGGAAACCCACGTCGCCAGCGCCTACGAGCTGCCGTTGGAAGACGCCAGCGTAGACCGTGCGTTCCTCATCACCGTGCTGCCGGAGATCCCCGACCCGGTGCGTGCGCTGCGCGAAATCCATCGCGTGCTCAAGCCGGGTGGGATCGTTTCGATGACCGAAGAATTCCTCGACCCCGATTATCCCCGTCGCGCGACCACCATCGCATGGGCGGAAGCGGCCGGGTTTGAACTGGCAGAACGATTCGGAAATTGGTGGTCTTACACGCTCAACTTTCGCAAGTTGTAGCGCTGATTTGCCCACAACACACGTCCGTTTCCGACTCACCGCAAGCACCTCCGGTTTTACCGGTGAGCGCGGCGTAGATCAGCGCCGCCGCGCAGCCCACGCCGCTATCCACCTGGAGCGCGCCCTCAGCAAAAGCCGCCGGAAAAGCGCTTACACAGATTTTGCAGGTGTCGCTGGTGGCCTCGTCAATGTTAATCCTATGGGGTATCTGGCGCATCTACCAGCGCAAATCCCGCCGGGTCTGAATGAAACCCAACCAACCAACCAGGTTATAACAACCTGGCTGGTTGATTATCGCACAGGATCAAGGCTGCGGCGTGGGCCGGGTCACAGCAAGCTCGACTTCGATATAGCCGCGATTATCACTCAGAATGTCATCATGGATACGCACCCAACACAACCATCTATCGGCTGGCACACCAGCCGCCGCCGGGTAAAATGACGGGGCCAACAAGGACCAGAGCAACTCACAAGCAAGCCCGGCAGCAATGGCAACCGCGATCAAGTGGTCAGCGACGTGCATTTGTTGGGCAACCTGCTATGCTCCATTTTGACCGCCAAAAGACTCACCCGCCCCATGACGAAGAAAAAGATGCCCCACAAAAGCAAATGCAAAACAATGCCATACCAGGTATAGGCATAGCCCCGGTAAGCACCTCCATGGGGAGAACCCACCACCCATTGGCTTATTGACCAGGATATTCCCACCAACCAAGAGTCCACAGCCAGATAGAGACCATTAAGAAGCACAAAGAGAAAGGGCAACCAGGTTTTTCTGCGTACTTTCAGCATCCTGCTGGCGAAAAGGCTAATGTTAACTGCAACAAAAACAACCGAGGGTAGATGCTTCCCTGGTGAGCCGCGAAAGAAATCGCTGACTGTTATCTCTAACGCGCCAGGAGGCGTAGCCGGCGGAAAGCCTGGCCATGGCGCACAGTGCTCGCAATAGTAGATCCTCAGGTGAGACTCCGTAAAAAAGGACTCCATCTGATATAGAAGCACCCAAGTGCCCAGCAGCAGAACAACCCCCAACAACAAGAGCAGAGGGTTTATTATGCGTTTCGAGATGTCCAGAGTCCGAAGCGTCAGCGAATTCATATCAATACTCCTTTCATTATAATTTTATCTCAATCATTCAGCAGAGATGGACGTTCAACGGACAGCATAACCCGCGCGGCGGGTGCATGGCCCCCCGCCAGCAGACCACCTGAAAACACGTGTCCCCGCCGATGGCTGCGGCGATAACCGCATCGAGTTGATCAATGTTAGCCGCCGCAGTGTGTTTAGGCTATTCCAAGAGAATAATCTTTCCACTTGCTCCCACTGAATTGCTAAATCCAGCGGTTTACCAAATACCTGGTCGGAGCAAAGGCGTGAATTTGACAATCCACGCCGAGCGAGGTAGACGATTTTAATTCTTGGAACGGCCTTAGTCAACACTCTCACCATCTTTCATCAGACGGCGTACCAGGCGTGGTTGTACCAGGAATAGACTGACAAACAGCATAAGCGCCACTAAGGTCAAGGGCCATTCACGTCTAAAGTCGCCCCAGTACGACCAATCCTCCGGTGTAAGGTAAGCCGGTGTACGGATTAGGAAAATCTGAATGGGAACGACGATAGCAATCAGCGCTACCAGGGCTATGAGGTTGGTAATCCCAAAGGCAAACGATGCTGTCCGTACGGCTTGTGTGCTTATCAGCGTGCGAATGTACATCAAAAGGCTGATCGTCATGAAGATGGCCGTGGGTAGGTACATTCCTATGCCCGATTCGAAAAAATCGTTGATGCTACGCTGCCAATAGCCAATGGGTGGTCGAATGGGTGCTGTGTCCCACGGCGCCCCCCAACCCTCGGTCATACCCATAATCCACAAGTAGCAAGCAAACCAACTGAATATCAATATGCCAATGGCTAACATATTACCGATGTGATGCAACAGCTTGAGCGAAAATTGACTGCGCAATTGCATAGTTATCTTCTCCTATAAAACGGTTTGTTCTTGTCGCCTCTGCTGTATTTTTCACGTGCAGGGCGGCTAATAGCGAAATAGGCGTTAAGATTGTGCGCTTCAAGCCAATCCGCTCTTGCATTTACGGAAGCGCTTCTTCCAGAACTGGTCCCGCCGGCTCATAGTCGGTGCGATATCCGTCGTTGCTACAACCAGGCGACGGTTCACAGGGCGTCTGTACCGGCGCAAGATTTTGATACGTCACGATGCGCTGCTCTATATCAATGGCTACATTCCCGACCTCCCCCAAGACTTTTTCTGCGCCTGAGGTTGTATTGTAGACCAAGACGAGCCACGGCGAATATGGTTCGCAACCATAGCAAGGCATGATGCTTATCACAACATAGTCTCCCTGCACCTGGGCGACATACGCGGCACCTTCGTAACCACTATACCGGTTACTGTTGCCGCTTATGTAATTAAACCACACCGCTCGAAAGCCGGGTGCTTCTGGAAGAACTTCGTACACAGTAGCAATGCCCGAACCTCCCGGCCAGGCCTCATCGAAAGCGGCTACCGCAACATAGAGAGCCGCTTTTTCACGATCGAACACAAAGTTTACAATCGTGACAGTTTGCCCTGGCACAGAAAACAATTGGCGCGGGTTCTCCAGGTCTACGAAAGAAAAGGGCTGTCTATGATAGGCATCAGCGGTAGTTAAGCTACCGCTATATGGATCATCTGAGTTTTGTTGAATCTTGCTATCGGTAACGAATATGGCATCCTGGCCTTCAACAACGCCGAAATATAGCGTATTGAGCGCCGGGATCTGAGGAGCAGCAAGGGTCGGTGTTGCCGAGGCGGTTGGCATAGCCGACGTCGTTGCAGCTATTGATGAAGCCGGTACACATGCCGGTAATGCACACATGGCGAATATAATCACTAACATCAACAAATATTTTTTATTCATAATGTGTCCTCCACTAAAAATTCAGTTTCAGTAAATGAAAATTTGGAATTTTATGTGCAAAATCAGCCACCTACCCTTAACGTTGCTGTTGCACTAAGCCCGAAGGAAAGGTTTGTTCAAAACGAGCGGTTTCCCAATGGCCGGTTTCAGTGAGGCCGTACACACCTATATCCCCCGCTTGCCAACTGTAACGCTTCGCGTAAACCTCAATCACAGCCCCGTCCTTACAATGGACCCAGAGCATAGGATACCAGGAAGAGAAGTACCTTGGTCTGGTATAGGTGTGGGTGGTCACATCCGGATCGAAATCTGCTGGCCCATTATGTATCGGGGCACCCAGGATGGCGTGCATTTCCGTTTCTGTCATGCCAATCTGAACGGCACGGATGGATGTAGCTGTAATGTTTGGGAGAGCACGTTTGGTGCCATACGCCAACCACCAACCGGTGAAAACCAATCCACAGATCAAAATGAGTGTAAGTCCCCAAATCTTCGTATGTTTCAATAGGGTTTGTGACATAGCTATCCTCCTTGAGAAAATTAGAATCGGCAAGCGAGTCTTGATAGTTTGATTCTACCAGGAGGAAGGGGGCGTGTCTACTGTAGAAATCTACAGGTTGCGGGAGAATGCAGGGAAGGGGTGCTACGGCTGAACGAGAATCGTGGCGCGGAGGGCGGCCTCCAATGCGGCGACATCGTCATTTTGAAAAATGCTGGTATCCAGCAGTCAGAGTTCCACGGCGCGGTCTGGATCACGCAACCAGGTGACAGCGGCGGTATTTTTGAGCTGCCCCCCGTACACAACTGCCGGGGCGGAAACGGCCGGGTTTGAACTGGCAGGGCGCTTCGGAAATTGGTGGTCTTACACGCTCAACCTTCGCAAGTTGTAGCGCTGATTTACCCACAACACACGCCTGTTTCCGACTCACCGCAAGCGACTTCAGTTTTACCGGTAAGCGCGGCGTAGATCATTGCCGCCGCACAGCCCACGCCACTATCCACCTGGAGCGCGCCCGTGGGACAGTTGCACATACACGCGCCGCATTCCATGCACGCCTCAGCACGCACGATGCGCGTCCGCCGTTCTTCCACAACAAAGACTCCGTGCGGGCAGACATGGCTGCACATCCCGCAATGGATGCACGCTGCCGCAGCGAAGGCCAGGGTGTTGCTGGTACTGACGTGGGTAAAATCTCTGGCTGCGGGCGTCGCACAATCACATTTCGACGTAGGACTACAACAAGTCGCCATATACCCTCTCCTCTTGCCAAAATCTAAAATCTAATTTTCTACCGTACATTAACATCCACAAGGTCGGGTTCAAGCCGGAAAAAGACTTGAATCGGCAAGTTCTTTTTCAGGGCATACTTCAGCCAGTCTAAGCCGAGCCGAAAGATGCTTTTATC